>Ga0209208_10005396_pt1 | contig 17833 bp, 9 predicted proteins | sample S1TSphfallax_3_FD_187694 | JGI IMG/M metagenome (GOLD analysis project Ga0209208, IMG submission 187694) | Host-associated microbial communities from peat moss isolated from Minnesota, USA - S1T2_Fd - Sphagnum fallax MG (SPAdes) (version 2) | ecosystem: Host-associated > Plants > Peat moss >... | reverse complement strand
TTGAATTTCAAGCATGCCCTGTCTTGGGCCCTGCAGGAGCAGCAGCAGCAGCAGAAGAGCTTGATCAGAATATTAACGTGATCAAAGCAGCAGCAACAACAGCTTGCTAGAACATCAAACAAACAAGCTTCAAACACTGAAGGAAGGCAAAAATGGTTCCTGTAAGTCTCATGATGATAGACAACGTATAAACACCTACCTTAGAGCTTCCTCTTCTTCACGGTAACAACCTGCAGCATCACATGACAAACAAGGTCTCATGACACTGGCACATGATGATCGGCTGCTGATCAGACAGGCAATTACACATAAGGACACATGAGCCGAAGGACAGGAGCTAATCCTTGAAGAATTTCTTCAGCGGATTCTGTGTGTCCTATCTGATGTGCAGCATGTAATGCTTTCAAACCTCGTGGACGTGCATGGAGTGTACTGCAGGATCAGGGAAGTTCGTGTGCTTCTTACCAATGAAGATTCGCATCTTGTCGGTTCCTTCATAAGCTCTGTACAAGGCAAAAGAAACCCACAAGATCAAACCACGTACACTGAACATCATCGCTACTACAATGCAGCAGCAGCAGCAGCAGCAGATCAGATCGATCGTTTGTTGTTGGGTAGTTCCTTACTTACTTTTGCCAGGCACCATACAAGCTGGTGTTTAGGTAGTAGTGTATAAACTTGTGGGTTGATCTTCTGGGTGGTGGCGCTGCTGGTGCTGCTGCAGGAATATTGTCGACGATCCCGCCGCATCGACGCGGACCGAGTTCTGTGAATGCTTGAGTACTACGCCGGCTGCTGCTGTTGCTGCTGCTGTGCGGCGTCGTGTTGTGCATTGATCTGCGCGGTGGTTGTGCTGCTGCTGTAGCATGCAGATCACGGCCCCCCATAGCTGCTGTTTCCTTCCGTCCCGATGATAATACTCCTGAGTCGCGACGTTGGGGAGTCATGATTTCTCGATTTCGATAATACTCCCTGCACGCTCGTTTGTACAAGTACTACTGCAATTCAATTTTGCAGAAACTTGTTATTATCTGAGCATAACAGGCCCCAAAAAAAGAAACAGAAAAACACAGAGAGAATGCACATTGAGAGGTCTACACAGAGAGAATGAAGAGAGAGAGAGAGAGAGACACACACACACACACCCACACACACAGAATGAGAGGGAGGTGTGCACAGAGAGATGAGAACTCGGGAAGCAGTCGAACTAAAGAACTCGTGTGCATCATTTAAGAGCAAGTGTGGAGAATGAATATTTACCTCAAGTTGCAGCAGCCGGAGAGGTGGAAAGAGTTGAAGAAGTGCGAATGACGAGGAGAAGGAGGAGGAGGAGAAGAAACTCGCTCCAAACTTGAACTGCGAGGAGGAGGAGAAGCTCGCTCGCTCGCTCGCTCGCTGCAAGTGTGCGGGTGGCGGAAAGGGCGGAGACTTGGAGAACGCAACAGCAGCAGCAACGCAAAGCTCGGTCCATATAAAGCCTGGCCTTCTCAGGAGTGGGCTCTCCATTCTCCCTTCCTGCCCCTGTCTGTCTCGGGCAGCTAGAATGGACCAGGACCAATCAGCGTTTTTAGTTATTACCTACTCTCAAGGATGGGTAGATGGATGAATGAATTATAGTTGGTGAACTAGGTCGACACTTTTTCATTGGGGCTTTTTCACCTGGCCCCAAAGGTTGCTATTTACCATGATGCCAATTTTAGAGCTTAGTAAATTACTTCTTTAGTTACTTTCCACCCAGGTATTTAGCTTTAATCTAGATATATATTCTATTTACTTTTCACCTTTTACTCTACGTGTAGTAAACCAAAAGGCCTAGGTAAGGCCCTAGGCTACGAGACATGGGCCCACACTCACTTCTGGTAATGCCCTCAACCAAGCAAGGGCCTGAACATTTTCTTTCACAAAGAATTTGGAGCCTCTTCAATTTAAGACAAGGTTTGGTTTCATCTTCAGTACACACAACTAAACCACCCCCCAAAAAAAAAAAAAAAGTAATTAATTTGTTCAACTAGTACACACACTCTAAAATAAAGATTATGTAATATTAATTATGTACAACCAATCGAATGCAATATTAACTTGTTTAAAATATAGAGTCAAGTTTATAGTTATTTTCAAATAAAATCATATTTATGTACTTAAAGAATATGAACCCTTTTTAAAATGGGGCAACAACACTTTTAATTCAGGTTCTAATTCAATTTTAAAAATAAGTCGGTTCTTTAGTTTAAGTTCTAATTATAATTCCAAAAAAAAAACTTAGAACCTCAATGGGTCTCACTAAATTAGAACCTGAGCTTATAACTTGATTTGAACCAGGACCAATCAGCAAATGAGGATGATGGATGGATGGGTGGATGGATGAATGAATGAATGATGATGGGTGAACGAGAAACATTTCTTTGTTGTAGCTGCAATGGAACTAGCTTAGTTAATTCTTATTTACTTTCCCATCTATTTACTTTTAATCTTAACCTATACTAGCCTACTACTGTGGTAAAAACGAAGTAAGTGAACAATTGTTCACCCTAATTACCTACCTTCTTGCCTTTATCTACCGACTGTTGGACCCACCCACCTCTAGAGTAACCCCATCTACATGTACTTGTCTTACCTACAAACCATCTACTCATCATTTATTGCATGCTCCTACCTTTGTGCTAACCATTTATGAACAAACCCCTAACCTAAGAATAGGTTTTAGGGTTTTGAGGTTCCCAATTTGTCTATATTACTCTCCATGTGTTCTCCCTTAAACCTTCCAACCACTTAGGTAACTAGTTTAATCATGGTCATTAACATGGTTGAAACTCGAGACCATGACAATTTTGCATTTGTCCCAAAGAAAAAGAAGACATAATGTTACACAAAAAGGTTGAAGGTCGGTTGGGTGGAGTTAGTTTCTTTTTACATGATAAGGACCCTTACCAGGGTGAAACCTACTATCAATTCAGTTGTCTCCATAACAAGGTTCCATCCACTGAGTTTGGTAGGTGGTAAGTTTGCTTGGGTTCAGCTTGGATGTGCAAAGAGTTGAAAATGGTAAGGAACACTTCAAAAATTTAGCACTCGCCCCACTTGAGACTACGTCATGTTCAACTAGGTCATGTTGAAACTTGTTAACATTCTCGAGTTTGCTATCCTGGTTTAACACTATTCACACATAGTGTTAAACCATCATTGATGATAAACATTATATAATTGTTAGGATCTTTTGGAAAAAAGACATTTGGTGATAGTAATCGTGAAAAGTTAAGCACATAAGAAAGCTTGCAAGTTCATACATGAGGCCAATGCTACATGTCACAATCTTTTTGATTCTCTAATAAAAATATGGCCATTATTCGTTCACACCCACAGCCATTGTTTTTCTCTACTTTCTCCCACCCTTCACCAACCCCCTTTTCTTTTGGATAAGTGCAAAGAATAGTGGGATGAGATTGATGTTGCCCAGTTTTTTGTTTTTGGTGTGGGATGGGTAGGAATTAGGCATGTAGTTCTTACTTTTGGAACATGGATCAAGTATGCAATTTCTTCTAAAAAATAATAATTTTATGTGAATTTAGGCATATAATTGAATGGTTGGTCCCAAAAAACAAAAACTTTTGTGCCTAGCATTTTACCACCAATATCATGGAGCTAGTTAGTTAGGGCATGTTTAGCATCTCCCTCTTCTCTTTGGACCTTCATGTGTAATGTTCTTGCAGCCCATAGCTTAGTTTTTGCTAAGGTAGTAAGAAGCTGAGTCTCCCTACCCTGTACCAACCAACTTGGGTGAACCAGTACCTTCATTGGTACCATGGTAAACCCAATTTTTTTGGGTTGCTTCTAAATGTTATAGGTATCCCATCCCTAGACTAAATTGGGGTCTTTGAGTCCAAATTTAACATTTCTTGGGTTAAGCATGGGCTTGAAGATGCCTTACTCAAGAAGGCAAAGGTACCCGGTACATTGGCCATCCGTGTATCCAGACCAAAGCAAGTCTCTTGAGATTGGTTGGTAAGTCTAGGTAGGCCCTAGAGGTTGCCCAACTGTGCCCTTGGTCATTCCTTCGTGACTCAGAGTCCATACGAGTATTGGGTGGGTACTCGGTGTGGTTGGAAAAATCCCTTGGTTCCAGTTCCAATTAGTAAGAATTCAATCTAAACTGACAATGAGTTTCAAAACCAAAATTTCAAATAAAATAGATTTGGGATCTCAGAATTGCAAATCCCAAATCTATTTGTGTGGAATCAAGCCTGATATCAAAACTATGATATATTTATTTATTTATGTTTTTATTTTTATTTTATTTTTATTTTTAAAAAATTATTCATAATTTGGGCTTCATGTTGCTTCACACTACCAATGACAATGATTAATTATTTTTTGTGAACATAATAATTTTGTTGTAATCAATTTTGTCTTTTCAAAAGATATGGACTATGGACTTGCTATTGCATACACAACAACTCTATATGTATCTCCTAGTTGTTCCTTTCTGACCTCCTAGTCCTTATCTCTAACACAACCTCCTTTCAAGACTAGGTCGTTATCCTATCACATGTAGGCTAACTAAAGGCTTACGCAAGGAACTCTTTACATACATGATACGGGAGCTAAAAGAATTAGGATATGTCTCACCCAAAAAAACCCTTTTCCCCTCCATCTTACTTATCGTATCCTATCCACCCAAACCTAGCCTAGGCGCTCACCAAGCCAAAACTAGATCACTAGCCCTTAACCCAGTGTTTTTTTTTTAATTTTTTCCAATTTTGTGATGTTGCCACCATGGTAGCATAATGAATTTGAACATTCAAAACCAAGTGGAAGATAAATCAAATCTTTGTTTGATAAATCTAATAAGGCATTGAGGAGGGAGGGAGGGGAGGGATGAGCATATAAGTGAAATGAATATTCACTATTTTGTTCTTCAGTACTCAATGAAGGACAGTTGGTTTTTATGGCCACTCTTTTGCAATAGGGTTTGATATGAGTCTCGTGTCTTTGATTTATCAACCATCATAGATAAGTTAGGGTTACATATGGTTCAAAGCAAAATGTAATTGTGCGTTTGGACTCTTTTTGTGTCTTTCAGACATCTTTGTGTGTGTGATGAAATTATGGAACATCCTTGGACTCTAGTTCACCCCCAAAAAATGGAACACTAAGTGCAAAAAGAAAATGTGTCAAGCAATGTTAGAGTGTCACAAATTATGACCACCATACACTTCATAATTCTTGAGGAGGAAAACAAATTGTACCCAAGGCCAGCTTTGAGTTTCATACAATTGGAAACCTAATGCACTACCATCTCCACCCATACGCTCTATTTGGGCCTCTACCAATATTTCTCACATCTCAAATGGTGTATTCATTATTTCTCAATCCCCACCCACAAACACAAAAAAATGGAGAATAGGATGAGAGAATATTTAAACCCAAGACCCCTTGGGCGAATGGAAAGCAGTCAATTCAGGCATTACTCATTGTATTTATGCTAAATACAAGGTCCTATGCACTTTAGGGACGCACTCTAGGGACGATATCGGTCCTCTCCACTAAGTGGTTATCCTTCATCTATAAATAAGTACCCGCCCCCCCCTCCCCTTTATAATGGGGGCATTATCCCAGGCCAAAAATGGTGGCGAACAGTTTTGTAAATAGAAATTTCATGCAGCCAATGAGATGGCTTAGCATGCACTCCAAGTGCCTTGCTTTATTTTCTTTTAAGTTTTGGGTTTGGGGGGAGGGGAGGATTTTTTCTTTTTTTCCTTTGTTCCCAACATGTTCCCCTCAAGTTCTCAATGGATTCCCATCAGGTTCCCAATATGTTCCCTAGGTTTCCAATGTGTTCCCCAATGGTGTTCCCAATAGCACCTGGCTTTAATCCCATATGTTTTGCTGAAAGTCCTCCCCTTTTCACCTAAAGTATAGTCATTTATGATTGGTTTATTTTGAATTTTTTTGAGGGAGGTACATAGGGTATCCAAGGTCATGTACCTTTTCAAAACCTTCTTCTAGTAGCTGAGTTTATGGTCTTTCAAAAGTAAAGGTGTCAAAAAGTTTAAAAGAAAACTCTCAATGCACACAAAAGCTAATAACCAAATAGCCAAACATTTTTTGAACATTGCTTTGTCATCTTTGATGCTCCTCAAAGATGATTTGTAAAGATTAAGTTGGTGTTTCTATCACACTTTAGATCACTCAAAATGAATAAAAGATGAAAATGTTATGAGCTTTCAAAATGAGAGGGATCTAAGAGAAGAAAAACATATTTTGTAAGTTGAAAATTGCTATTTTTTCTTCCTATTCTTTTTTTTTTGGTTATTCCTTTGCTTTCCCAGTACAAAAAATTATATTTATTCGTCTTTTTATTGAAAAATCAAACTTTTAAAATCAATTTTTATGAAAAAAAATTAATATCCAATTGTAGAGAACCACCTTTGAAAATCGACAATTCTCACATTTGCAAGAACTGTTTTATTTGTGAGAACCATTTTCATTTGAACTAGATAATTGATGAATTGATCATGGCACAACATAGGTCAACAATGCTTGCTCACATACAGCCATCCTGTTCTTGTGCAACTCTTCTTCCTCTTGCTCACCACCATGCAAGATTTTACATGTCAGTGTCTTGCTTGCGCCTCTCTATCTTTCAAGCACTTGGCATTGCCAGTTTCTTTTTTTTTGAGAACATTGGGCAATGATTCGTACACTTTTGATTTCTACACCATATGCTGTCATCTGTCATGACTCAGGATTCAAAAACTTTGCCAAAGTTCATAATTCAAAACAATGTCATGGGAGATGAACAGTATCACTGGTGCTTGCACATATGCTGTCACCTTGTGCACACAGACCCAAGCCTTGGATATACTCAGCTCAGGACAGATCTATAAGTGGACCTTCATTAGGGGGGGGGCCATGGCTGAAGAACAAGAAAGCTGTATGATATGTTAATTCTGACTGAACCCTGACTTCACCACCCAGTTGAACAATACCACTACACATGCTAGTGTAAACAAAATGAACTTGATATAGTGATCAACAAGACAGACTACTGGCAACACCAATGGTTCGTGCAAGAACAAACACCATCTTTAAATTGATGAAAGTGATTGGCAACCCTCACCACAATTGGTATCCCAACTATATTTGAATAGCAAGTTTCTTGGCATGGGGACACAAATGAAGCACCTTTTCTTCTTCCTCTGCCACATCATGTAGAACAAACTTCATAGAAGGCACATACCCTGCATTGTGCATGAGCCTTGACAATCTCTGCAGTTCTGCATGAATTTCAATCATCTGATGGTGGTCCTGATTGTCTACTACAAATGTATGCACCTCATTATTAACTTCAATCCAGGTGTAAACTAGCTGTTTCTTCACACCTCTTTCCTACCTCTGCTGTTCAACATTCTCACAGAGATGCCTATTGCCAGCACCAACATAGATGTTTGATGGCAGCACATAACCTGCAGCATTTTCAGGCTCCAATTCAAAACCCATTTAGCAACATGTTCTCCCATGTCCACAGTACCATGAATTCTCAGCAAAACCATCCATGCAACCACATCTGGTCTACAGGGCATTGCTTTGATAATATTCTCTGCCTCCTGTAGTTGGCCAGGATGGCCAAGGTTGATTATGCAGGTGTAATGTTCCAACTTTGCAGAAATCATATAGTCTGTGATCTTTGAAGCATAACAGTGCATGCCTTCATCTACCAAACCTGCATGGCTACAAGCTGACAGAAGACAAGCAAAAGTGATATCATCTGGCTGGACACCTTCTTCACACATCCATTCAAAATGTGTGAAGAAGCTTCCTTACCATGTCCATTTATGGCACATCCTCCAAGTATGGCATTCCAAGTGACCACAAATTGAGATGGCATCTTGTGGAACACTTTGAAGTATCCTCAATGCTCCCACATTTTGCACGCATGTCAACCAAGCTATTCCCCACAAAGACATCCAACTCCAAACCACTTTGAATGATCTGTTGATGAACACACCAGCCCTCTTCAAATGCCACAACACTGGAACATGCATTCAGAAACCCCACAAAAGTAACAGAATCTGGCTGCACACCTTCCTGTTGCATTTGCTGAAATAGTTCCAGTGCTGTCTGCCCTTGCCCGAATTGCACATGTCCCAATATCATGGCAGTTGAAGTGACCACACCTTGAGATGGCATCTTGTTGAACACTCTCCAAGGATCCTGCATGATCCCACTTTTTGCATACATGTCCACCAAGCTACTCCCACAAAGACATCAGATTTGCAACCACTTTGAATGAGTTGTTCATGAATAAGCCTGCCATCTTGAACTGTTCTGCAATCAGCAGATACCTTAAATCACCTGAACAGAAGTGAATTTTGTCAGGAGTCATTCCTTCTCATTGCATTTGTTGGGAAAGCAGCATTGCCTTCTCAGGTTGCCCATCCTTCACATATTCTGTAAGCTTCTGATTCCATGAAAAATTGTTCAATTGCACTGTGCCTGGTGCCATTGCAGCCCATCTCTGCTGCCACCCACCCATAGTGGGTCTCATCAGTCCTCAAACCAGAGTGCTTTCCATGACTTCTCATGTTTGAAATCCGGGTACCTTTCATTTGCCTACAACCAGAAGTCCAATTCAAGCTGATCAGCCATGCATTCTCCACATCCCATATTGCATTTACCTGCCTTTCTCCAGCCTACTGCTGCTACTGGTTTCCCACAAGTGCAAAGGACTTGGAAAGAATTTCTGCCAAGTTTGACCAGGCCAGGATAGCAACCAAGAGAGACAAGGAGGAACAAGATTGACACCAACAAGAGCTATTGCTCCATTGCCATTTGAACTCTGATGGGTTTGATGTTCAGTTACCTTCTCTGATCTATGATCCCACCGTTGCCATGGATCCAAAAAGAACTCCTGCCACAGTTTCTCTCTCTGACCTCCATGGACTGCAGAAAAAACTTCCCTTTCAAATCATGTACTTTGACCACATGGATCCACAGATCAAGTCTTGCATTTTAGGGTTTAGGGTTCATAATCACCTAAACATGACCTAAACCTAAACCATGAACCTTTAAACCCTAAAACGTTGCAATTCCTCTCTTTCCTCACAAGGACACGGGGGAGCTAAGTTCCTAAACAAGCTTCTGTTGATTTTCATTGATGCGTAATGTTGAGATAGTCTGGGGTTAGCTGGTCATGCTTCGGATTTGAAGGAAATTTCCTCAAGGGAGGATTGTGTTCTAGAGAAGCTATGTAGATCTTCACTGCATTATGTGCTTCTTTAGGAAGAATGCAATTTTGGTACAATTACTAGGGTTGATGACCAAGAAGATGATGAAGAACTTCACTGATCTCAAGAGCGGTTAAGAAGTGTCTCAATTTTTGTTTGTAGGAGGCACTGCAATTAATTAATTGTGTCTGGCACTCCATCGTTTAGAAAGAGAGAGCACTCGGATCCCTAGGTTTGATTCTTAAGGGTCTAGGACTAGGGACTCTAAACTTAGTTAAGGTTTAAGATTATAGGTGGAGGCAAGGTTTAATGTGGAGGTTGCATTTAGGCTTAGGGTGCAAGCTAGAAGCATTGCTTTTCCTACATGGGAAACAAAATTATATCCGAAGTATGTTGATTCTAGTATTCATCATGTTTTGAAGGTGTTCATTGTGTTGTTTTTGAAGCTCGTCATGTTGTTGGTTGTTGTTTGCTAGTGTTCATCATCTTGTTGATCGTTGCAAGTATTTATTGTGTTGTTTTTAATTGCCAGTGCTCATTGTGTTGTTGAAATTCATTGTGTTGTTACTACTATTCATCATGTTACATTCCCGTTTTATGGTAAGTACTACCTCTACCCTTACATTGTCTTCCAAGTTGAAATTTCGTTGGAAGTGAAAAGTGATTGGTTGCAAGGCTTCAACAAAAACTTTTTCATTTGAGGTATGTTCATCTTGCTTAAACTTTAATCCTTAAAAAAAAACTAATTCCCATAAGACCCAAAACCTTAATGAAAAATTTGACAAAAAATAACAAATCAAAGTTTAACTATAAACTCTAACCGTAAATATTGTGAGACCCAACACCTTGATGAATAATTTGAAAAAACCTAACAAATCAGAGTTTAACCCTAAACTCTAACCCTAAAAACAAACCCAAAATACCCCTTAACCTTTAAACCCCAATGAAAAAAACAACAATAAAAAATAAATTTAGGCCCTAACCTTTAAACCCCAATATAAAAACACGAGTATTAAATATACTCAGGTTTTAATCTTAAATCCTAACCCTAAAACCAGACCCTAAATACACCTAAACCCTAAACCTTAAAGAAAAAAATGAAACGAAAAAATAAATTAGACGTTAACCCTAACAAAAAACCCTAAAAATCTTTAACCTTTACAGTTAATTGAAGAGATTGTTGCAAACAAAAAAATCAAACCCTAAAGATGAAATTACAACTTCACCACCTATAGATTATGCATGGGCCGAGGTTGTTTGGACCGCTTCATCAAATTGCACCAAGTTGAAGTTGGTCAAAGTTTTGAAAACATGCAATTTAGTTCACTTTGTAACCAAAACACCTCAAACACCATCTCTTGGGTTCACGAATTGCCCCACTAACTCCTCAATCTCATGTAATGTGAAAGAATTGTGGGAGTTGCAAGCAATTGTCATGCAATCAAAAATAGTTATGTCCTTTTCATCCATATCCTACAATATCTTTTCATCACTTGATGTACACATGAAATGATCACAATTAGAAAAGGAAACATGGCTTTCACTTTAAGAAGACATCTTTAGCCTCAAAAGAAAATGAAGAAAAAAAGTTTGGGAAAAGCTCCTCTTTATATAGCCCACACATGAAGATCTTAAAGTACACGGATGAATCTTACATTCTACCTAGTCTCAACTAAAGCCCACTCCATGGTGGCTGATTTTTCCTTCATCATTATGCATACACATAGAACGAAACCTTAAAACTACATTTCTAAGCATGGATTCATCATTTGATTGCATTTATGTTGCCCATTTTAAACCATAGCTTGACCAATAGTAGCCCATAACCAATGGCTAATAACTAATATCCAATCTTAATAGCCAATACCCAATACCCATAGGTAGTAATCAACAACCAATAACTAATAGTTGTGGTCAATAGCCAATAACCAATGGTCAATAATCAATAGCCATAGCTAATAACCAATAGTCAATGGTTAATAGCTATAGTTAGTAGCCAATAGCCAATGGCAAGTAGGCAACAATCAATTGTCAATAGCCAATGGCCAATAGCCAACAATGGTTAATAATGAATAGCCATAACTATTACCCAACATCCAACAATGGTTAATAATGAATAGCCATAACTATTACCCAACATCCAACATTGGCCTAAAAGGAATCTCATCCTAGGTTTTCCCACTTTGAACCTCACTTGGACCCTTATATTGAAACAAATTTATGGACAACACTAATAAGGGATGAAAGATGAGAAAGGGCCCAATTGGGCATCAAGTTATAAATAACTCTAATGCAATTAATTATGAAAAATTTGCATGAACAAAGGTTAAAGTGCAAACCCCATGACAAAAAAATTCTAACTTGGGCGTTTTTTTATGTGAATGATGAATTATCAATTAATGTTAAATCATGCATTGTATATTGTAGTAGTGTTATCATCATTTGCATCCATTGTCAGAGGTTGAAAGTTCCATTGCAAGTATAAAATTGATGAAGACAAGAGCTAGAACATTTTTGAAATGGTGGTTGGTATTTGTGAACTTGCAAAGGATTTGTTAACCAAGAGTTCATATTTTGTAGATATTAGGGATGCAAAAGATATCAAATGCCCTTTGGAGTGGTAAAAGAAACATGAAACCATGTTCCTAATTGTTAGTTTTTTAAATTTAAGCAAATATTATGGATTGTAGGTTTTCAAACTAAAACTAAGGAAAAACAATTCCCTTGGAATTCTCATCAATTTGAAGAGATGCTACTTACAATAAATTAACCTTGAAAAAAAATCCTTATGAAATAAAAATTGGCAAAATGATGTAAAGGTGGGTTGTAAAGCTCTTAATAATTTGGTAGGTTTGATAAATTTAGAATTATACTTCAAACATGAATTAGATGAACTTAAAGGCTCTTTTGAGCAAGATGAATTGAAGGAGGACCAATTTAATTGTTTTTTGTCTTGTATCTCTTTGAAATGTGATCACATAACTTTATTTAAATATTTGAGTTGTGTAATGATTGCTTATTTGTTTTCAGCTTATGAAAATTTGAAAAATTCTAGACATCTTAATTCTAAAATTTGAAAGTGGATAAAAATTAGCTTCACATAACCAATTAATTTAAATGAACTAAAAACTTGTGGTGAAATAACCAATTGGCCATAAGGAAAATAAAACAAAGAACTAGACATGGTATGCTTTTGTTTTTTAAATGTGAAAATTAATTTACTTCTTGAATTTTATTTTTTTGAAAATTAGAACACGTGGCTATGGGAAAAAAATCAATAATTTCTCAACACTAATATATAACCACTTAACTAATGATGGTGAAAAAATCCAAAGTATTAATATAGTTGTGGTTGTTGATTTTTTGGCAATTTTCAAAAGATCACCTTTATGACCACAAGCTTTTTCATGAAAATTTTCTTTTCTTTGATATTTTAAAAATAACTTAAATTGGTGATTCTTTGATTCTGATTTTTCCCAAAACCTGAAATTGGAAATTTTACAATTATGAAAAATTTAAAGAAGCAAAACCACCAACTATTTTAAAAATCAAATAATTTTCCAACACTACAAAATGCATGCAATCAACCTCAATTATCAATCACATTCTTGTTTTATCAAGCCTTGAAATACTTGTGACCAGATTATTACATAATTAAATTCATGCAAAAACTTCTTTTTCATTGAAATAAAAAATATTTTTAAAATTAATATATCAAGTCTTATTTTATAATTATTTCTCCTTTTTGTTGACAATGAACAAGAGTTGTCTTTTTAAGCAAAAATCACACCTAATGTTAAAGCACTGATGATAAAATAAACCATCATGGAACAAACCGTTAAATTTTAGAAAAATTATCATTTAGTGCCAAGATAATGGCTGTAATGTTTACTAGAGCAAAACTTGTGCCTATTCATACCGAAGACAATGTTACATGACAAAACATGTATCATGACCTTAACATTGATGTTGATTCACACCAAAAAGCTTGAAATCTTTCAGAGAAAGTTAGTGTTGCCACCTTTTTGACCCATTGTTTTTCATTTTCATCTTTGATTTTCCACAATCTTTTATGTGTTATGTAACTCATGTGTTAAATGGTCACTTTGACTTTCTTTACATAAGATTTAGTTAATTGTTCAAATTCTAATTTTTTGCTAGATTTGACTGTTAACTACCACCAACATTAATAAGAAGTTATCATTGTTTGCCAATAAGGATTCCACATCATCATGAATGTTACTTAACATTGCATATGTGAATGCACCCAATAATTAAAAAATTGTAATATTAACTTACCAATGACTTGGCATTGGGTGTGAATCATATTTCATTGTGCTTTCACCCAATGGACTTGTGTGAATATGTTATTTTTTCAAACATTGAACCACAATTAACACATACACCCTTATACAATAAATAAATATCAAAATTTTCCCATGATATATTGGAATGTAATATTTTCAAAGTCCATACTTAGATTGGATATTTTATTTTTCATATGATTTTAACTAGTGAAACCATTCATAAATGTGCTTGAATTGAATGTCATATTTGTTTCTTCAAACAACTTTTTTAATTGATGAAATCTAAGTCTCCATGATAGAAACATAGGTTGTTGATGTGGTGGTGTGATTTTTGTAGATGGTGGATAACTTGGAACAAGTTCCATCACCTTGTGCGGTGTTGTCCTTTAGTACAAATATTAATGGTTAAAGTAACAAAAGTTGTTGGAATTTAGTTTGGTTGGGCTAATGTTGTGTCCCAAAATATTTTATATTAGCTTATTATGACCTTGCATGGAATGAAATGCCATTCATCAACATCATGCAAAACCCAACATGAAAATTTAGCAAAATTTTATGACGAATTCAACAATGTAATGTACAATTGTTAAAATAAAGTTTAAAATATTGTGCATATTGGAACCCTTGAACATATTTTTGGACATTTCAAAATGGATGTAATATGGTAGAAATAGGTGAACATTGTCAAGACCTAATCACTTCTTGGTCCATTGGATTGTTTCATGCTTGATTTTATGATGATAATCATGTGAACAAAATAACACCACAAAATCTATCAATTGTATGACAAAACAATTGATCTTTGACAACTCATATGCCATAAACATATAGATCTTAGGATTTCCTTCCATATTTCTTTGACAAATTATGATAACATGGCCTACTTTGACCAAAATGAAGTTAATGATTGCAAGGTAATGTCATTATGCAAACATTGTGTCATTGTTTAATTAATTGTACATGATTCATTGCATGCACATTTTCAGACCTTTTTTTGAATGAGCCTCTTTGATTGGTCCATCACACAAAAAGTTCTAAAACTTTGCAAACTGCTCAAAAACAGAAGTATTCATTCCAATCATAGAAACATTTAAACCCCAATATTCACTCACCTATGTATGGGTTTCAAGAAGATAAAATTCAACCAAACATATTGGACAATGTGAGGTGCTATTGGGAACAAGTCCGGGAACACAATGAGAACTTGATAGAACACAGTGAGAAGTTGGTGGGACACATTGTGAACAACAAAAAAAAAAACCAAACAATCCCAAACAATCCTCCCCCCTCCCTTCCCCCTCCTTTGACCCCCTCAAGAGAACTTCGGTGCCATGGAGTGAAAAAGGTCCAAACTAGTTAATGAATCCAAGTGGCATAGCTTAGTACCTACCACCCAAGACTTTCTTGGTCACTATAGCTAGATGTAGTTGATAATGTATAAGCATGTAAGGATTGAATAAGTATGGGTCAAAATGAGTTATAATTGTTGCCATTGTCAAGAGATCCCTACAATTTAAAGAAAATGCAAATTTTGTTGTCAACTCTCCAAGAATAAGTTCACAACAATAATTCATTCCTTGCTTGCCTCAATCAAGTTATCGAGACCTCAAAAGCAAAGGTACCACAAAACATATTTCCATAGTGCAACATGATATTACACATCTCAGCCAACATTTTCAGTGATTGTAAGTGGTAAGAGCATCTCCAGGGGTGCTCAGTATATATGATGACCATGCGAAAATATTTTTCACATCCAAGTTTAGTTATGTACTACTCTTCTGCAACCCCACCCATAAAACTGAAACTGGGAACAGCAAATCGGTGGGGACTACTAATAGCAAACCATCTGGACCAATCATTACGATGGGCCAATCAGAAACACTGAATAGCAGTTAGATCATATTTATTACACTCTTTTCTGGAGGTGCACAGAGCTGCTGTCCCTTTCACCAGCCATGGCAACATGCGCAATTATGCGAAGCCGAAACCACTTTCCTGAGCCAAACTGGCATACCCTTGGATTTTCTTCACACAATTTTACTGTCTGGGATCACATACAAAGCACTGCTGGAGATGCTCTACGTAAGGCCTGAGGAGGGGGGTGGTTACCAGAATGAGGAGTCTGCTCGCTTGAGGACAGACTCTGAGTTCCATTTACCGCATGTGAAGAAGAATTAGGCAAAAGTTTCATTACATCAGTACAACAAAGAAAATGCAAAAAGAGAGATAGATATGCGAAAGAAAGTAAAGGACGAACCTTACAAAGGGTAAGGTCCCACCTAAGCTACCCACCCAGAGGAACCGTATGAAGCATAAGGTCCTGCCTCAAAATGTAAGCTACCCGCCTAGAGGAACCTTACAAAGCGTTTTAAGGTTCCACCTCAAAATGTAAGCTATCCACCAAGTTTTTGGAGGTGATCTTACATTTGAAACACACCCTCCACCAAAACTGTAAAATCTTCTCTAGTTCTTTCCATCAGATGCAAAGCTTAGCCGGCCAAGCAGACTCAACCCTAGTTTCCAGAAATTTGATGCACACCCAACAACCAGGCCATGGTGAACCTGCACTTGCCCTACCTGCACTGATGATACCTTCAGCTTCTTGAGTGAGGCCTTTTATAAGAGGTTGTATTTAACCTGGAAAATGTTAAATTTGAACTCAGGAAACCTTGATTTCATTTGTGCCATGGTTTAGGGTTTAAGGTTTTAGGGTTTAAATATTAAACCCACCCAAGTTGGTACCTTCACTTTTTTGAGTGATGCCTCTTAATGACCATAGGATTAAGCCCAAAAAATGTTAAATTTGAACTCACAGACCTTAATTCAGTCTGAACATGGGAAATTTGTAATATTTAAAAATAGTTTAAATGAATTTTGGGATTTTTGCAATGGTATCAACATGGGTGCTAACTCACTCAAGCCATCTCATTTGTTGCTTCACCTTGTAGACTGAGGCTGCTTGGAGCCTGTCTTTTTAAATCCAGTAGGAAATTTTTGTATTTAATTCAGGAAATGTTAAAACTGGAGATCTTGATTTCATCTTTTTAAAAATTGGAATTTTTTTTGTATTGTTTAGAAGCAAAGAAAAGATTCAGGTTTTTACCATAGTGTTATAGTGAAATGATTTTTTTGAGGCAAGCTTTGACACTAAAAATATGATTTGAACATATGCAAAAGATTTTTCATGAAAAACAATCCAAATTCACTGAAACTTGAAAAAAAAAAAATTGAATTGCAAGATAGATTGTGTAGTCAAGAATATAGAAAAAACCTTTTATTTTCTTCATCAGGTTTACAATCAAATTTGGTTATTTTTTTGCTAAATGATCAACAATTTGGTTGCATCACTATAATGCACATGTAAGTCATAAAGGACTGAAATTATGTATGTTTATTACATAGCTATGAAAATTTATGTTCTTATTTGCATAAATATTTTCTCATTTTTATATTGTTTATGTATAATTAATATGTCACACCATTCTCCTACCATGGACTTCACATTAACTACACCAAAACTTTTCAAAATTAAACTTTTCACAATTCTATTCCATAAAACTTTACATTATTCATATAAGTTTTTATTTCTATCAAGTGAAAGTGTTTTTAAAAATCACAAACACCCACTTATATATTAACCAAAAAGAAACTAAATAAGAATTTCCTAAAATCTACACATCACATGGCTCCCCATGCTTCCCCATGTGATTTCACATGCATAATAAAATGACAAAAAAAATTCACATAAATTATCATATATGAATCAATGTACATTAATGTGCAAAAACCTTTTCATATGACTTTCACATAAATTATTATGTGAATATCAATGCACCATTACCAAATCATAATTAAACTATGAAACCTTAGGAACAAATAAATCACCAAACTTATCTATTAAATAATTACATAAATTGACGCGCTCCCAAGTCATGGGGTGAAACCAACTTGAGGGTTTCACAAAGTCAAGTTGCGGAAGTTGAGACTTGGAGGCACGTTCCCGGCTTCCAACTATAGAAAGGGGTAGAGGGTCGAATTGAGAGCCCAGGGATTAGACTAGGAAGAGGTATTAGTTGATCAAGCTTGAATCTGCATCAAAACAAACCACCCAAGTGGTTAGTTCACTTTTCGGGACAAGCCACGAGCACTTCGAACCACAAGACTCACCACGGCCCGGACTCGGGGGATGCCACCACCATCCCCCATATAGTATACTCTGCGACGCTCCGCCGCACCTACATCCAAGTGCCTCTTTTTCCCGGGACTCCCAAGTTGGAGTCCCGAAATCCAACCAAGTGTCCC
>Ga0209208_10005395_pt1 | contig 17837 bp, 20 predicted proteins | sample S1TSphfallax_3_FD_187694 | JGI IMG/M metagenome (GOLD analysis project Ga0209208, IMG submission 187694) | Host-associated microbial communities from peat moss isolated from Minnesota, USA - S1T2_Fd - Sphagnum fallax MG (SPAdes) (version 2) | ecosystem: Host-associated > Plants > Peat moss >... | reverse complement strand
ACCTTGCACCTTATAATATGAATTGGCACATTATCACTAAACACAACATTTTCTACCCAATTGAAATTATGAGAACCCCATGGACATCTTGACATTTCTTGTGCAAGAATTTCATGTGAGCAGTATCTTGTTCATTGGAACATTCTCAAGTTCCATTTTTCTTTTGCCTAGCTGATTAATCACTTTCTTAAAACACATTTCAATTGCTAGATTAAAACAACAATGTTATAGAAAGATGGAATATTTCAAAAAAATCATTTCAATTTTACAATGGTTGAAAGTTTACCATGCGCTCGATCCTTGTATTGGGTTTAAGCAATTGTTGGGTGAACCGGTGATGAATGGATGGTCAACCATTTGGTTCTACAATGAAAACAAGGTAGATTCCTCCTGCTAGGAATACTTTTGCACATGTTGTAACTTTTCCATCCTGACCAGATTGAACTGACAAACCCTAGAGGCAAGCACCCAAGAGGGATAGATGGTGGGTGAGGGTCAAGGGTGAACCAGCACCCACACGGCTGCCTTCACCTTCTTGTGTGAGGCCTCTTAGCTACTCATTAACCCTTCCCTATGTTCTAACCATCTGCATGCATCTACTTTACTAATAAGCCACCTCTTATCCTACCTACCTTTAGCAAATCTCAGCAATTTTGAGGGTTTAGGGTATATCTAAACCCTCAACCCCACCACCCACAAGAGATCTCTGGCTCATTCCCTAACAAGTTAGCAAGGAATGGTTTAGTGCAAAGAAGATAAAATCTAGCAAAGTTGAAATTAAGAAAATAACCGTTGTGGAAAAGACAAGATGTCCCCAAAAAAAACAAAAATAAAACACAAAAAAAAAGTATGAGAAAGATCATAGATGGGAATGAAACCTTGGGAATGATTAAAAAAAAAAAAAGGTTAAAGAACCTGAAAAAGGTCATGGTGGTTGAAAATGTGGGTATTGAATCTAGATGCAAAATGAATTATTATTGAATAGGCTAGCTTTACCTTTGTCATTATGTTATTGCAAGTAAAGCAAAATGTCAAGGGAAGTTTGGCCCCTCACAATCTGAAGAATCAGAGATTTCCCAGAAAAAAAAAAAAAACATTTTATAAGGACTGAGCATCATTAACCAAGCATGCCCAAACTTGTGTAGGTACCCAATCTGCCTTGGAGATTGAGCTGCACTTAATTTATTGTGCTCTTTAGTGCTTGCACATCACCCATCCCTCAAAACCCCATTCCCAATTTTGCCAGTGTAATGACTTAAATGCCACTTGACAGTTTGAACTTGACCACACATGTGGACAAAAGCTTTTAACCTAACCCAGTTTCTTCCAAGATGAAAAACAGACTTGTGAGAACTTTGTCCAACATCACACTAGTTGGACTTGTAAAACAGCTTCCCCCTTTGGGCCAAGACCCTCCAACATGAAAGCATTCCCTTATTGGTGTTTCCAACTGCACCCAAGACAACTAACAAACAACAAAACAAACAACAAAAAACAACAAAACAAACAACTCTAAACCCTCCTACTATAAAACAACCTACTTTCTGTTATCTCCCCAAGTTCCAACTCCACAAGGGAAGTGGCCATTAATGAACCTGTCTTTTTGAGTGTTGAGTCACTTGGGGTGATGTGCTTGTAGGTTGGTGAAAGAAGATTGGGAAAAAAATCACATTAAATTATCACTAGTCAAAAACATGCTTTGTAGAATAACTTACAAAACTCACCAAGAAAAACTACTGTAATTTATTCCGAATGAGCTTCCAAATTTCTACAGCAAAAAGACAATTCTTCAATCATTAGGTTACAAAGACAACTTAGTACAAACCTACATAATAAGTTGCATATAGCAATGTCGAACAGTTGGAAAATTTCAACATGGGCACTTTAAGCATGAGAGAGAGAGACAGAGAGTGATGAAACAAAACACTAGCTATTGTTGGGTTGGAGGTTTTAGGTTCAATTTGATGGAAATACTTAGAACAACATTTGAATGGATTGAATTGAATTGAATTGAATTAGGGAACACAATGCTTAAGGGAGTTTGATGGGTCATATGCTATTGTATGGAATTCACTTACCAACATGAAATTACATGATTTGTTTACTAAACAAGTCCCGCCCATTCTGCCTCTGGACAAGACAAAGTAGAAAAGAAACACTGCAACTGTCAAAATCCTGCTCTTCCCTCCCACTAACTCTCAGGTCCAAAAATATTATTATTGCTTTGTGAAGTTTGTCAAAGTAAGTCTTTGGGTGCAGAGTGTGGATGTGGAAAGTTTGGGGGGAGGTGGGGGGGGGGAAACAAAACTGTTTGAAATTTGAATGCTTACATTCAACTAACAAATTATAGGTACATCAGGATGCAAGATTGCACATATTTACCAAGTACTTCTCATTCAGTGTTATTTACTCCAAAGCAACGCAACTCCCTCCTGATGGTATAATAGAACAACCCACCATCTCCAAAAACAACAATAATTGACAAAATTTTCAACACACTCTCAACATCTTTATTTTTTCCATTCATAAAATTTTCCTACTAAAAAAGAACAACATACACCAGAAATGGATGTGTCTAAACTTATTGTCTTGAAAAATCAACCTAACAAATAGAGTGTTAAGTAAAAAAGTAGCACAACTGGGGGTTGTCTATCATTTCACATAACATATATATCCATAGCTTACATAGGCTATATCCATTAGTGTTGGTGTTTGGGGGAAAAACTCTGTAAAAAAAAAACTATAACATGTAAATGATTTCACAAGGAAACCTAAAAAAATCAGGAGTGAAAGACCCAATTTGATTTCAAGTTGATTCATCCATCATACGGCGACCAAGTTCAAACTTGAAACATGCCAACAAAATCACAATTAATGCTAGGTAATCACGACAATGATATGTAATAACCGTGGGTAATGACCATAGTTGATGGTGTCCTATTACAACTTATAGTAACTGAAGAAGGTAACGATTTCTGTGGTGGTGTTCTGGAGTTAACAATTGTTATGGTCTTTTGGAACGGGCTTTGAGAGGGGAGTGTGAATTATGCAAAAACTATGAGTTGGTGAGAAAAAAAATTATGCAAAAGCTGGTATTGATACAATTGTGAGTTGTATCAAAGCAAAATTAATTCTTACATGCATTCTATTCCCACCAAGACCATGCACATAACATTCAAATGGATTGTGGTCAACAGAATCAATCCATTGATCAAAACAACAATGTTGTCAATCATTCATCAAAACCACACATCCATGTATTTCTTATCGTCTTGACAAAATTATGGAAAAAATCACCAATAAGGCTTTTATGAGTTGTTTTTGATTTTTGGGGTTAGTTCACATGCACATAAAAGAATAACCACAAGCCTTTTTTTCTCCCTCTGCCCCATTGTTTTTTTTTTGGCGTGAACAAAATCCAATTGGTGGATTTAGAACTTTATGATTCGTATTTTTTTCAGTGTGGGTGAAAAATCTTGCTAAGTACTTGTGTCTGGATCTTTGAATTTCTTAACTCTTTGAGTACAAACTACTTAAAGATGGCTGTATGGGTAATGTGAGAGAAATGAACTTGTTTTAATAATAGATATTCATTTAGTGGGATGGACATTATAAAATTTCACAAAAACCCATTGAATGCAGAACTTGCAAAAAGACGTCAAAAAAAAATGATGATAAAAGAATTTGTGTTTGCACCCGCCCAAAAAAACCAAAAAAGCCGCTGTATACTTAAGAAGTCCATTATGGACTCTGAAATCTAGATGAATTGGCAGATTGCATAATCTTCCCTATCTAAGTAAGCACTAAGCACATCATGGAGGCAAGAAATTAGACTTCAAAGAAAGCAATCTGAAAAGTACCTACAACATAATTTCTTAATACTAAGAAGATCGGGGGTCATAAAGCTTTCGGTGAAAATTCTTATTGTATTTGGAGGGCACCTTAGAAAATCTCTCTTACCCCTCCTCCTAATGGGATTATTACAAGGTCTTGGACACAAATTTCTTACCCTCTTGGGAGGGCAATTTATATTGGTGAATATCCATCCCTCTTACGCCGTCTACAAAGAGGAGCAATTTTACACCTACTCCTTAAGACTGCATAGGATGTTTCACTTGCATGTAGGAGGGATCTAGCACAAAGGAGAGCTCTTACACCAACATATAGGAGGGATCTAGCACACACACTATGGAGTAGGTGCGTGATCCCACCTATATGTATCCATAGTGTGATAGATCCCTCCTATATGTAGGTGTAAGAAACTATGTTCCTTGGCCTCTTCTTACACGTTGTGATGATCTATCTATCGATGCTTAGGTTCATATAACAATATATGCCTCGAGGTTTACAACCCGTTAAACCCCCCATAGGTGGAGGACATTCCCAAAATATGGGGTCAGACTTTACATTGCATAGCACCTCATCCTACACCAATTATCTTGGGAACGCCCTCCCTCCCCAAAAAAATTGCAAGAAAAACAAAAGTTTCACCTTAGTTAGAGTGGAAGAGGAAGAGGATAAGGGGGACAATTAAAGGCTTAAAAAATTGGCTCTCAAAAGAAAAAGAATTCCCCACTAGGTAAGTAGTATGGCCCCATTAACAAATTCCCTAATAGTACTACTAATGCCCATAAATCAAATTCCCCAATGGCCAAATGCTCATTGTAACATGAGGGGGGCATGGGGGGGGAGGAGGGTTAAGTAGTTGGCGGCGCTTGCAATTTGTCTGTTTGCATTTGATTGCAAATGTGCCGTTTTGGGGGCCGATAATGAGCTTGACAATAATAATAATAATTATTATTATTAAAAAAAAGGACTCCAAGTAGGTACCTCACTAAGGGAAGCTAGACATTAGTTTGTTAAGAATCTAACAACCTTAGTTTGTTATTGTTGTTGTTTGTAGCTACACTTATGATTATTCATACTTTATAATAATAATAATAATATTGTAGTGTGAAAAATAATGATAATCAATTATTATTATTATAGTATAAATAAATAAATAAAAATAATAATTTTTTATTTTTGTGGCTAAAAGTTGCATTTCATTTTTTGATTTATTAATTTCTTATGGTTTTGTGGTTGTGTTGTGTTTGTGTTTTGATGGGTCTTTGTTTATTTGTGTTTCTTCGGCCTATTTCTTACCAAAATTTGATTTGTGGCATTCTTGAGTTATGGAACTTCTTCTTTGCTGCTGACGGTTTTTTGTTTTCGGCTGTCGTGTCTTGTCGTCGCCGTTGTCGGAAGGTAGCCTTTCTCTCTTCGTCGTCGTCGTTGATTCTTGGCGTTTCATCTTCTCTCCACTTCGGAGAATCGACTGTGGTTTTGGTTCGTTTCTGTTTCCACAGCCGGAGGAGAAGGAGTTGGAGTCGCCAATGTAGATTTTCTTTTTTCTTGGTTCCTTGTGGCAGTCTAATGGATTGCACAATTGCTGATGAAGCAAGCAAGCAAGGTATCAAGCTCGACGTTTTTGTGTCGAGCGGTGGGTTTTGTTGACAGCTGAATCTTGAAAGGAGAGGGAAAAAAGAAGAATGGACTTTCGTTTTAATATAGCGACCGTAATGTTGCATTTGATGTTCACTCATGTATCGACTTGATAGTTGTTATAGTGGCTTTTTCTTCTTCTTCTTCTTCGGTGTCTTTAGTAATGTTCTTGCACCTTGAAGAAGTTTTTAATGTTACTCAAGGAGAAGTTTCCCCTACAAGATTGAGCAGAATGAAGAGCTCATCTTGCTGAAATTTATGACTTGGGTGAAGTCTCAAGGGCTTGAAGCATGCATTCATTTATTCATTCCCGCCGCTTCCGTTGCTCTGATCGGTTCTGGCGTCTTTTGTGTCTTGATGGGGTCGCTGAGGAACTGCTGCTGCTGCACTCTTGATACAATTCTCTTACACCTGAAAAATAGTCTCTTGGTCTTGTTGCAAGGAAGCTTGCTTTTTCTGATCTTCAGCCTTGCAGCCCACATGCTCCAAATGTCAATTTTGTGACGTACCCAACGCACTAGTCTTTTGATCAAATTGGGGCTCCTTCATCTGCAAATCCGTAGGAGAGAGGGAGAGAGAGAGTTGCAGCAATCAATGACGGTATCGTTTTCTAAGTCGCGGCATCGCTCGTCGCAGTCTCTGGCATCTCTTTCGCTGGAGAAAAAGGTGGCTACTTCAACAACTACTACCTACCAAGGATCGGCTTCAAAGGAGGCACTTGTTGCTCCTGCTGCAGCAGAAAAACGCACTATTATAGCTGCTTCTTTGGGTGAGTCTTCGAGGGCTGCAGCAATGGCAACTCATGTAGTAAATGGGAGGACAACAACCAGATCAAGGAGGGCGAGGCCGTCATCACTGGGAGGAAGTTCAGAAGACTTCGCCTCCAAAGGTCTTCAGATGGATCAAGTCATGGCTGCTACTTCGCCAGCTGAAGAAAGAAAGCTCACTAGCAAAACAAGCTCCAGAGGTACTACTGTAGTTCTTGTCACAACGGCGTCCTTCAGTGGGATGCCCATTCATTTGGGTTTGCAAAAGTTGGGTTCTCTTTAAGAATGTCAAGCACTGATTGTGTAGTGGAAGAAGAAGAAGAACCTGACATTGCAAAAATCTTCTGTGACTGCTGTTGTGTTCCATAGCTCCAAGGCCCAATCACAAGCTTTGTTCCGGATCCGCACCTGCAAGTCCTCGGCCACAGCAGCTGCAGCATTCTTCAGCAGCATTAGTATCAAAGCATCATCCCCAGGTGTACTCAGCTGCTGGGGATGAGAGACTGGGAAACCAGCTTGGTGCAGCTGCGTCACACTATGTGTTTTCGAAGACTGCGCTTGAAAGATCATTCTCCAACAAATCAGTTCATGCAAAGGTAGCAAAGGCAGACGCTCTGACAGATCAAGCTTCGAAGCTCCAACCCACAGTAGCAAGCAGCAGCAACAGCAGTCCAAATTCAGCTTGTATGCAGGATGAGACAATTGTTCCAGGTGCTGAGCAATCAGGACAGAAACTTCAACAAAATGATCAGGAACCAGCTGAAGGTTTGATGCATGCTCTCATCCACATGCCCCTTGCTTCCATGCGATTCCTTCCATGACTTTGCTGTGTAAGGTGGGGTTGTAAAGTGAAAATGGTTTTGCTTTGTCCCCTATTGCAGATTCTTCTATCTTGCAAATTCTTGCACAAAACATGCAGCAGGACATGGATGTAACTGGAATCCTCCCTATGGAGGAGGACAATGTTGACAAGCAGTCATTAGAGACATGCAGGTCCAATCGACCAGCTTCTGCAGATGCATCCACCTCCAAAGTATCAGAGAGACAATCTGCAGAAGGAAAAGCTGGCAACTTGTTGCAGACCTCATTTGCTACTGTTGAAAGCACAGCCTCAACTGTGCAGGATTTGATGAATGTGGTTGTATCTGACCGCCTAGAGATGTCAACTGAGCCTGATGGTGCAGATGGTGAGCCAAGTGGGATCTCCACCGTGATCTCCTCTTCAATTCCCAGAATCTTACATTCAAGGGGCTCTTCTTTCTCCTTGGATGCAGAAAGGTGTGTACTTCCACTTGGTTTGCAGAAGCCGAGTTTGATTCTGCCACATGGAAATAGAGAGGCGAAACCTGCCATGGACTCGACAGTTGCTTCTTTGTTCCCTGTTGAGAAAGTCACAGAGGAAGAACTCACTGAGGCTGCATTCTTATCAAGTGTTGGCTGGAGTTGCAAGGACATGAGCATCACTGGTGAAAAAGACTGTCTGGAGGAGAAGGTCTGTCAACATCCTCTGCCTGTGATTTCAAGCAGATGTGGATCCAACAAATACATGAGAGAGATTCAGTATGTATCAGAGGTCACTAGTACTAGACAGCACCCTGTGGAAGCAAACTGTTTCAGCAGCACTGGTGGGCATACCAATTCTGAGGCAGAAGTGCATCAGCAGGAACCCCCTCCAGGTGTAGTGGAGTCAGGATCATCTGTTGCAAGCAGGACCTCAAACACATGTCCTGAGCCCAACAACAGGGTTCAAGTCCCTTCTGATATCATCCAGTGGAACAAGATCAGGGTAGGTGCTCCTTTTGCTGCAAGATAAATGCTCCTTCATATCATAGACAATTCTCTTTGCAGAACGAAACCCTGAAGTGAGTAAGAAAATATTTTCTAAAACTCTAAATGTTGCTGTTTTGTTGCTTGTGATGGTTGACAGGGGAGGAACCTATCAAGAAAGTTTCCTGGTATGATTGCAGTAGGAAAGTCAGGACAGAATGTCCTTTTCAAGAAGCAACCCGTGTTGGATACCAGCCTTGTGAACTTGTCTGACACTACTCTTAGCTACCTGACGGACAAAGCAGCAGTGCACTACAACCTTGACCTACACCCTGAAAAGGAGAATATGGAGAACAGTAACAATTGTGAAGGACAGAGGATTGGAGACGTAGTTGCAGGAGTTGTAGTCCCTGGATTTCAGGCTTTTGCTGCTGCTACTCAAATGACCAAGAAATCAGATCAATCAGAGGATCCGCACTATGGTGGTCTGGCATGGCAAGAGAAAGGTAAAAACCCAGCTTCTGATTTCCTGCACAATCATTAATATACTGAACCCCGAATTCATTCCTTTATCTTTGATACTTCACAAGTGAGTTTGGGTTTATCCATGAATGAAGCATGTCTCATGAATGAAGTTGTCTTTGTTAGATATGTGTGGAGGATTCAGGAGTCCTAACATGAATTTGTTCCAGTACATGGTATTTGAACTCTGTTCTATTGCAGATCTACTACCATCTATGAGAGATTTGGGTTCATGTGTTTGGCAGCTACTGTTGAGTAACCACTGGCCTTGATCTTCTGGCAATTGTGCAGGATGCCAATCTAAGAAAGCAAGTCACATTAATCTGAGCAATGGAACAGGAATATTAACAAGTAGATCTGTGTGCAAACCAGCCCTGAGACTTATGCTGGGAAGTAGAACTGTACCAGAGGTGGCGTATGAGAAGCCATCACCACCACCACCATCATCACAACAGAGTAATAGTAGTATGTCAATGCTGCAATTATACTCTCAACAGACTGTTGAGGTGTATCATGAAGCTCCAACTTCTTTTTCACTTCTTGGTAACCCCTCATTTTCAAGCTCTCATCAAGATAGAATATGGGAAGAGCAAGCTGAAGCTTATTCCAGTGGGGGAAGAGGGAGTCCAGCTCATGAAGATTATGGCCCTGGAGTGTTTCAATCTGCTTCTTCACTTGCAGCTGGTGCCATCTCATCTGTGGAGTCGCTTCATTCTGCATCGGGTTCCTTAAGAAAGCACCCATTAGAGTGGACTCTAACAGTCTCCCCATGCACACTAGCTACTGCTACTGATCACGAGACATGCAATAGCAGCCATGATGAGAAGAGCAACAGTAAGAGGAATGGCAGACCTCGCACCCCACTTCGCACTCTGCTTGCTCAAGACAATAATGGCAAACTAATGTCTGGCAACAATGATATTGTCAACCGCTCCCGACCAATTGGCAATCCAAAGCGAAGCATCTGGAGTAGCTGCATTAATTGCTGCTCTAATTGTGTAGTAAACTAAAAGTACTTGTGAGGAGGTTGTTCAATGCGCACAAACAATACTGAACCTTAAATCCTAAACAATGCACTTTGATTTTGTCTTGTTTCTTGTATTTATTTGCCTTATAAATCTCTCCTGAAGCTTACCATGAATCTCTTGTGTGTGAAGTTAGTTATATGTGCATGAGACAATCAAAAACTAGTATCTTATTTTGGACAGTCGGGACCATAATTGCATAATTGTTTGGGATGTCATATTCCATATTGCCATCTCCACAGGTCAAGGATGAAGGGTTATTCAAAAAAATTCTATAGCAGTTGTAGTGGCCTGTTTGCCATTGTTGCTTACTGTATACCTATGACTGATGTTTGGCACAAAATAATTTGCAATATGTGTAGGCAAAAAAAGGAAAAAAGAGACAGAATTTTAATGAAATTTGTCAAAATTGTTGAAAATTAAAAACCATTGAGCTACTATTTCAAAACTCACAACACAAGATGTATTTTGCAATACTAATTTGCCAACAGCTGAAATTCTGAATTATTCAGCAATGGGTTTGGCAATTTCAAAATGAATTGCTGACTATTTTCTTTGCTGAATATCAATTTTCAAATTCAGCAAAGAAGTGTCAAACATGAGTTATTATATACGTAATCTTCCTACTTAGAAGTGATTCTATTCACCACATTGTTGGGCTTGCAAGGAAAATTGTTGATTGTATGTATGACTTGTGAAAGTGAGAAAGAATTATGTGTGAAGAGGTTCTCCTTGGGGTGAGATGCTGCTATTGCTTCTACAAAATCTACAGGCTCCAAGTTGAGCATCTCTCCGGGAAATGTAAGATCTGAACTCAGAGACTCTGATTTAGTGTAAGCAAAGGGCTATTTGTAATGTTTAAGAAACAAGTTAAAAAAGACACTTTAGGGTTTTGACCATGGTGTTAGTGTGGGGGTGTTGCTGGTTCGCCCAAGGAGTTACCTAAGGTTCTGAAACTCAACAGAATGTTTTTTCGTAACCACTTATCATCCATCCTTCCTGGCGCATCGGTAGGGGTGCCGGTCCACTGTGGGCACACTGGGGTTACGAGGTACTCCACTCTGCCACAACACGACGCCCCCCACAAGGCTAGGCGGGAACCGGTACTGCTTGCAAGCTTTCATGGATTCCAGCGGCCATGAGCATCGTCTGGCGAACGGCGAGCTGCATGCCGCAATTGCACAAGGTGGCGAAGAGCAGCAGCAGCAGCAGCAGCAACAACACCATGTGAACTCTGCTGATGCTGTGCCTAGCGATGTGGCAGAGCTTCTGGTAGTACGCCATGGCGAGACCACCTGGAACGCTGCGGCACGACTTCAGGTACCAGCTAACCATACTCTCCCAAAATTCTCTAACCCTAATTTCTTTCGCACCGCAAGGCAATCACAAGAAAGATGATGCAAGAATTAGCTTCTATGGGGGTCGATGGATACCATAAAAACCCAGCCATGGCCGGGACAAAAAAAAAACGAAGCTTTGTATTAATCCAAGAGTATATACTGCCAATTCGAAAATTCTCTAATCATACTTTCTTGAAAGTAATCCAAATATTATGATTCCACTTGTATTAGCTCTTACTTTCATTGTTTAGAGCAACTCCATCTGTGCTCAGTATGTGATCCTGCAAAATTAAAATTGGATGAAGAAAAGTCAAAACATGATAGTTTGGCTCAGCAAAATGGTTTTGACCCAGAATTTTTGCACAGTTTGCTGAGGCTGGTAAAAGGCCCAGCAAAGCCTAACAGCAGTTGCCAGAGAAGAGTGTAATAAATATGCTGTGGCTGCTGATCCCTGTTTCTGATTGGTCCAGGTGGTTTGGTATTAGTAGTCTCCCCCCTATCTGCAGTCCCAGTTTTAGTTTCGTGGGTGGGGTTGGAAAAAAGTAAATAACTGATCTTGGATGTGAGAAATATTTTTGCAGACTCACACACTGAGCATTGCTGGAGATGCTCTTGTACCTGTAATGAATATGTTGTTCGAAACCAATGGAATAAATTAGATAAATTATTCTTCTTAAACACCTACAATGCCAGAGAATGTAATGCAAGAATTAGCTTCTATGGGGTGGACACTTACCATAAACTAGGGTTTCATAAACTGGGGTTTTGGGAGACATGAACGACCATCGTTCTTGGATCAGTTTTGTGAGTAACTTCAAACTCAATTGGATGCCATGTTTGGTTTGTTTGTTTGTTTGTTTGTTTTGTTTGTGTAGGGCCATGCAGAATCAGACCTCAATGATGTGGGCAAGCAGCAGGCGGTGGCAGTTAAGTGTTGTAGCATCCATTTTTTGTTGGCATTTGAGCTGCTCCAATATTGCAAAGCCCATCTAGGTTTTCCTGATGGAGATGAACAGAGTTGTATCTTTGGTTTTTGCTCTGTACAATGTTGTTTACACAGCAGTTCAATCATGTCCTTTTTCTTCTTCTCTGGTTTTTGAGATCTTTCACTGAATTTCTGTGTTCAAGCATATTTTGTGGGGCTTCTACCCTCCATGCAGGCCTCTCTATGCCACAAGCCTAGATGCTTGATTGTACAGGGACAAGTTCAATTCTCTCACAAGCTTGCAGCAGCTTGAATTTACTGCTTAGGGTTTATATTGAATCTTTTTTGTTCCCTTTTGTCTCTTGAGTGCTAGCCAACACCATGACTGAGTCATCCCATTGCTTTGGGAAATGCAACAGAAAAATTGGATGCAGATTTGATATAGTGGGTGGCCTCAAATTTTGGGCTGATTATTATATGCTTATCTTCACCAGCTGTTGGGAGCGCAGATGTAGCCTGTGGGTAGTCATGGCAGCTCATCACTGCTATTCCTGATCAATGTGATTGATGGTTTGACACTTTGTGAGCAACCTCATAAGGTTGTGACCATGATGTTGTGTTGTGTTATCTTCAAAGTGTTGTTGTAGAGATTTCTCTGCAATCTCATAGATATGCATGGTACTTCTAACCCTAGATTTGTATGTGTTTCTTGAAGAAGACTACTTGATTTTGTCCTTGGTTGCTTCATGAGATAACATTATTCCTAATTGTGAATTTTGTATGTATAGGTGGCAGACAGATTAGCAAGTTCAGGGATGAATTTTGCAGCTGTGTACTCTTCTGATCTTCGCAGGGCAGCAGAAACTGCTCAAGCAATTGCAGACAGATGTCAATGCTCTAAGGTAAGTTCATGCTTGCCCTGGAATGCTGTCATTCTAATCCAGGCACTAGGAATTTGACTAAAAGGGCTTGGATGGCAAGTGAAGATGAATCAGTGCAGATGAGAACTGGCCCATTCTAATGTTGTTTGCAGATTGCAGTGGACTATGACACAACTTGTCTACTTTGATACAGGTTGTGCTCAAAGAAGCTCTGAGAGAGAGGAATTTGGGCTGTTTGCAAGGCCTTACAAGAGCTGAGGCACGCATGCAAGAGCCCAAAGCCTACAAGGCCTTTGTGTCTTCAGATGAAACCCGTGACATCCCAGTATGACCACACTTCCCCATGGATTCTTCTATTGCATAGTCTTTTGTTGCAAGGGGCTGTGCTGATGAGTAATGTCTTATTCTAGAATGAATCATTCTGTATATGTTCAAATGCATGTCTGAGTGGATCATGGTAGCACATCTTATGACTAAGCAGTAGCACTCGCTGCAGTATGTGATGCTTGAGGGAGTTTAGGGTTTAGGATTTAGAGTTTTAAACCCTAAACCCTCATGAGCTTGATCTGTTTCTATTCGATACAGGGGGGAGGGGAGAGCTTGGAGCAGCTGTATATCCGTGCTCAGTCTGCTATGGAAGAAATTGCCGAGAAGCATCATGGTATGTCCTCCTCCACTACTGCCATGTTTGGGAACTCCAACCGAGTTCATCAGGAAGTAGAAATAGATGAGAACGAGAACTCTACTTCTTTGAGACTTCCATAGAGGACTTGAACATGTCCAATGATGATGATGAGGAAGAGGGGAAGGGAACTTTGCAGGGCAACGAGTGGTTGTCGTGAGTCATGGTGGGATATTGAGATCACTACACATAATTGCAACGGGTTTGCCATCCCGTGGCAAGGTGCTGAATGCCTCCATCAACACTTTTCGCATCTCAGACACCAAGGATTGGACCATGTGCTCTTTTGGAGACGTTCAACACTTGCAAGATGTTGGTTATCTTTCTTCTGCATTTGGTGGAGATCAGGAGTCTGGTTGACATTTTATTTTCTTTCAGGTATCTGCTTGTGGTGGGGGAGGAGATTCCATTGTTTGGGGGCTCGATTCATGTCAATATGGGCTATGATTAATGAAGCCTTGAAAATCTAGGCATGTGGGGTATAGTGATTGGTTTCAAATTGAGAGTCTTGGTTATGTCTTTGTTTTATTTGGGAAGATGTACAATCACCTGAAGTGGCTTTTGTGTTTGTGTTATTTCAGCGTGGGTTATCTAGTTTCAAGATTACCCAAGAAATTCATAACTCTCAAATGAAATTACTACACAATAAATAAGGTTTTGCACGATCAACACTTCCATGTTGGCTTTTTTGGAAATTCTCATTGTTTATGCACATCTTGCCTGTGGGAAAAATTGCCAGCTACAAGAATTGCCACAAACAAGTTAGATGCACATTGTGTTTTTGCTTGGTCCACTTGAGAACCTGAAATGAATCAGAAAACCTTTAACATGGTTGGTATATATTTGAGGTTTATGCTAACGTTAGGAGGGGGGGTTGCAACTACCCAACCATTGAATGTCCTGTGCAGCAGAGATAAGGGAGATTGACCCCCAAGTATATATCACCTCACACCAGGGCATTCTTCCCTTTAATGTGGCTACAATGTAGATCACAACCAAAGCAAAACGTCCTTCTGGTTCTTTAAGGATTCCAGAGAATCAGAGAACTCTCTCTTCTGGTTCTTTGAAAGCTCTTTAGGATGAAATAACCATTGGTTATTGCAAAATCCTTAAAGAACTGGCAGTTTTCATGAATGTTCCTGACAAAGAACCGATGGTCTCTGGCTGGTTCTCTGGCTTTTTTGTATTTTTTGAGAACTGGTAGTTACATACCAAAAAACTGATTTTTGAATATTTTGAGAACTGATGATAAGTGGGTGTGTGTACCTAGGTTGATAACTGATGGGTATCTGTCCCTCATTCTAAGAACCCCTCAATGTTGGGTGGGTACCAAGCTGAAACCATGGTATATAGACTAATACTGGTCCTGGTATCGAAGACCCAACTAGATTGGTATGAGGCAATACTAGCCTCATATGTACCAGTATGAGCTTGGTAGGGACTTGAAGAAACATTGACCTCATACTTTCTGGTAGGTACTTGAGGTAATATCAGCTTAATACAAGGACTATATTAATCCCAATACCAAGTGTATACCAGAGTGGAGTGGTTCTTCCTTTTTGAGAGAACCTCGGGTCAGGTTTTGACACTTAAAAATTTATGTGAAGGTTCTCCAGGTTGGGGTTTGAGCCAGGTTCTTCCAAAATTTGAACCCTTCAGTTCTGCTTCTATCACCTTTTTTCAAATTCAAGAACCTCCAGGCCTGGTTTTTGAACTGGATACAATTTCATGTACACATTGCTCAATGCTAAAGATTATGTGAGTATAAAGTTTTACAACAAATATTTCCTGACTCTGTTTTCAAATATTTTTTCACTTCTCTGGTTTCAGATCTACCACTCCAAGAGACCATCATCATGCATGACCAAGCAACACATTTGTGTGCATAAAATTTGAGTAACTATTCTTGTGAATAATGAATTTTATGTATAGCTATTCCATTAGTTTGAAACTTGGGGTTAGTGATTTGAAATGAAGAATTAACAAAGAAAAGGATTTTTGGGATTTAAGGGTATTTTCAAAACAAATTCATACATGTCACAAGGTCAAACAATTTAGAATTGTATTTCAAAAGTGAGGTTATGGCTAGTATTTTCACATAATACTTCGGAATGATGAATAATAATATTGTCATAACTCAACAAAAGTTACTTATATTGAGAAGTTTGTTGAATTTGCCTAATAATCTAATCGTCAAATGACTTTGCATTTTCCCATTCAGAAGGCATCAAGGCATTTCTTTGGTTCATAAAATAAACAATTTAGAACAAAAACACAACATTTGCTCCTCATGACAATCCATATGCCTCTGGCATTTTGTGTAGAACTCTCAAGGTACTAGAATATTGCAAATGAAGAATTTAATTTCAAAGGTGTACTGACCCATGTACAGCAACAAGAAGAATATCAGAGGAATAGGGTTAAATGCGGTTTCTGTCAATGATGATATATGCTTCCAGCTTCTGAATTGTTCATAATATTATGAAACAATTTCAGATAATTCGATTGTTTTTTGTATTTTTTTGGAAAGTGGGAAAATCAAATTTTCGATCCAGACATAAATCAAATCTGCTTCAATGTGATTTCCCAATGAAATAAAATAAATGGGTGAATTGGGTGAAAATAATTGGCAGAGATTGTCAAAGTGCAATTCTGCACCTACTTCCCTTGTGTCAATTCTTGGGTGCATGTGATGAATGCAAAAATGGTGAGAGGCTGGGAGAGGAAGTTGCAGGTATCAACATTCCACCAGCTTGACATAAGTCCGAGTACTTTTTGTGTTTGATCTTAGAAGAAATAGACTTGGTACGATATCGCATCATATATGAATGGACAAGTGGTTGAAAGTCTTCATTCAGCTTGATGCAGATGAAAAACAGGAGTCGGTACATGAAGATCATGCCCAACAGGATGCCAAGGTCCATCCACTTCCCGCGCTTGGTTTGGATGCCATAAATTTGTTCCACCACATAATATCCAGGAATCTTTGGAGTTATGGCCTTTCCATTCAACATAAAGCTGCCAAATGTGAGCCCAAGAAAGTCATTCTTGAACATTCCCTGCACCCAGAATTAATGCTGCCCATCATGTGATGATGATGAAATGGAATTGCAGTATAATTCTTTCATTCTGTTGCTTGCTTGTCCAAGCACTGCATAGAATATTCAAGGTTCAAAAAAAGCATGCTGGGGCAGCAGCTGGAGGACCTACTGAGAGATGGAAGTTGCTAATTGATGATACCTGCATTGCATACATGTGGAAGGCCAAATATGATGTTGGATAACGCCAAACAGGTTTTGGTAAATCATTCGGTAAGCGGAAAAATCCAGACATCAGCAGGAATACCCCCTGCTCATGCAACCCACCAGTAGGCTTTTTTTTCAGCAAGTTCTGAGGTATCCCACCAGCTTACAAGTTACATGTTACTTCTTCACCAGCTATGATCAAATGGGTGTCCATCATCTGCCAAAACCCAAAACTCTAAAGCCCCAAATTCCACAGATGGGTGGAGAACATGTAACACATAAGAAAAAGAGTGCAGCATGGGTGGATTAGAAAGGTCTTGATGTGGTAGCATATTGACATACCTGAATGCTAGATCCAATTAAAATGCCAACCAGAAAACTTGGACACACACTGGCAACTGCCATCATCAGGCTGTCGGCACATGCTAGGTTGACAAACAGGAGAAGGACAAAGTAGATGTAGTGCTCAAATCCATGATGCAATTGCACCATCAAGTAGATGATAGAGCCAGAAACAAAGGCTATGAAGAAGAGGAAAGGCAATGACGAAAGACTGTTGCTTATCACAAACACCATCACTCCATAGTGTCCATTCATTCTCTCCCGACTAAACACCTGGGCATACATAAAATCTCACCTCAGAAATTCACATCTATATATATGATGGTGATGAACATCATCTTCCATGAGTGAGCGGCAGGCTGTGTTTTTGAAGTCAAACACTTAAAACAAGACTATGTTTGAAGTTAAGTTTTGGAAGAAAAATGAATAACAGCAAGAGTGATGCATGTGTCACCTTCATGTCCTCAACAAATGATGGGAAACTTCCGATTGACATGAATGTCAAGAATCCTCCAACAAAGGCCATACATCCTGCCCTTCCCTGCCAGATGTTGCCATTATTACCAATTTCATCAGTAACAAACACACAAGAAGACTATGTACCCATTTGCACAAGAACCGAATCTTTCAAGTTACTCATGAGTCTAACTGCCACTGATTTTCCCCCTAATCCCCAAAACCCAGCACATGCTACTGCTACTATTTGCATCTGCAATAAACAGATTGGAAATTGATTCTCCTCTGTTGCTGACTGGGTCATCAGATCATAAAATGTGACTTGTACTGGTTCAAGTCCAAGACAAAAAAATGCTTACCAAGATGGAGCTGTATTGGAAGCCAATCCTCCAATAGATGGT
>Ga0209208_10005394_pt1 | contig 17838 bp, 21 predicted proteins | sample S1TSphfallax_3_FD_187694 | JGI IMG/M metagenome (GOLD analysis project Ga0209208, IMG submission 187694) | Host-associated microbial communities from peat moss isolated from Minnesota, USA - S1T2_Fd - Sphagnum fallax MG (SPAdes) (version 2) | ecosystem: Host-associated > Plants > Peat moss >... | reverse complement strand
CGCCCGCCTGAACCCCGATGAATTCCATCGCGTTCTGCATCCCGAAGGCCAGCTTCTCATCGCCCTGCCCGCGCCCGACGACCTCATTCAGCTCCGCGGAACCGGCCGCGACCGTGTCCCGCGCACCATCGAAACCTTCGCGCCCAAATTCACCCTCGCCGCCCGCCACCGCGCCACCACCCAAGCCAATCTCAGCGCCGACGCCATCACCGACCTCCTGCTCTCCATCTACCGCCCGCTGCAATCCAAGCCGCCCCAGCCCGGCCCCGTCACCTTCAGCCTCGACCTGCTCCTTTTCAATACTCGGCAATCACCAGCGTGATCTGGTCCGTCAAGTCGCTGCCCCAATGAAACCGCTGCAGCTTCAAATCCTTGGCGTCCGGCTCCATCGGCGACAACTGGTCAATATCCGACCCCACAAACTCCTCAAACTGGAAGAAATACGACTTCTGTTTCAACAGATACTTGTACGCCCCCTTGATCGAAACCAGCAGCGGCAAAGGCTGCCCGTTCCAAAACCCCTGCGCCCGCCACGCCTCTTCCGTTATATAAGGAGACAGCCCATAGAGCGACCGCGCCAGCGACATCACCTGCCCGCCCACCGCCAGCCCCTGATGGCTCGGAAGCAATTCAAGCGGCAAACTCGCCGGCACAATCAGGCACGGGTCAACCATCCCCACGCCCAGCAATTCGGCCGCGCACGGCATCACCGTCTTCGGCGGCGACATCACCACCCGCTTCAGCCGCAAATCGTCCGCCTGTTTCAGCAGCCGCTCGCCCTTGCCCGCCGGAAAAGCCAGCCCATGCTTGTCGCTCAGTTCGGCAAGCGCCGTTCGCGCCCGCGCAATCGCTTCGGCTCGCGCCATCTACCTTGGTCCTCTTTTCACTATCCTAGTTCTTGCCTGGCATGACCCTGAATCTCTTCACCACCGACCACCACCACTTCCCGCTTCCCCCAGGCCACAAGTTCCCGCTCGAAAAATACCGCCTGCTCCGCCAAACCCTCCAGCACGACCCGCGCTTCCTCCTGCACCCCGCGCCCCTCATTTCGGAGTCCGACCTTCTGCGCGTACATGATCCAGATTACGTGACCGGCTTCCTGAACGGCACCCTCGACCGTCAAATCATCCGCCGCATCGGCTTCCCCTGGTCTCCCGAACTGGTGCAGCGAACCCTCGCCAGCGCCGGCGCAACCCTCGCCGCCACCCGCCTCGCCCTCGAAACCGGCTTCGGCGGAACGCTCGCCGGTGGCACCCACCACGCCTTCCGCGCCGAAGGTGCCGGCTTCTGCGTCTTCAACGATCTCGCCATCGCCATCGAATTCGTCCGCGCCACTACCCCGCTCACCCGCTTCGCCGTCATCGATTGCGACGTCCACCAGGGCGACGGCACCGCGTCCATATTCCAAAACGACCCCGGCGTCTTCACGCTCTCCCTCCACGGCGCCCGCAACTTCCCCTTCCGCAAGCAGAAAAGCACCCTTGACGTCGAACTCCCCGACTCCACTGCGGATGAAGCCTACCTCGCCGCCCTCGCCCCCGCCCTGGAACAGGTTTGGCAATTCCAGCCGCAGTTGGTTCTATTCCAGTCCGGTGTCGACGCCCTCGCCACCGACAGCCTCGGCCATCTCCACCTCACCCCGCAAGGCTTATGGCAAAGAGACCAGCGAGTCATCGGCCAAACCCACGCCCGCGCCCTGCCCCTGGTAATCACACTGGGCGGAGGCTATTCCCAGCCCATCTCCCACACCGTCCAAGCCCACGCCCAAACCTTCCAAACCGCCGCCGCCATCTACACTAATTCGCCGACGCCTTCTCCGCCCGGTCAATAACAATCGTCTCCACCGGCCCCTGCCGCGGCTTGTGCCCAAAAATCAAAGAAACCCTCAACCGCTGTCGTGCTGAACCTTCCTTCAGCTTTGGCTCTCCCTTGCCCAATGCCAGAAGGTAAACCGGACCTTCTTAGCGTCTTGGCGTCTTTGCGAGCCCTTATCCCCGCTTTCCTCCAGCCCTAAGCAAAAAACCTCCTCAACCGTCTCTACTTCCCGCCGAAATCGTCGATATGAGCTTCAGTGAGACTTGCAGGATGCCCGTTACGGCGGTCACCGCAACCGAAAACTCTATGGCTCAGATTTCTCCAATAAGCTCATCGCCCGATCCCATCTCCAATCTCAAATCCGGATCGGCCAAGAGCGGAACCACCACTTCCACGCAGCGCACGCCAGTGGACGAGGCGCAAACCTCGTCCCCGCTCCAGGCACAGTTGACGCGACTCAGCTCTGTTCTCAACGGTCTCCAGGCCAATGCCGCCACCACGCGCGCCCAATACGTCCAGGCCTATAACAAAGTAAAATCCGGGTCCTACACCGTCGACCCGCTCGAAGTCAGCCGCTCCATCGTCGAAGACATGCTCACCACCCAGTAAACTTACTGCGGCGCGCTGGCAAACATCTCATCCATTTCGCGCGTCGTGAATCCAAACTCCGTCTCCAAAACTCTTCCCACCGGGTCCGTCAGCGCGCTGGCGTGAAATTCGCCCGCTCCCGGCGTCCCAAACCGCAAATCCGTCTCCTCCACCCGCTCCCCTAACCCGCTCGCCAGCTTGATCGGCTCAAAATCCCAAACCGGAAACCGCGAAAAATACGCCATATACCGGAACGGTTCCACCCGGTTCACCGCCAAGTAAACCGGATTCTGCCGCGGCTTGCGAAAAATCCGCGCATCCGTCGAATTGATCAGCGCAATCGCCCCCGTCCGAACCATCCGAAACGCATCGTCCGTCTCCACAATCCCGGTCCAGTGAAACGGGTCATTCGGCTCCGCCAGCGCCGACACTTCCAGCGGCACCTTCCCGTCATACAAGCGCGAATTCAGGTCGTTCAGCACGCGCTGGTGCAGCGTCCAGCGCCCGCCTTCATAAAGCATCAGGAAAAACAAGACAAAAAGCGCGCTCCCCTGCCCCCGGTGCTTCGTGTTGCGCCCAATCTCGCTCGAAACCAAATCCACAAACCACGGCCAGACAAACGCCAGCGCCAGCGCCGTCAGAATCACGCCATCATAAAAGCCGTTCAGGTCCAGGTAAAACCATTTGGAGGAAAACGGCAGCAGCGCGCGAATGCCAAAACTCCCGGTCCAGTCCAGCAGCAAATGCCCGCCGACGCCGACGCAACCCACAAAGAACGCGCGCCAAAACCGCACCGGCTGGTCGCCAATCACCATCGTCAGCAGCGCCGAAACAATCGCCAGCAGCGGAATCAGGATAAGCGAGTGCGTGTAGCCGCGGTGAATCTCCAGATCCGCCAACTGCCCGCCCGCCAGCGCCAAAATGTCAATATCCGGCAGGTTGGACGAAATAATCAGCAGCAAAGTGGCGTGCGGCGTCACGCGCTGCAACCCCGCGCGCGAAAGGGCCACACCCACCAGCGAATGAGTCAGATTGTCCATCGCGAAATATGGGGCAAAAAAGGGGACGGACGACTATGTCCCCAACAGAATACCTTCCCGCTCCGTCAATCCCACTCCGTGGACATAGCTGTCCGTCCCCTTTTTTGCTGCTCTGCGCCACGCCCGTCTTTCACGCGCACGCCCGCACTTCCATCTGCGCCTGTTCCTTCGCCAAATACTGCCGCGGCATCAGCAGCGTCAGCGAGTGCGGAACAATCTCCGCCGTCACGCTCAATTTCCCCGCCAGTTCTCCGTCCACTTGCGCAAAGACGTCTTTGCCTGTCACCGCATGGCAGCTCACCGTGCGCCCGCGCACAATGGTGCAGCCCGCCAGCCGCGCCGTTTGCCCCAGCGCCACGCCCACCAGGTAAGGCAGATATTGGTAGCTCTGCTTGCCGCGGAACAAAACCACCTCGAAATCGTCGCTCAACAGCGACGCGCCCCGCGCAATCTCCAGATCGCCGCCATAATTCCGCACCCGGCTAATCAGCGCAAAGCTGGCCTCGTAGACCTTGCCATCCACCGTCACTTCGAACTCGGTCAAAGGCCGGAAAACCTGCCCAAACCCGCCGACGTAATAAGCCAGCTTGCCGATGGTGGCCTTCAAATCCAGATCCACGTTGCAGACAATCTCCGCGTCCAGTCCCGCGCCCGCCATGCACAGAAAAGTGCGCCGCTCCTGCCCAATTCGCAAACATCCCACCGAAATCCGCGTCGGCGTCATCTGCCGCAGGTCTTGCGCCACGCGCAGCAAATTCATGGGCAGCTTCATTTCGCGCGCCAGCACGTTCGCCGTCCCGCCCGGCAAAATGCCCAGCGGCACGCCGGTGTTCAGCATACCATTCGCCACTTCATTGATGGTGCCGTCGCCGCCCGCCGCGATAATCAAGTCGCAGCCTGCCTCAATTTGCTGCCGCGCCTGCACGCCTGCGCTGTTCGGGCCAGTGGTCGCCACCAGTTGCGCCGCAATGTCCTGCGCCGCCAGCGCGTCAATGCTGCGCTGCAGCAGATGAAGGTTGCGCGCGACCGTGCGCGCCACCGGATTGTAGATAATGGAGGCGCTCTTGGCGCGAAAAAGTTCCAATCCTTCATTATAGTTTCAATGTCACCTCAAAAGCGCGCTGAAACATTGCGCCGTGAACTGGAACACCACGAACATCTCTATTACGTGCTGGACCAGCCCGCCATCACCGACGCCGAATACGACGCCTTGCTGCGCGAGTTGCGCGATTTAGAAGAAACACACCCCGAACTCATCACGCCCGATTCGCTCACCCAGCGCGTTGGCGGCAAACCGCGCGAAGGTTTTGTCAAATCCCCCCACAGTTCGCCCATGCTCAGCCTCGACAACGCCCTGAACGAAGCCGAACTCCGCGAATTCGACGCGCGCGTGCGCGGCCTGCTCAAATCCGAGCCCTTTTCTTACGTCGCCGAACTTAAGCTCGACGGCCTATCCATGGCCGCCCATTACCGCGAAAACCGTCTGGCCCAAGCCATCACCCGCGGCGACGGCCGCGTCGGCGAAGAAGTCACCGAAAGCGCCCGCACCATTCGTTCCCTGCCCTTGCGCCCCCAAAACGCCGCCATCGATTCGCCCTTCGAAGTGCGCGGCGAAGTCGTCATGCAGCGCAAATCCTTCGAACGCCTGAACGCCGAACAAACCGCCGCCGGCCTTCCGCCCTTCGCCAATCCGCGCAACGCCGCCGCTGGCGCCTTGCGCGCGCTGGATCCCTCCGTCACCGCCAAACGCCAGCTCGATTACTTCACCTATTTCCTGCTGCGCGACGGCAAAGCCATTTTCGAAAGCCACTGGGAAAGCCTCGAAACCCTGGCCGCCGCCGGCTTCAAAGTGAATGGGCATCGCCGCCAGTGCGCCGATATTGAAGAACTGCTGGAATTCATTCGCGAATGGGAAACCCGCCGCGAAACGCTGCCCTATGAAACCGACGGAGTGGTCGCCAAAATCGATTCGCTGGCGCAGCAAACCAAACTCGGCTGGACCGCGAAAGCTCCGCGCTGGGCCATCGCCTTCAAATATCCTGCGCGCCAGGCCACAACTGTTCTTGAAAATATTGAAGTGCAAGTGGGCCGCACCGGAGCGCTCACCCCCGTCGCGCATTTAAAACCCGTCGCCATCGCCGGCGTCACCGTTTCGCGCGCCACGCTGCACAACGAAGACGAAATCGCGCGCTTAGGCGTCGCCATCGGCGATTCGGTTCTGCTCGAACGCAGCGGCGACGTCATTCCCAAAATTGTGCGCGTCGTGGAACAGGGCGCCGACCGGAAACTGTTTCAGATGCCAAAGCAATGCCCCATTTGCCACGGCCACGTCGTGCGCGAAGAAGGCGAATCGGCCAGCCGCTGCATCAACAGCAATTGCCCGGCGCGCCTGCGCGAAACGCTTTTGCATTTCGCCGCGCGCGGAGTCATGGATATCGACGGCATGGGCGACGCTCTGGTCGACCAGCTTCTGGCGCGCGGCCTGGTTGACAACATCGCCGGCATTTATCAGCTCACCGAAGAAAAGCTGCTGGAACTGGACCGCATGGGCAAGAAATCCGCGTCCAAAATCATCGAAAACATCAACCGTTCGCGCACCCGCCCGCTCTCCCGCGTCTTAAACGGCCTCGGAATTCCCTTCGTCGGCGAGCGCACCGCCCAGCTTTTGTCCGACCATTTCGGCAGCCTCGACGACATCGCCAAAGCCTCCGAAGAAGAACTGCAGGAAGTGACCGAAGTCGGCCCGAAAGTGTCAGTTTCCATTCGCGATTTCTTTTCCGAAGAGCGCAACCGCGAACTGATTGAAAATCTGCGCGCGGCCGGCCTCCAATTCACCGCCGAAAAAGTCCGAAAAAAGGAAGGCCCGCTCAAGGGGAAAACATTGGTTCTCACCGGAACGCTGCCCACGCTCAGCCGCGAAGAAGCCAAAGAGCGCATTGAAGCGGCAGGCGGAAAAGTCTCCAGCGCCGTCTCCGGCAAAACGCATTACGTCGTGGCGGGCGAAGAAGCCGGTTCCAAGCTCGAAAAAGCCAAGTCGCTAAACGTTCCCATTCTGGACGAAGCTGGCCTGTTCGCTATCCTGAACACGGAACCAGACTGATTGCTAAACCCGCTTGCCGCCTGGCACAACGCCTCCGCCACATTAATTGCTTACGGACCGCCCGGTCTGCTGATTCTGTCTTGCCTGGATTCGGCCGGAATTCCCATGGTGGGCGGCGTCGACGCTCTGCTGATTGCCGTCGCCACGCAATCGGCCGAACACGCCTATCTGGCTGCTGCGTTTGCGCTGCTGGGTTCGGTGATCGGCAGCAGCTTTCTATTTTTTCTCGCGCGCAAAGGCGGCGACGCTTTTCTTCACAAGCAAATCTCCGCCGGCCCCGGCAAACGCCTGCATTTTTGGTTTCAGCAATACGGCCTGATCACCGTCTTCGTCCCGGCCGTTTCGCCCATTCCGCTGCCCATGAAAATCCCGGTTTTTTGCGCTGGCGCATTGCAAGTGCGATTTGAATACTTCCTGCTGGTGCTTGCAATCGCCCGCATTATACGCTATTTTGGTTATGCATACCTTGCCGTGCATTACGGCTCACAAACTTTTTCGTTTGTGAAATCGCACGCATGGCAATTAGGCGGTGCCGCTTTGACAGTGGCGATTGTTTCAATGCTGATTTTGCGGCTCTTGCAAAAACGCGAAACTTCGCTCGGCATACCGCAATAAATCAGCTTTTCGCCGCGCGCGCCTGCGCTGAGATCTCGCCCGCCGTCATGGCTTCCGGCACCTCCACCAGGCGGCCATTTGAAACGTCGTAAATGTAGCCATAAATCGGAATAGAACCGGGCACCAAGGGATGAGTGCGAATCCGCGTCACATCCGCCACCACGCTCTTGGCCAGATCTTTAAACGTCAGCCACTCCACGTATTGGCCGGCTTCCGAGCCTTCCGCCACGCCCGAATCCACCCACGCGCCATCTTCAATGCGCGAAGTTTCCAGGCTCTTGGCCAGCAAGTCCCGCATGATGTCGTTCGTGAAGGTCAGCATTCCGCAATCGGTGTGATGAATCACAAACCATTCGCGCGTGCCCAGCAATTTGTACGAAATCACCAGCGACCGAATAGCATCGTCGCTGGCGCGCCCGCCCGCGTTGCGGATCACATGCGCGTCGCCTTCCGCCAGGCCCGCGAACTTCGCCGGGTCCAGGCGCGCATCCATGCAGGTGAGAATGGCGAAGCGCCGCTTGGGCGGCATCGCCAGCTTGCCCAGTTCACCAAATTCTCTGGTGTACGCTTCGTTTGCGTTCAGTACTTCATCCAGAATTTTCGACATGCTCAGCATCTCAAAAACGATTCTCCCACCAAATCAGCCCGCTCGGCGCGCCGCCTGCAAATCGAACCCCGGAACACGTACGCCTCACTCGGCCCGCACCGCAATCCCAAGCGGCACCCAGACGCAGGACACCGTGCCCGGGGCTCCGCAAACTCGCGGGTCCGTGTGCATTCGCTTGGTGAACTCATTCATTTCGGCCGTGCTTTTCGACGCCGCGATAGCCATGTTGTGGTCCGCCCGGCTGCTGCGAACGAAATAGATGAGGCGGATATAGCGGCTTGCTTTCGGCAGCGCAAACGGCAGTTCAGGCGCTTGGCGTTCGACCGTCTTGTTCCCGTCGCGAGTGGTCTCGGCCGAGACGAACTTCAATCGAACTCGCCCGCCCGCCTTCCCTTCAACAGCAAAGTGCGAGACCTGAACCCCGATCAGGTCAGAACCGTCGGCCCGTGCGATGTAACCTCCTGCCTTTAAATACGGCACGACCACGCTGAGCCGTCTTCCCGCTGTCAGGTCCAGATATTCGTTGTCCGCCGGAGGAGCAGACGGCACTGGCAAGCTTCGCTCGCGACAGCCTGAACTCAGCAGGAACATGGCAATCAGACAAAGTGTGTTAGCGCGTCTCAATTTTGACGTTCTTGAAATCCCCGGTTTCATCGAACGAACCAATCCCGACCTTGCCTTCGTTCAAGCTCAGATCCACCGCATGCAAAGCCGGCACGGCCACGCCGTCCACAAATCCCTGCACTTCCCCGGTTGTTCCGTCCCATCGCACCTTAAGGTGAAACCACTGGTTAATCCCAGAAAACGCTGCCGGACCCACAGCCGCGCTGATCCTGACGCGCTCTCCTCCATACACATGAAACACTCCATTATGGACGGGCTGCTTCATGGCGGTGTCGGTGGAAAAATGCACATAGTCAAAGTGCGCCGCGTCCTGATACGCATAAACAATCATCAACGACCGCTTAGTGGGCCGGACATCGGCTTCGAGAACGACGTGCTGAGCAGGAGGCATTTCCATGAGCGCAAACTGTCCCGGCCTGCGCGGCCCGGGCAGCGGTTCGCGGCCCACTAATAACTGGAGCATAGGCGTCCCGGCGTCTTCAGACACTTTCCAATCCTGCTCCTGCGGCACCGTCCAGTTGTGGCCAAACACAGTCAGGACGAGCAACAAAAGGCGAGCGGTCACAGCATCTCCTCATAGACCTTCATAATGGCCCGCAAATCTTCACGGTCATTCGGACGGCACGCGCTGAGCGGCGGTCTCACCGGACCGGCCGTCATCCCCAGCATTTCCATTCCCTCTTTGACTGTGGCCACTTCATAACCCTTCATCCGCTCGCGCAGAGAATAAAAAGGATTGACATAGCGCCTCATCAATTCAGCCAGCCGCCCAAAATTCTGCGCCATTCCCGCTTCCGCCAGCGCCAGCGACAGCTTGGGAGCCACGTTGGAAATGCTCGACGTGTAAGCCTGCACGCCGATAGCGAAATAACCAGGCACGCAATCATCTCCCAAGCCGCCAAACCACGCAAGCCGGTCGCCCACAGCTTCCATGATGCGCTGATAGTTGCGGATATTGCCCTGCCCATCTTTCCACGCCACCAGCGTAGGAACACGATCCGCCAGCCGCGCCACCATGTCTGGACTAAAGACAGCCCAATCGCGGCTGTAAACCATCAGCGGCAAATCGGTCGCCTTCCCAATCGCTTCGTAATAGGCAAACAGCCCTCCTTCCGGAGCATTGATGTAGTAAGGAGGCAGCGCCAGAATCATCTCCGCGCCCGCGCCTGCCGCCCGTTTCGCAATCTCGGCGCCCGTCACTGCATTGAAACCGGTTCCCGCCACAACAGGCATCTTGCCGGCAGCCGCTTTCACGCTGCTGGCAACAACTGCTTCCACTTCCTGCGGAGTCAGCGAATATAATTCGCCCGTGCCGCCCGCCGCCACCAGCGCGCAAAACGGATGACAAACCATGGCCGCCACGTTGCGCTCCAGCGCCTCCAGATCAAGCGACAAATCCGGCTTGAACGGAGTGACCGGAAATCCAAACACCCCGCGCAACCGTCTGACAGTTTCTCGAGCCTTTTCGTTCACCGCTCACACTCCAGCCGATTGCGTGCGCTCGCACATCATTTCAGCCGCAGCGGCGGGCAAACCCACGGCCAAGCTCGAAAATCTTCGCCGCTTCATTTTCCCAGCAGCTCGGCGACCTTTTCCAGATATTTCTTCGTGTTCAAAAACGGCTGGTTGTGGCCCACCAGCAGCGCCAGATCTTTGGTCATGAAGCCCGATTCCACGGCTTCGACCGTGGCTTTTTCCAGGCGGTCGGCAAAGGCAACCACGTCGGGCGTGTTGTCAAACTGTCCCCGGTAGCGCAGCCCGGACGACCACGCAAAAATGGAAGCGATGGGATTGGTGGAAGTTTCCTTGCCCTTCTGGTATTCGCGGTAATGGCGCGTCACCGTGCCATGCGCCGCTTCGGTTTCAACGGTGCTGCCGTCGGGCGTAATCAAAACGGACGTCATCAGGCCCAGAGATCCAAAGCCTTGGGCCACCACGTCTGATTGCACGTCGCCGTCGTAGTTCTTGCAAGCCCACACAAAACCGCCATCGGATTTAATGGCATACGCCACCAGATCGTCAATCAGCCGGTGTTCATAGCTCAGGTTCGCGGCCTGAAACTTAGCCTGAAATTCGCTCTCGAAAATCGATTGAAACAGGTCCTTGAAGCGGCCATCGTATTTCTTGAGAATCGTGTTTTTGGTGGACAGGTAAACCGGCAGATGGCGCGAAAGGCCATAGTTGAAGCAGGCGCGCGCGAACCCAATAATGGATTCATCCAAGTTGTACATGGACAGCGCGACACCGGGCGACTTGAATTCGAACACATCCAGCGCCGTGGCGGGCGCGCCGCTGGCTGGCGTGAACGTCAGCGTCAGCTTGCCGGGTTCCTTCACCAGCATGTCCGTGGCGCGGTACTGGTCTCCAAACGCATGGCGTCCCACCACAATCGGCTTCACCCAGCCAGGAACGTAGCGCGGCACGTTCTTGCAAATAATAGGCTCGCGGAAAATGGTGCCGTCCAGAATGTTGCGGATGGTGCCGTTGGGCGACTTCCACATCTGCTTCAGGCTGAATTCTTTCACGCGCGCTTCGTCCGGCGTGATGGTGGCGCACTTGACGCCCACGCCGTATTTCTTGATGGCCAGCGCGGAATCCACAGTTACCTGATCATCAGTGGCGTCGCGATGCTCGATGGAAAGGTCGAAATATTTTAAATCGACATCCAGGTACGGCGTGATCAGCAGTTCTTTGATTTGCGCCCAGATGATGCGTGTCATCTCGTCGCCGTCGAGTTCGACAAGGGGTGTTTTTACCGAAATTTTTGCCATAGGACGTAACGATTAAGACTCTAACATCTTGGCTGGGTTGCGCGCGCTGTAGACTGACAATTGAAGCTATGGAGACCGCCACGGGCACGGTAAAAAAAATTCCATGGACAGCGCTGGTGATTGGCGCCTTGGCGCTGGCCGTGCTGGCAGCGGGATTGCTGTACCTGAGCCGTCCTGCGGCGCCGGCGGCGCAAAACAATGAAGCCTCGGCGGAGGCAAAAGCGTATCTCAAGAACCTGCAATTAAGCGACGTCAATATGCAGGCGACAGAAAACTTCATGAATCAGCAGGTGGTGGAAATTCAGGGCAAGATCGGCAACAAAGGCCCGCGCAAGCTGGCTTTGATTGAAGTCTACTGCCTGTTCTACGGGCTGGACGGAAAAGAAATTCACCGCGAACGGCTGACGATTGCGCGCGCGCTGCCGCCGGGCGAGACACGCGCCTTTCGCTTGCCGTTCGACAGTTTGCCGGAGGGCTGGAACCAGGCGATGCCAAAGATGGTGATTGCCCAGATTGCGTTTTCGAACTGAAATGAAGCTGCTGCTGGCCGATGACGATGCCGATCAACTGGAACTGCGAAGCATGACGCTGAGCAATGCCGGGCATGAAATTTGCGCGGCGAAAGACGTGCCGACGGCGCTGCGGCTGGCTTCCGAACGATGCCCGGAGGCGGCGGTGGTGGACTTGCGCCTGCCCACGCAAGATTTGGGACTGCAGTTGATTCGCGGGCTGAAAAAACTGAATTCGCGGCTGCGCGTCATTGTGCTCACCGGCATTGATCCAAAGCAATTTGAGAAATTGCCGGAACGCGCGCTGGTGGAGGCGGTATTTTCAAAAGGCGGCGCGTCACGCCTGCTGCTGGCTTATCTGAAAGAGAGCACAGGCTTCGAATTGCGCCGGAAACTGGCGGCGGACGGGCAGTTGACGCTGGATGTCAAAGTGATTCCGCGCTCGTCACAAAGCGAAATTGTGGAGTTTCTGCCCGACGGCGGACTGAAAGTGAAACTGGCGGCAGTGCCGGAGCGCGGCCAGGCCAATGCAGAGCTGATTGGCGTTCTGGCCGCTTACTTCGACGTTCGAAAAGAAGCGGTTGCTCTGCTGGCGGGCGAGACTTCGCAGCGCAAGCGCGTTCGGATTCGCGCCGCTACTTAACCGTCACCGACGTGTCTGGCCTGGGCGCGACCGATCCGGGCTCGGCCAGCCGCTTTTCGCGTTCGTAATCGAGCGTGATCTGGCGGGCAATGCGCGCGGCGACATCGGCACTGGCGCCGTGAAATTTAGCGCCCAGGCTTTCCTGCGTGGTGGACCAGAGCACGTCTCCGTCTTTGTTGCAAAGGCGCACGGCGGCGTAAGCTTCGTGCTTGCGGTCCTTGATGTGCGTGGTCTCGTCCACGGAACCGCCGTTGGCAACAGTAACGGTGGACCCGCGAATGTAAGCCGTTCCGCCGCTGGTCTTCCCCAATTGCTCGTGATAGCTGGTTTCATCGTTTTTGTCCAGCGAGTCGGTGAATGTCTTGTCGTCGGCCGCGCCTTTCAGTATGGCGTCGGCGCGCTCCGGATTTTCGGTCAGGATGAACAGCTTGGTGTTCACCAGGCTGGCGATGATGAGGCTGCGCAGCGCGTCGGCCTGCGATCCGCCATCCAGCGGCTGCACGTAAATTCGTTTCACCTGCAAGATATTTTCGACGCCAACATCCGCGCCGGTTTTCTGCGCGCTGAGCAGGGCGCAGCTCAAAAAGATGGCCATGAAAAACTTCATCCCTTGCCTGCAATTCTGGCTTCCTGGTCCTGGAATTTGACTTCTTGCCCGGTGCGCGCCTCCAGCGCCACCAGCGTCAGGCGCACATCGTTTTTGTCGACGCGAAAGACCATGGCTTGCTGCTGGCCGTCGTCATCCTGAAAGCCGACGGTGAGAAAATGCTCGCGTTTTTTTGCCGCCATCAGCAGCGGATTAATCACCACCGCCGCCAGGTAACGGTGGCTCACTTTCTGGCCGTATTCCAGCAGGTTAATGCGTTCGTAAGGAATGCGCACCTGCGTTTTCTTCGAAGTGAAGACCAGATAGATTCGGTCTGTCATTTGGATATAGCCGTCATTTTTGTCTGGAATATCGGGGCGGGTTCCTCCGATATATTCGGCGTGGCTGCCGGCATGTCCCGCAAAGACAGGCGTCACGGCAAGGACACAGAACAAGACGAGTGTTCGCATATTTCAAGAGAAGTGTAGCCGAAAAAGGCGGCAAATCTAGGTCAGAGTTTGCTTAAGGAATGTGTTCAATTTGAACATCGTTCCAATGCTGCTGGAGGTATTCCGCCACCAGCCGGCGATGGCAGTGGTGCGGTTTTTCTTCGCTGCACAGCAGGCACCCGCCGTCCAGAAGTTCGCGCGGCGTGTTGATCTCAATTTGGCGCGCGCGCATCAGGTTTAGGAACTGCTGTTCATAGAGCGGCCAATCCCCATTTTTTGCTTTTTTGTAGGGATCGAGAATTTCAGCCGTCGGCGCCAGTTCGGGGAGATGAATGTAGTCGATTTGGCAGATGGTTTTGGTGAAATAGCGAAGGTCGTCTTTTTTGGCGAAGCCTGCCAGTTGAGAAACGTTGTTGAGGCGCACATCGACCAGGCGGCGGACGCCAGCCTCTTTGAGGCGCGTGAAAAATGTTTCGGCGGATTTCTTGGTGAAGCCGATGGTGAACAGTTTCATCCGGCAGCGCGCTTGACGGCGGGTTCGGGGATCTCATACGCGATGCGGAGTTCCTGATGACGGTAGATTTCGTCCAATAATTCTTCGCGCGTGTGAAACAAATCGTATTCGGGAAGGTGAAGCATCTGGGCCAGGCGCGTGAGAGCGGCATGGTGCGGTTCCAGAGTGCCATCGGCGTGGATGTGCTCCACGTTCATGCCGAGCGCGACCAGATGCCGGGCCACCAAAATGCTGCGGTGGCATTCGAGCGGCTCTTTTTCCGCGCACATCAGCGCGATTTGAAAGTCTTGCTTTGCTCCCTGCTGAACGCGCTTCAGACCGGTTTGAAAGAGTTTCGTTTTGGCCAAACGGCCGTATTGCACGGTGCCTTCGACATAGCAAGTTTCGTCGTCGCTGCGGGCTCCCAGTTCTTTGCCCAGAAAGCGGTACGCGATGCCGTGCTCGCGCAGCGCTTGCTCCAGCGGTTCGCGGTTGAACTGCGGATTCATGCGGCTGTAAGGCTTTGAGCGCACGTCGCAGACGGCGGTGACTCCGTGCTGACATAGCAGGGCGATGAAATGGTCCTGCAGATGATTGGAGTGGCCGATGGTGAAGACCGTTTTAGTCATGTTCAATCACCGAGGCCACTCATCTGTGGCAGCGTCCGTCGAGTTCGTAAGGCTCGGTCAGGCTCACGCAGATAGAGGCGCGGGTGAGCGGGTAGGTTCCGTCGTCTTTGTGTGAGAAGGCGAAGATGACGGCAGGATCGGTCAGGCTCAGGTTATAGCGGGCGCCGTTGTATTGGAACAGCGCGCGGCAGGTCTTTTTGTTTTTCCACGGGCGGCAGACGACCTGGATACTCATGTTGTCGGGCGCAATGAATAAGAGCGAGTTCGGAAACGCCATTGCTTCCGCTTTGCTCACGCAATCGTTGCTGCCTTTCTGTGTGTGATCAGTATTCAGCCAGAGCGTGGCCGGGCGGTCTTGCAGTTGTGAAAGCGCGCGCGGATTAAACTCACCCGCTTTCGACCAGGGTGCTCCCGCATCAATGAGGTGGTTTTCGGTTTGATGGTGGAGCGGCTCAGGTCTTAGCATGGGGACCTCGATGATATCCAGAAGTTTGGGCAATGTGCCGTCTGCATAGCGGCATTGCTCCAGCGAGATTTCTCCCGTGGGGCTGTTGCTGACAGGCCGCAGCCAGCCGCCAATTCGATTATCAAGAACTTCCTTGCCGGCATAACAGCGGCCCTCGCATTTGTAAGAACTGGCGAGGCAGACCATACGTTTGAGGCAGGCCAATCATATAAAGCATATCGGCATTAGGAGACTTTTTGTATAGGAGTTCCCTGACGACAAAGGTCGCACGAAGCGGCGTCCTTGTAATAAACCGCATCCATTTTGGCCAGATAAAAGAGCGGCAGATTGCCGAAATCCGCGATGTCGGGATTGGGCTGATAGACAGCTACAGCGATACCGACGACGTGGGCCCCTCTGGATTCCAGAAGATTGCGCAGTTCGGTGAGGCGGCGGCCGGTGCGCAGAATGTCATCCACCAGCAACACTTTTTCGCCTTTGGCCGGTTCCACGAACGGACGGAAGCGCAGCGGCGAGGATTCGGAGTCCTTTTCGGCCCAGTAAACCTGGTTGGTGCGCAGGGCTTCCGAGACGCCATAAGCCACGGGCAGGCCGGCGGTGTTATCGGGACAGACGAGCGACAATTCTTTCAGCATGGCGCGGATTTCTGTGTCGGCGCGCAGGCGGCGGCTCAGACCGACGCTCAACAATTTGGCGTGCTCAAAATAGCGGAACGCCAGCGCCACCTGCAAATATTCGTTGGCGTGCATGCCGTTGGCATATTCAAAATGTCCGTCGCGCAGCGCGCCGGTGCGCCGCAGCAAGGCGATAACCTCATCGTTAGTCGGAACCAGATTCATTTAGTGAGCGCCCCGGCCCGCGATGACTTGCGGGATCGTCTTCAGGATAATCGACCAGTCGAGGCCGAGCGACCAGTTTTCGATATACGAAATGTCGAGCCGCATCCAGGAATTGAAATCCACTTTGTCGCGGCCGGCGATGGCCCAGAGGCAAGTCAGGCCGGGGCGCATGCGCAGACGGCGGCGCTGCCAGGGCTGATAACGCTCGGCTTCTTCAAGCAAGGGCGGGCGCGGGCCCACCACCGACATGTCGCCGCGCAGAATGTTGATCAGTTGCGGCAGTTCGTCGATGGAGAACTTGCGCAGCCAGCGGCCCACCGGGGTGACGCGCGGATCGTTTGAGATTTTGAAGGCGATTTCGCGCTCGTTCAAATGCGCCAGTTCGCCGCGCATGGCGTGCGCGTTGTCCACCATCGACCTGAATTTGAGCAGCGTGAACTGGCGGCCGTTCAGCCCGCAGCGCCGCTGGCGAAAGATGACCGGACCCGGCGAAGTGAGCTTAATCAGCAGCGCGGCCAGCGCCATGAGAGGCGAAAGAACGATAAGAGCGGTGGCGGATGTGACGATGTCGAAAACGCGTTTCAGCACCAGCCGCAGGTCGTCCAAAGGCGCGGCGGAAAAGGTGAGCAGCGGAGCGCCGCCCACGCGGTCCAGCGTGATTTCGCTGTTCACATGCGGAAAGAAATCGATGGCGACGCGCGTCCGCACGCCTTGTTCGTCGCAAATGAGAAAGGTGTCTTCCAGGCGGCTGAGGGCGGGGCTGTCGACGGCGAAGATAACTTCATCCACCACGCTGCGCTGCAAGAGTTCAGGCAGTTTGGCGGCGCAATCGGCATCGTCCATGCAGGCGATCACTTCAATGCGAAAGGGAGTGTCACGCCGCACCAGATCACCGAAGGCGCGCGTGCGCGCTTCGCTGCCCACCAGCACCAGATGATAAGGAGCGCCGAAGCCGCGCTGGAAATGCGACACCAGGCGCGGCGAAATGCGGCGGAAAGCGGCCAGCAGGCTGAGGTTGCAGAGCAGAAAAACCAGCAGGAAGCTGCGGCTCAGATCCAGACGCAGAACATACTGAACCACGACAACGGCGGTGACGCCCAGTATGGCCTGGCGGAAAGTGTTTTTCAGCATCCGCACCAGGTTCGACGAATAGAGCAATTCGTAAACGTGATAGAGAAAACCCAGGCTCAGCCAGACCAGCGCGCAGAAACAAAGCAGGAATATATGAACATCCGGCCGCAGGAAGAAAACACGGTCCAGAGGCAGCTCAGTGCGCGCGGCGTAGGCAATTTCAAAGGCCGCTATGGTCAGCAGCACGTCGGCAATCGCGAATAGAAGCTGCAGCTTCTTGCGTTGATGCGCGAACATTTTTCAAGCGGATTTTAGCGCGGCATCCAGATCGGCCTTAATGTCTTCCAGCGCTTCGATGCCGGCGGAAATCCGTACCAGATTATCGCGGATGCCCATGCGCTCGCGCAGTTTCGGCGCAACGTCGCGGTGCGAAGCGATCACCGGGTAAAGCAGCAGCGTGTGAACGTCGCCCAGCGACGTGCCGGGAACAATCATTTTCAGCCGGTTCATGAACTGCATCACGGCAGCGCGGTCCGCGCCCTTGATTTCGAAGCTGAGAATGCCGCCGTAAAGGCCGGGCGCGAACGATTTTTTGATGACGGCCGCGTCGGGGTGATTGGGGTCGCCGCAGTAGTTGACTTTTTCGACCATCGGATGGCTGCAAAGCCATTCGGCCAGGGCGGCGGCGTTCTGGCACTGGCGCTCAAAACGCAGCGCCAGCGTCTTGATGCCGCGCATGGTCAAGTAGCTTTCAAAGGGCCCCAGCGTTCCGCCCACCACGCGCGACACCATGCGCACGGCTTCGTGGTGTTCCTGGTCGCTGACAATGATGCCGCCCAGCACGTCGCCATGCCCGGCAAAGTATTTGGTCGCGCTGTGAACCACTATGTTTGCGCCTTCCGTCAGCGGCTTTTGCAGCATGGGGGTGGAAAACGTGCTGTCCACAATCAGAGTCGCGCCATTTTCCTTGGCAATTTTGGCGATTTCTGAAAT
>Ga0209208_10005392_pt1 | contig 17841 bp, 11 predicted proteins | sample S1TSphfallax_3_FD_187694 | JGI IMG/M metagenome (GOLD analysis project Ga0209208, IMG submission 187694) | Host-associated microbial communities from peat moss isolated from Minnesota, USA - S1T2_Fd - Sphagnum fallax MG (SPAdes) (version 2) | ecosystem: Host-associated > Plants > Peat moss >... | reverse complement strand
TGCATTGGGTCGAGTTGATGATGTGCATGCCAGTAGGTTTGAAGAAATGGTTGTGATGGCTTGCAGTTCCACACATGATCTGTGCTCTGTACCTCTGATTGCAAGCTAAAAACTTAACCTGGTAGATTCTGTACATGGTGACTTGGCTTGTATCTGGATTGGGATTTTTCTCCTGAAGAAAAAATTGCTGTCAGATGATGCAGGACTGAGTGAGCGAGCGAGCGAGCGAGCAAACATCTCAAGTCTTGGAGTTGTATACAGTTTCTCTTGACTCTTGACCTGCATCGTCACAACAAAAAGGAAAGCTCAAAATTTCAGGTTACAGCTTTGAATTTGGAATCTACAAATTTTTTTGGTAATGGGTCCTGGATTATTTGTAATCTATTGCATCACTCTTGCTTGACTTCTTGAATCCCTGCATATGTGTGCGTATTTGTGTATCTGGCTGTGATGTGGGTCTGAATGAAGCATCTGTTTTTTGCTGTTCACTCCATCAGTTTGTCTCTTAAAAGGAGTCTGCAGACTGCCACAGACATGGGTTGCAAGGGTTCCTAGAAAATCCTATTTATTGTGTTTCATGTTTCTTTCATTTTTTCTTGGCACAAAGATTCTCATTCTGGTTCCAAAATGAGACCAAAATAGAAATGCTTTGTTAAGAAGAATGCTTCAGTTGCCTATCTTGTAAAGTCATCAATTGCAACTGAATTAGGATTCACCAACCCACAAAACACCTGAGGAGAATAGAATGGTTAACAAGTGCATTCACTGTTCACAATTTTTAACTCTCAAGGAATCCCTGCTTTTGTCACTCTCAAGAGATTGATAGGTGATGGTTTGTAATTGTATCAACTTGGTGTGTTTTTTAGGTGCTTCTTGGGCATTGCAAAGTGCAGAATTTGGGTTCTGTTTTTTGCAGAAGATTCTCACTTTGATTATTTGTTTTCCTCATCAGGTTTCCAGAAATCCAAAAGAGATTGACCTTCTTCTTGATCTTCGTCTCCACTTTCTACTCCATAATGTCATCTAGAATCTAGAATTTACTTTAGTTGGGAAGAGTTTTCCTTAACAGATTGCACCTGTATACAAAACAAAATTTTGGGGGTTGACATTTTGATCTTTAAAAACAATTTGTTAATCCAATGGTGAATGTCAATTTCATCATGTATACCGAGATTTTTTCTCCTTGTGAAATCCATCACAAATTGGGTATACTGTTTCCAAGTTCATGAGACAATTTGGATGGCAATGACTGCACAATTTATCACCATCGCTCACCTCATAATACTGCATTCATCTTGTAACTCTGAGGATGACCATTTTATTTCTTTGTATTTGAACTGATTCCACAACAAATCTCGAGGAATTTTTTCTTTCTCCTCTACAGATCACTTCAAAATTGTTTTCAGACATGAAATGGACAGAAATGTAAACAGCAGGTACATTAATCCTTTTGGCAATTGAGTATTATCAACTTGGAAAATTACTCTCTTTCAAATTTAGTGCCAACAACCCAACTTCAAAATCACTCTCTTTTGCAGAGTTAATCCCAACAACCCAACTTGAAATTCACTTTCCTTTTGAGAGTTAATACCAATAACCCAACTTGAAATTCACTCTGCTTTCGAGTTCAATCCCAACAACACTTTCTTGTCACTATTTACCTTCTTAACATTATTTATCTTACAGCTATATATTATGCCTTTGATATAGTGCATGCACAACTTACATCAAGAAATATTGAGAATTGTGAATTGCAAACATCGCTTCTCCAAACTTGAAACCTGATTTTTTCTATTGGGATGATTCCATTTTATAAAAGAGATATTGGTGGTCTCTTCATTGATCAATGGTAGCCAAACAGAGCAAAATTCAATGCTGAAAGGAGTTTGAAAAGTGCTCATTTTTCCTAGGCTCAAAAGTGTGCTAACAGTAACTGCTTAAGGATTTCATACTGAGGGCAGGTGTTCATGACAGTTGGAAATAGAATGACCCAACTGAAGGCACATTGAAACAAATAGGAGTTAGTGTGTGTACAAAGATCCCTTGTGAGTTTTACTTAAATCCTCAAAACTGCCCTGAAAATCATCAGCTGTTCTCGTTTCTAATAACCACCCAATGCTGGTCAAGATTGTTTTTTGGGTAAATAACATTTGTTTTCAATAGAAGTTCCATTGTTACATCTGTTAAAATTTTAATGTTATGTAGGCACACTAATATATATATATATATAGAGAGAGAGAGAGAGACACACACACACACAGAGGCAAAGATGATCTTATTTTTTCTTTGACTTACTTATTGTGGGATTTTGCATTCATTTGTTTCTAATTAAATTTGTGCTAAGATTGATGATTGCTTTATGAAATCTTGTGCGACTGTGGTTAAAGAGGCTTGGAGAAAAGCAAGTTTTAAAAATAGTTGTTGGTGTTGTTGTTGCTGCTCATCTCTTGTACATAACTGCAAGTAGAGAAAGTGTTGTTTGTCGGTTGTTCTAAGCTAGAGCATTTTGGTGGTAGTTGTTGTTCTATGCCCAAGTAGGGTAGAACTGCTCATCACCAATTATTACCCTATCACCTATCACTTCTTGCAATCTTCGTCATATGTGCTCCATTTTGAGTGATTTAAAATGTTATGGGAGTGCTATCTCAAGCTTTACAAATCATCTTTGAAATGCAAATGAAAAGGAGTAATGAAAAAATAACAAGAAAAAAAATGAGCTTTTCAACTCACAAAACACTTTTTTTTTCCTTCTCTTTGGACCCCTCCTACTTTCAAAGCTTCTCCTTTCTTGTTCATTTTCAACGATTTTAAAGTGCTATAGGAGCACCACCTTTAGTTCTACAAATCATCTTTGAACTCTAATAGCAACATGACAACATACAAAGAATATTTTCGATGATTGGGTTTAGGCTTTGTAATGTTCGATGGTTTGTTCTTTTTTGAGTTCTTGACCCCTTTTACTTTGAGGGGTTGTAACTTTCTCAATTCTAATCTGTTTTTGACAATTTTCAGTGCGTCAGATGCTCCAATAGTAGGGGTTCAAGTTTTGTTTGAACACCAGAAACAATGGAGCCCTCCCTTTGGATCTGTCCTGCCCTGAGCGCTTAAGTGATTACTCATGGGCTGTTTTACCCTTAGCTCTACCCAGAACAGTAAATGGGCTTGCACACTATATTTTGGACAAAGTAGAGCCTTTCTATGATAATGATTTTGGCCACTTAATTAGGTTTTGATAATACATTCATAAAACATTTTGATATTTGTAAAAAAACATTTAGAAAGTATTTTAATGTAAAAAACACTCACCCCAGTCCAGGTCTTAGAAACCCAAAAAAGGACGATTATGAGGTGGGCGAAGGTTCGGATATGTGATTAACTGGGTATAAATATTTAGTTTTTTTAACAGAAACCCAAATGGTACAAAAATGTTTTTTTATTAGGGTTTTTGGAACACACCTTTCAAAACATATTCGAGGTCTTCAACAATGTCCTACAAAGTCCCAAAATCACAAAATCTAGTCTTCGTTAAAGACTTTGACAAACAGTCTTACATCTTTTAAGCTTACTTACAAGGCAAGCTCCTAAGAGTCTAAAACAACATTAATGTTATACAAGCTTGAGCATACACATGTGTTCCTTGAATGTACAAGCATCAATCACAACTGAGAATGCATATTGATTATTTGTAACAACTAAAAGAACTTAAAGAATTTTTTAATTTTTTTCAATCTAAAGGTAGCACAATCCGGGTATGAAAAGGTTATAGATCCGGGTTTTGGAGAGACAACTTACCTTGTTATTCTCCTTGAGTAAGGTCTGGTTATGGATACTTCAAATTTTTTAAATCATCGGTTATAATGAGGTGATGACGGGTGTTAAACTTTCAAAAATTGCTGGGTAGGAGGGGGTCTGGGTTTTTGAAAAAGTGAAACTGGGTGGGCATATATGCATATACTCAGTCTGATACCCGGTTAATACCCGCACCTACACTGGTCCTTACCCAGATCTGGTAAAATTTTCAATGGTTCTGATTTTGTTTGGGAAGGAGACAACACACATTATGTGTAAGGTTCATTAGTTTTTTTTTTTGTTTTCATTAGGAGATAAGGAACCTTAAGGTGCCTCCTTTGTTGAGGCTGAAAAATTAAGGGTAAGGCGCCCTGCACAAGGAGTTCTCCAGATACACTAAAAACCTTCCATGGTGATAAAACAATTACTAGTAGAGACCCAAGTAAAGGGGTTTGGGTGGAGCTGCTCTTTACAATTTAGGTGCAGTTCCTAGGAGAAGAAAGTGAAGGTGGAAACTTGCAGTGTTGTTTCATTGGCAAAGTTTCACCAAATTTCAACTTGAAATTTTTTAAATTTCAACCTATATGAAGCATTTTTCACAGAAAAAAATGACCCAATTTCTCCATTTTTGGAAGGAAAAGAAATCCGAATCACCAGATTTTTATGATAAGTTCCAGTAGGTAGCCAATAATACGAAAGGATTCGGCTTTGCTTTTCTAGTTTTATATTCTAGTATGTAGCCAAATTTGGCTAAATTATTTTCTGGATGAAAACCACTTTGGCTACATCACAAAATCCTTCTAACAGAGAGAGAGAGAGAGAGAGAGATAGATCTCTTTAGAAAAACAAAAGAAAAGGGAAACAAGGGGTGTGTCACACTGCAACCTTCTTGCCATTTACATTGAAAAGTATCTTAATGCAAAAGAAGAATTATTGAAACTCAAATATTTCACCGAGCAAAAATATAATCTTCAAAAAATTCTCTGAAAGAAATCAAAATCATTCAAGATATTAGAACTCTGCAATAACTAATCTCAAGTTTCAACACAAGCCAAAATAGCATCATCTTTCAAAAATCCTCATATAAAAATAGAGACCTCTTACTTAGGGGCCTATAAAAATCCCTTAAGCTACTATACTCTATTATAATGAATCTAAACACAACATCCTCCTTCTTGCCTTGGTAGTAGGCAAGGCCCCCAAAAAAAAAGGCTGGAGATGAGGGTCCCATGATGAGGGTCTGTTTTGTCCTTTGTGTCTGGAGAAGGACTTAGTAGTAGTAGACTGTAGTAGTAGTGATGTGGTCATTGTTCACATGTGTTTATATCTCGTTGGTGAATGCTTCTTGTAGAGAGACTCGGCTTTCTTCCACTAGAGAGACAGGTGTAGAGATCCCCTGTGAATGTCTCCTCCTCCTACTATTCAAAGTCTCACATATCATGTTGCTCATTTGTTGCTGGTTGAATCTCAATCTGCTGAGTTCCATTTGCATATTCTTAATTGCAAAAGTTTTGAGCTTCATAAAAAGTCTTGATGGAGCGTGTGGGGTTCTTCAGCAGCCCAGAAATTTTGGTGGGTTTTTTTTTATATATTATTATTCCTGATTCCTCTTTGTTGTTTCAGGAGGACGATGGAATTTGGAGTTTTGGGTTGTTGTTGTTGCGGATATTTTTTGGCAGCTCAGTGCTTGAATAGGTAGCACGTGTAATGTTTAGCTTTTTTTTTTCTTTTTTTTTTTTTTTTTTTTTTTTTTTTTTTTTTTGGCCCTTTTGTGTAGATTGTGAAAACCTAAGAATGCATGGAGGAGGAGATGATATGCAGGCCCGGAATTATCTTCGATGAGAGATGAAGAATTGCGGGTGTTGTGGGGCCTTGTGTCATCAAGGATTTCGCAGCTCTGATCTTTGGGAAGAGGAACCAAAAACGCAACTCAGAGTTTTTTCGGTGTGCTTTCTGAACCCAAAACTCCAGTACTGCACTCCAAAACAGATTCAGAGCTTCATGCACTCTACTGTGTGTGTTTCTAGGCTGCTTTTTTTTAGTCTTGTCATGTTAGAGTATCTCCACCGGTGCTCAGTATGTGACCCTGCACTGAAAATCTTGGATGAGGTGCAGCAGTCATACATATCCAGTGGATCCCTGGAAGACTGCTGTGACTCTGGAAAAATTCACATTCCCTGGAGGAGTCTAATCAATCTCTATTTATCGACTGCTCCTTGTTTCTGATTGACCATATAGTTTGATTGGTCCAGGTGGGTTGCTATTAGTAGTCTCATACCTATTTGCAGTCCCAGATTTAGTTTTATGGGTGGGGTTGGAAAAAAGTAAATAACCAAAACTTGGATGTGAGACTTATTTTTGCAGTATGGTCACATACTGAGCACTGCTGAAGATGCTCTTAGTTTGTTTTGTGTTTTGCAAGAATTGACACAAGGGTTTTGTTTTGGGAGTTTGTCTCTGCAAATTTTCCATAAGATATGTTGGCTGCTCTTCAGTCTTTTTGGAAGAGCCCTATATAATAAGTTCTGTTCCTTGCAGAACAGAGGAGGGAGCTTAAGAATGCACAAGACATGGTGACAGTGATCAGGAGATCAGGAGAAGAAGAAGGATTGTAAAGGGGGATTGAGATCCATTTTGGAGTCAATTCAGCAAATGGACAGTGCGATTTCTCCCTTCACTTCTGCTGAGGGGTCTTCTCTCCTGGAACGCCTGGAGAATCTTGAGCTGCAAGTAGCTTCTCTCTCTCTCCCCCTCTCTGTCTCTCCTCATTGAGCATCATCTCTGGGTTTTGAATGTCATGAGCTTTTTTTGTAGCCTGTGATCAAAGATCCATGATTGCATGCTGTCTTTGCTATTGACTAATGTTCCTGGATCGTACTTTGTCTCTGTGTGCTATCCCTTTTTGTTGTCTAGATGGATTCACTGGAAAAGATTTACAGTCCAAGAACACTGGAGGAACCGCATTCACCCCTCTCAATGATAGGATCTCCCAGGACACCATCAAGCTTAGAGAGACGGTGCCGCTCAGCTAGAACTGTGCTAGCAGAAGCTGAGGTTAAAGGTACCCTTGTACAACGTGTGCAATCTTTGGAAGAGCGCTTGTTGCGGGTATGTATGTATGCTGCAACTCTCTCACTCTCTCTCTCTCTTGTTTGATGTTTTGTTGTTGGTTTTTCAGACTGAGTTTTGAAGAACCCTCCTCCTTCACCTGTGTCCTTTTTGAAGTGTAGTAATGGACTATATAACCTGAATTGTGGGAACAGCACAGCTTAGACATGGAGAGAGCTTTCTCCAGTGGCCGGTTTGGTTCCAGCCGCTTTGGTTCCGGCTATTTTGATCCCAGTAATTTGGACTCCAACCACTCCAATGAGGCAACTCCAATGTCAGTAGAGAATGGTCTGGCTGATGTGCAAAGTTTCAAATCTGACAGCCAACGAGACCTTGGGCACATTCAACAAGGTCATGAGCTTCCTCCTCCTGCCAATGGGAATCAGGTGAGTAGTGAAGGGGGAACCATCTCCAAAGCAACTTTGCAAGTCAGAGTTGCACATAATTATTCCCACTTTGTTGATTTCAAAAGATTTGATACTGTTCATGGTCTATTCAGTGTCATGCTTTGGATCCTTTTGAGTGATAAGTGAGTTTTTTTTTGGTTTCACTGTAGGTGGTTGCTCCAGAGAAATCAACATCAGAGATCTCATCAACTGCAACACTGAAGGAGGAGTCCCCAGAAGCAGCAGTCAGAAAGAACGAGCTTGAACAGGGAGGAAGTCAAGAGACAACCGCTTTTGAGGAGTCTCCCCAGACCACTGCTGATCAAGATGTAGGTGAACGAGAAGACATGGGACTACTGCCAGAAGATTCTCTTGAGTCAGCAATCAGAGACCACAAAAATGAAAAAGATTCACACTCAATTGCTGCAGTTGAAGCTACCATGGCACCACCCATAGCAGAAGCAATGACAATGTATGAGTTGGATCCTGCTGGCAGAGCAACTGAACAGGAAGCTCTTCTTATGGAACAATCAAAGGAGACATTGGGAAAACAAGGTTTTGTGGAAACTGTGGCCTTGGAGAAGCCTGCTGACAAGGAACACTCAGAGCCTGATGGAATGGTGGAAACTGCAGCACTGGAGAAACCCACTGACAAAGAACAAATGGAGCCTGCTGCAATGGTGGAAACTACGGCATTTGAGAAACCCCCTGACAATGAACAAACAGAGTCAGATGCAGTGGTGGAAACTATGGCATTTGAGAAACCCACTGACAATGAACAAACAGAGTCAGATGCAGTGGTGGAAACTATGGCATTTGAGAAACCCACTGACAAGGAACAAATGGAGCCAGCAACAATGGTGGAAACTGCAGCATTGGAGAAACCCACTGACAAGGAACAAATGGAGCCTGCTGCAATGGTGGAAACTCCTGCATTTGAGAAACCCACTGACAAGGAACAAACAGAGTCAGATGCAATGGTGGAAACTGTGGCATTGGAGAAACCCACTGACAAGGAACAAATGGATCCTGCTGCAATGCGGGAAACTGCAGCATTAGAGAAACCCACTGACAAGGAACAAACAGAGTCAGATGCAATGGTGGAAACTGCAGCTTTGGAGAAACCCACTGACAAGGAACAAATGGAGTCAGCAACAATGGTGGAAACTGTGGCATTTGAGAAACCCACTGACAAGGAACAAACAGAGTCAGATGCAATGGTGGAAACTATGGCATTTGAGAAACCCGCTGACAAGGAACAAATGGATCCTGCTGCAATGCGGGAAACTGCAGCATTAGAGAAACCCACTGACAAGGAACAAACAGAGTCAGATGCAATGGTGGAAACTGCAGCTTTGGAGAAACCCACTGACAAGGAACAAATGGAGCCAGCAACAATGGTGGAAACTGCGGCATTGGAGAAACCCACTGACAAGGAACAAACAGAGTCAGATGCAATGGTGGAAACTATAGCATTTGAGAAACCCGCTGACAAGGAACAAATGGAGCCAGCAACAAAGGTGGAAACTGCAGCATTGGAGAAACCCACTGAGAAGGAACAAACAGAGCCTGCTGCAATGGGGCAAGCTATAGCATTTGAGAAACTGACTGACAAGGAACAAACAGAGCTTGCTGCAAAGGTGGAAACTGTGGCATTGGAGAAACCCATTGACAAGGAACAAACAGAGCCTTCTGAAACAATGGAAATTGCGGCATCAGAGAGACCCACTGAGAAGGAAGAAATGGAGCTGGCTGCAATGGGGGAAACTGAGAGATCAGAGAAACCCACTGACAGGGAACAAATGGAGCCTGCTGCAATGGTAGAAACTACAGCATTGGAGAAACCCACTGACAAGGAACAAACAGAGCCTGCTGCAATGGGGGAAACTACGGCATTTGAGAAACCAACTGACAAGGAACAAACAGAGCCTGCTGCAATGCAGGAAACTACAGCATTTGAGAAACCATCTGACAAGGAACAAACGGAGCATACTGCAATGGTGGAAACCGCAGCATTGGAGAAACCCATTGACAAGGAACAAATAGAGCCTGCTGCAATGGTGGAACAAATAGAGCCTGCTGCAATGGTGGAAACTATGGCATTGGAGAAACCCACTGACAAGGAACATACAGAGCCTGCTGCAATGGTGGAAACTATGGCATTGGAGAAACCCACTGACAACGAACAAACAGAGCCTGCTGCAATGGTGGAAACTATGGCATTGGAGAAACCCACTGACAACGAACAAATAGAGCCTGCTGCAATGGTGGAAACTATGGCATTGGAGAAACCCACTGACAATGAACAAACAGAGCCTGCTGCAATAGCAGAAACTGCAGCATTGGAGAAACCCATTGACAAGGAACAAATGGAGCCTACACAAGTGGTGGAAATGATGGCATTGGAGGAACCCACTGACAAAGAACAAATGGAACCTGCTGCAATCACAGAGATTGCAGCTTTGGAGAAGCCCATTGACAAGGAACAAACAGAACCTTCTGAAATGGCTGAAACTACAGCATTGGAAAAACCTGCTAACAAGGAACATACAGAGCCTTCTGTAATGGCAGCAACTGTAGCATTGGAGAAACCCATTGACAAGGAACAAACTGAGCCTTCTGCAATGGCAGAAACTGTGGTATTGGAGAAACCCACTGACAAGGAACAAATGGGGCCTGCTGCAATGGGGGAAACTGAGAAACTGCAGAAACCCACTGACACGGAACAAACAGAGCCTGGTGCTACAACACCATCAAACATGGAAGCGGTCCAAAAGAATGAGGAGAAACCATCGTTGAAGCCATCTCTGCAAGTAAGAAACTGGATGTCATACTCAGTTAACCCACAGTGAAATCAGAGAAATTATTGAGAGAGAGAGAAAGTCAGATTGATGTGCAAGTCTGTTTTTTTTCATGCTAAATGTGATCTGCAATTCATGTAAGGGACTTGGGAGGGAGCTTAGAAATTTCAGACCTGGAGGCTAATACTTTTTGTTTTACATTATGGTTGTGGCAGAAGGCACATTCTGTTGTGACACCACAGAACGAGGTACAAGCTGCTGAGAAGCGAAAGAAGAAGAAGCGCTTTGAGAGACTCCGAGCAGCATATCAACGCTACTTCAAATCCAAAAATGCACCATAAAATCTGTGAATACATAAGTGGGCTTTTCCTTGCCTTGATACAGAATCAATGAAAACTCAGCTTCTTGAGTTTGATTCAATGCTGACAAACATGGATGCCACAAGCGCCCAAAAAATCTTCAAAATTTGTAAATAGTGAAGTTTTGTAAAGTAGCAAATATTACATAACAGCTGAGAGTTGAGAGCACTAACCATCAGGATGCTAGCAAAACTTGCTCACCACCTTCTGAGAACAAATGACTCATTGCATCCAATCTTTTATATTAAATTAATTATTTGCTCTGCTCCTTGTGACAAGTTCAAACCAGCAATGGTTAAAATAGGAAATGTTCCATAACCTTCCCAAACAGTGAGCTCACACTTCCCAGGAACACAAGGTCAAAAAAATGTGGATCCAAATGAAAACTACATTCTGTAGTCTCCCTTAAAAGGGCAGCACCAAGAAAGAGCATCCTAAATCCTTGAATGCCAAAATCCCCTTGCAAAATCTATTGCATTCCAAGAGGAGTTGATGTTTGTATTAAGCTTTCAGTGACAACCATAGCTTGTAGTATGTATTGAGTAGCTAACTTGTAGTATATGCTGTGATTCAGAAGCAGCAAGAGCACATGAACTCAAAAGATCAATGCTTTTGCCTTGAAGCAAAGTTCTGAAAGAAAGTGCGCTCTGAAATGTTGTAATAAGGTAATCATATAGGTAAGCTTGTTCTTAGTTGTGAAGAAAACGATATTGTATGGCCAAATGCAATTCATCAAATTGGTGCCTACAATTAGGTGTTTTCAATATCTTTCATATAGGCTTTGTGTGCTTGGGTGCAAAGAAGACATTTTATTATGCCCAAATGAGATTGTTCAAATTGGTGCCTCGAATTTGTTGTTTTGTTTTACACTCAAATGTACCCTCAAATGCTGTAATAAGCTTCCATAGGCTTTTGTGCTGGGATGCAAAGAAAACATTTTATGGTGCCCAAATGAGATTGTTCATATTGGTGCCTTGAATTGTTTAGCTTTTGCAGCAGCATTTGTGCGTAAAATTGAATTTTTTTCCAACTTCTTGACACCACTAAAAGACTCGAGGAGCTTCTTCTTCTTCTTCTTCTTCTTCACATCGCCAAAAGGTTCACGGAGCTAGAGAAGGTAACAAAAACTCAAGGGCCTTTAGGAAAGAAAAGGGGGTTCTAGGGTTTGAAAGGAATGGATGAGGGAGACGGTGGTAGCTGGGAGGAGCTTCGTAAGGAGGCACGGAAGATCGAAGGAGACCTCGATGTTAAGCTCTCGTCATATAATAAGCTTAGAGGCATGCTTGCCCATGGAGGTTGTTCCTTTGATGATCCTTGTTTTCTTTGCACGGGCTTGCCTATGGAGGTTGTTCCTTTGGTGATCCTTTTTTTCTTTTGTATGCTTGCCCATAGAGGTTGTTTCTTTGGTGATCCTTGTTTTCTTTGCATGCTTGCCCCATGGAGGTTGTTCCTTTGGTGATCCATGTTTTCTTTTGCATGCGTGCCCATGGAGTTTGTTCCTTTGGTGATCCTTGTTTTCTTTGACTCTTTTGTTGTTGTTGTTGTTGTTGCTCCCCATCTCCTTTGTTTCATGCATTTTGTCTGTATCAAAAGGAAATAACCTAATTCTTATGGTTCATCATCAACCTGCACTGCATGTTGTATAAGGAGGAAATTGCATTTGATAGCTAAGTTTTCTTGGTGAATGTAGGATCAGGAGGGGAAGGGACGGGAGGAGATGGATCTTGGAAATCAATGGAGATGGAGATTGAGGCCTTGTTGGAGAAGTTGGTGGACATCAATGATGCCATGAGCCAATGTGTGGCAGCTGCTGTTTCAACTACCTCTGTCACTCAGAAACTGGCTCGCCATCGTGATATTCTTCATGAATTCAGCCAGGTTTTTTGTCTCAGCTTTTGTGTTTTGCAAACCTCTGAATTTTTTTTTGTTTTGTAAGTATGCATGGATCAAGGAATACCCTGCATTGCAGCTTCTTTTTGTTTCTTCTCACAAGAGGTTTTCCAGTTTGTTTCTGCAACTTCATCAAGCTTTTTTCTATTGGCTTTAGCAGATGTTCTGCATCCAAGTAGTCACCAGTGGTGTGCTTAAAAGATATGTTTCAGGCATAGATGCTTGCATATACAGGGACATGCTAAAATCAAATATAAGCTCTTTCCTTCAGAAGCTTGTTGCAGCTTGAATGAGGATACTGTTGACTTTTTTGATTAGTGATGTCTCATGAGTGCTAGCCAAGATCACATCTGAGTCTTCCCATTGCTTCCGTAAAGGCAACAGAAACTCAGGACGCAGATTGTGTATAATGGTTTGCCCAAGCTTTTGGGAAGATTATTATATGCTTATCTACATCCACTGTTGGGAGCTGATGAACGCAGTGGGCAGTCATGGCAGCTTGTCACTGCCGTTTGTGATGAAGGTGATGGTCTGTCACTTTGTGAGCGACTCTCATGAGGTTATGACTGCACTCATTGTCATGTTACCTATAATTGTTGTTGTGGAGATTTCTCTGCAACTTCATCAAGCTTTGTTTCTGCAGTTGTAGTTAGCTTTGCAAATTCCTTGGGTATGGAGATTCCTCAATTCTCATGAGAGTTGTCGTAGTTAGCTTGGTGGAATTGACAATTTTTCTTTGGATTTGTTGCTGTTATCCAGCATCCTTAGTTCTAACTGTAGGGTTTGATTCCACTCTAAGAACATATTTTCTTTCTTCTGGTGATGCATTGTGTCATGAATCCAGGAGTTCCAACGGACAAGGAACAACATGAGTTCAACACGGAAGCATGCAGAGCTTTTGACTTCTGTTCGGAATGATATTAGTGAGTATAAGGTATGTTCATCTTCATCGTGATTTGCAGCTAGTAGTAAAGTAAGTTTGCACCCAGACAAAGGAATTCTGAGAGCTTTGAGTTGAAAAGGATATCTGAGAATGAAGTTACTAGTTGCCGGGTATTGAAGACAAGTCCTAAACCTTTTTTTGCCACTCCACATGTAGTTAGTGTTTTGTGTTCCATGTGATGCAATCAATTCAGTCAAAGGTTTACATGAGCTCTAATAACAAGGTGATGATGAGTTCTTCATCTCAAAGTCAAGAGTGTATGCACCTCTGCTCTAGTTTTGGAAGGGTTTAGGGTTTAGGGAACTTCTCATGTTTCTCTCCAATCACAGACCTTAGAACTATGGCACAGTTTCCTACTGTCAAGATTCATGAAATTTTTCCTCCCTTCCAGCATTCAATTTAGTTGATAAGGTAGGTGTTAAGTTAAATTACCTGATGGTACTTGGTTTGTGGGTTGAGGCAGGCATCCGGAAGTTTGTCCCCAGGTCCTAGCCTGCTGAGGGAACGGGGAGCTATTCATGGTAGCATTTTTCAGGTAATTCTCAGCTCGGGTGTATGAAGCTCTGCACAGCAGATTTTTGCAGTCCCCCAAGTTTTATGTGGGGTTGTACCTTGAGAGAATTGTACAAAAAAAGCATACGAAACTCTGTGGAAACTCAGTGGTGCCTTAGGCCTCTGGAAATAATGTTGCAATTATTGGGAATGCAGGTGGATGAGGTGATCAGTCAAGCCCAGGCTACCAAAGGAGCACTTGCAGCCCAGCACTCAGCTTTCATGGAAATCCAGGGCAAGCTAAAGCAACTGGGTGACCGCTTTCCTGTCATTCGTAGTTTGCTAGGTAAGCTTGTTGGGAAAATTAGGATCTACATACTTTTTCTAAGCCAACCTGTCAAAAGCTGGTGGTAAAACTTTCTCAATTTCACAACTTCCTAACCTAAGTCCTCATCAGAAACTTAGTCAACAGGTTACAATCCGTTATTGCACAGGACATCTAAAGGACTAAACCAGTAATGCCATTTTATGCCAAAGATAGTTCAGACTTGAACTGTTCATGTTACTGGGATATTCGCAGGAGCAATTAAGCGGAAAAGATCAAAGGACACATTGATTCTTGCAGGGGTGATTACAGTCTGCTCATTTCTCATAATCATTTATTGGGTTTCAAAATGAGTGACTTTTTGACAGTACAAGATATCAGTATAAGTAGTATGATGACTGATTGCCCTTTCCAGGAGTTTGTTGTGTCATATCACTCCACCAACATTGTTGTTCATCAGTGAAAGCACTGTTTCTAGTCCATAGAGCTTGACCTCAGTAACATATCAAGCATTTGGGGCTGTGAACATACTGCAATCTGTTCAAGATGATGAAAGATTGTGCATTAATTTTTCTTTTGACTCATGAACTCTGTAATTAAGCTTTCTTAGGTCATTTGCAGGCACACTTCAGTGTGGGGGCCCATGAGTGATACTTTGAATACATTTGTACTTTGAATATAGTTGTGATTTAGCAAACATGTACTTTGAATATGTTCAGTTACACAATATTATTCCTCCTAGTGAAATGAAACTAAAATTGCATTTGGACTTGCATCTTGTTAATCTCTCACTGCAAAAGATTTGAGGTTCTGCAGACAATAATCAGTTTCAAGATATGGCTCACCTCAGTGACTCTGAAATTGTTTGAAAATCTCCAAGGGCACAATTCATTGGCATTGCAAAGAACTCCACATCAAGTCAAGGGCTTGAAACAAAACAAATTATAGTAAAACCCATCTCCTGACATCCTTTGAAATTTTCATCTTTTGAATGAGTTGAACAAGGCATTTAATTGTGGAAAAAGCATCTCTATGGTGAGATATAGATAATTTGAGCTTTCGATATGAAAATAGTTACAGGAGGGTGAGAAGCATATCTCTGTTGGGCCTCCAGTTAAATGCTTAGAAGCTGAAAACTGCCATCCATTGATGACTATCCTGCTATTATATTACTATACATCATGGTTTTTTTGTTAGGTCTAAGGGTTTGGAATCCATCCAATTCAAAGCCTCAGAGAGATGAGGACAGTATGCAAAGATGGGTTTCCCACCTGCCCACCCAGCAAGTCTTCTATCAGTCAATGTCCTGAAGCAGCAACTGCAGCATCATGAATGCTCTTGGCGACAGGGACAATGACAAGAAGGATGAGGAGGAGGAGCAAGATGATGCCAATGCACACCCACTTCCGAGTGTTTCTCTGGTGGTTCTTTGCAGTTTTCAATTGACCTGTCCCTCTTGCCACATAATTAGCAGCATTATTTACCTGCCAAGGACAAAACCAATAATTTCACTTCAATTCTACACAGTGATTCAATTTCACTGATAACCTTCAATAATTGGTGAATAGCAAGGAATATCAAGGTCATTTTGAAAGGAGCATCAATTGTTACCTGAGACTCAATATCATTGAGCTGTTCACCCTGAGCCTCCACAAGCACCGCCATATCCAGAAAGATCTGGTGCAACTCCAGCAGGTTCTTCTCAATCTCCTTCACAGTATCATGTCGCTCCTGAATCTCACGAATGGTCTCAAGGATTTGGCCCCGCCCTTGTTCATGAATTGCCACCTGGAGAAAGTTCTCACTCTCACCAGTCTCAATGATCTTCTCTATGGTGTCCTCATCTGGCTTTTCACCTGTGATTGTGAAGTACCTGCAATTGCAACAGATGCAGAAATCAAGTCCACAACTGTTTACAATCAAGCTTAAGAACCAAGAAACATTCCATACACATGACCTCCCTCGAGTTTGAAAACCAAGAAACTGGACTAGGTTGATCCAGTTTGAATTCCACAGATTGAGATCATGTGCATGCAACGTTCGCAATTCTCCAAATCTAGCCATACCTGCGTTCAATTGTGTCTCTGTACTCGCCCATCACCCTCTGCCTGAGACTTTGGAATTCACCCATGAGGTCCTTCAACTTCTTCCTCAGCGTACTGGTGATGGCCATTCGAGTGCGATCAGTTGGAGTGCCAGCCTCAGTCCCAGGGTTCTTTCGGCTTACAAGGTTAGCCTTGTCAAGCTCTTCCAACTTTGTCCTGATACTCCTTGCAACCTTGCTCACCTGCACCCAAGGTTCAAGATACAGATTTTTCTTAGATACAGAACCTTCAATGAAAGATTTGCATCCAAGTCTGGTTAACAACAAAATTCCATGCCTACATTCAATCCTTGCCCTGAAGATGTTCTCAGTGTAGGCAGATTATTCTCAGAGAATCAATGCAATAGATTTCCCAAAAAGCAGACCATCTCCTCGCTCAACAACCCAAAAAATTCATTCACTAACTCAAGGAATAAGAGCTGGTAGTTCAGTTCACCAGTGCAATGTCTTTGTCCATGCGGTCCCGCAAAGTTTTCATGGTCTGTGCTCTGTGCACAGTCTTGCACTCGTCATTGGTATCCTGCAGCTTCACAAGGAGCTCCTTCACCCGTTCCATCTCACCCTTGATCTGCTCCACCTCCTCAAAGAAATGAGCCAGGTTCTTCTCGGCATCCACATTCCCCATCTCCTGACCCATTTCCACATCTTGCAAGTTGCTCTTCTTCAGGTCCACATAGCTCATCCCCTTGGCAAAGGACTTCTGCAACAACTCATTCATGATGGCTACTGCTCTCTCTACACAGGCTCTCCCGATAAAAACCACCGGCACTACGACAACACACCCACCAAGAAAAAAAAATTCCAAAACAACAAAACCCTTCTTGTAAACCAAAATCACAGATCTGACGAGATTCCTGAAACCTCGATCAAGGCCTCTGCAACGATTTCCAAGGTTAAAAAATGTGACCCAGAATGAATCCTCTTAGTGCTAGGGTTTCCAAGCCTCAAGAAAACAGCGAAGGAAAAGGAGTGAGAGTTTTCGAAGCTCTCTAACCCTAATGAAGAAAACAGAAAAACCCCCAACAACAACAACAACAACAACAACAACTACACTAAAGCTTTTTGTTTTGCAAATTTGCAGGGTTGTAGTTTGTGGCTACTGGAAATGGAATGAGTAGGAAGGGAGAGCGTGTAACATGAGGATCATTTTGTGCAAAAAGAGAGAGACAATGAGGCGGCGTGCAAGAGCCGTGAGATGCCATAGCTTTGCGTACTCGCGAGAGCGCTCTCGCTTGACTGCCACACCCCACCCGTCCGTTTTGCTGCAGAGGGTGTTTTCGAATTTCGAAATTGTTGCCGTTAGTCGCCTGCCGTTGGGTGCTTTTTTCTTTCTTTTTATTGCCCTCAAGCTAATGGACAAGCATGTGTAGATTTTGGGTGCACCCATCCAATTGACGAGTTGTTTTGAATTCTACCCATCTAATTGTTGGGTTTCTTTTCAAAATATGAATGTTGAGCAACTGATTTAATCATGCCAATATATCATTTTATTTTATTTGGGTTGTCACCTGCCTTTTTGTATCACAAGGTTTCATATCTATTTATGAAGGAAGGTAGTTTGTTTGTTTTGTTTTGTTTATACTTATGACATCCACCAAATCAGGATGCTTCAGATAGTGTTCTTGGTCTCTTTGGAAAGCTCTC
>Ga0209208_10005391_pt1 | contig 17843 bp, 10 predicted proteins | sample S1TSphfallax_3_FD_187694 | JGI IMG/M metagenome (GOLD analysis project Ga0209208, IMG submission 187694) | Host-associated microbial communities from peat moss isolated from Minnesota, USA - S1T2_Fd - Sphagnum fallax MG (SPAdes) (version 2) | ecosystem: Host-associated > Plants > Peat moss >... | reverse complement strand
TAGTTCAAAACTCCATTTCTTACCTCTACCAAACAAACAAAATTAGTCTTTATTAAGTTGAGAATTGTACTTGAATCTTCAAACCCATAACCAACCCAAATATAAGTTTGGGGTGAAATCATACTCCTTGGTTTTTCAAGGAACCCAACTCTCACATGTAATGATACTTATCAATTCTCATTGTGAGAACCAGATTGAAAATTGACTCTTTACTCAAGAGGAAGGTTGGTGATAGCCACCCAACATTAGTTTAAATAAGAATGCGTGGTTTTATGTTATTCAACAACCTTGATAAAAAAACTACCATAAAACATTAATAGAAAAAAATTAGTGTATGTAAACGACATGTTTAAAGGACCTATTTCAAAGGAGTGGGTGTTTAGTTTTTTGAAGTAAGTCACCTCCCATTTTTCCTTCAAATACCTAATGAAAATGAAAAATATACATTTTTATTGGTCTTTTACATCAAGTGATGCTTTTGGAGTAGCATTTGTTTTGTCACAAATTCTCACCATTTAGTGATTTTCTTTTTCCAAAAACGTCACGAAAATCTAAAACATTGCCATGTTTCTACATGTTGTTCAATCAAGTAGCTAACATATAAAAAGATTTTAATAAATGAATATTTTCATAGTTGATTTATAGCCTAATATATCTTAATCTCCTTTTGGATGATTGCCAATGTGACAACATCACAAAATTGAAAAGAAAACACTAATTTGGAATAGGGCATTCTCAAAATAAGTGCCCCTTTAACTTTGCCTCAACCAAGCCTTTATATGAAGTATGCTTTATTCTTAGGGCATTACCTTACTCATTACATCCATACTCATGTTATCAAAGGATGGAGATCAATGTCATGCATTAACCATAATTTGAGGTTTTGAGAAAATTTGTTGATATGGCATTCATTGATTGGTTATGAGCAAGGCAACTACACCTTTTAACCTAATTGCTTTTATTGTCCTCATGAAGTAGGCACATCAATTGCTAAAAGTGGCTTAATAGGTAGGTCACAACCTTGAAAATGCACTTTGATGATGATACTTGACATTTACATGCCAAAGAACAAAACAGTTGAATAAGTGTTTTCAAGTGGTGAATAGTTCAAGTGATGTGTTGTTTTTTGGGTTTGAGTTTGAGCCAAGCCTCCACCCAAACACCTTTAGGAAAATGCCTTTCTCATTTTAAAGTATTTTCAAATTATGATGGATCCATCAATTTCATATTAGAGAAAATGATGAAGTTGAATAGACATTTATGAATTTAAAAAATTGTTTGATGCAATCTAATGGAAAAAATCTTAAATATGGTGGGCCAAAATTTTGGTCAATAGTTTGTTTAGAGGTTCATTTGCTTCCCCTTCACAAGACTACCCATTTTTTGTAGTTGTTTGTTAGCACTAAATGTTTTGGTATATCATTGTGTGCAAATGGATTTTCCCAAAGAAGGGGAAAGAATGAAGAGCTAGCAAGTAAGGTTTGGGATTGAGAAGCCAAGGAGAAGGTATAAAAGGGAGTTATAATGACTTGTGAGGGGTACAAAAAAAGTTTTTAGGGTAACACAATTTCCAAGTTTAAAAAAGAAGGGTTATGATAGGATTATGTTCTGTTTTTTCATATTTAGAATCTATTTGATGCTATAATTAGAACAATCCTATGATAGCATGGTAGAAGGAAATATTGGGAAAACACCAAGAAAGACCTCATGTATTTGATTGGAACATAAGGAATTTTGGTAGTTATCAATGTGAAGGACCTAAATGTTTCAATTTTGAATGTGACCTTGTGACGCACTCCCAAGTCTCGGGGTGAACCCACTTGAGGGTTCAACTATGTGTAGTTGCGGAAAGTTGGGACTTGGAAAGCGCTCCCGACTTCCAGCACTATAGAGGGGTAGAGGGGCGTGCTAGAAGTCCCGGGATTAGACTAGGAAGAGGGACTAGAAGATCAAGCTTGAATCTACATCCAAAACAAACCACAAAGTTGTGAGTTCACATTCGGGGACACCCTTGGGTGTTGGGACAAGCCACGGGCACTTTGACACACAAGACTCATCACGGCCCGGATTCGGGGGAAGCCACCACCTTCCCCCATATAGTATTCTCTGCAACGCTCCACGGGGGCTACATCCAAATGGTTCTTTCTCCTAGGACTCCCAAGTTGGAGTCCCGAAATTGTCCCGAAACTGTCCCGGTTGGAGTCCCGAGACTTTGGAAGCTCATAACTTTCGACTAAAGAGTCTGATCGCAACGAGGTCTAAACCAAAGTTGTAGCCCTTGTCGAGATCTTTCCAACGCCATGTCGCACTCTCAATTCGGAGGTCGAGAAGAGGTCGATTCCCGACTTTTAATGGTCGGGAGTCAAATTGTCAATTTGACTCCCGACCCTTCTTTTGCCCATAACTTGGGCTGCAGATGTCCAAATGGCCAATGCGAGGTCATTTTCGATATCTACGCTTCAAGACCTTTCCAATGACATCAAGAACACCTCAATGCGAGGTGTTTTGAGCCTTGCTGTCGAGCTCTAAACATTCGGGAGTCCCGGAGGACTCCAAGTCCCCCACTTTGGGAGTGTTGGGCTTCACCTCCACACTTGGCCAAAGTGGGGTTGCGACACCTTGATAGATGAAGAGTAGAAATGATCCCACTGCATGTAGGGTTTCATTTTGATTAACACTTGTTGTTTAGTAAGTAGGGATGGGAACAGGTAAACGGTAAGATGTGAAAAGGAAAGGAACATGTGGTGGGGTTAATCTTGGTTGGCCATAGTTCAACTTGATGGTTGGAGTGGGCTATAACCATATAACAAAAACTAATTTAATAAATTAAAGTTACCACAACAATGGTAGATTCAGATTGAATAAAGGTTGGTGTAATTATGTTGTGTTACTTGATGTCCAAAGAAATCAATAAAAGGGGTAGTAGGTAGGAAGTGAGAAAGAAATAGTGAGGAACAAACCATAGACAAATCTAGATAAACCTTCCTATTCCTTCATGCCAACCATTTTGATAAACTGAAGTAGACTAATTTTAAATTCTTGTTCAAAGGGCATACCAAAAGGAAATGAGATTTGAAGGAACTACTATTTATAACATTTTCTTGGATGCTTTCTTAAAAAAATAGAATGACCCAAGTCTAAATTGTTTAACATGTTAATTTTGCATTGAATAACAATTGTATCTTTGGCCTATAGTTGGAAAAATGCATGAAAGAAAACTTGGAAATGAAAGGTTTATAGGTGAAAGCATGGTAAAGTATACAAAAAAAGTTGTAAAAAAAATATCAAGTTAAAAAAAGGCAGTTTTTCACAAAAACATAAGAAAGTAAATTCAAATTTTACTTAAATTTCAGATGTCTAAAATGGGTTTGAATGACCCATTTGGACATTTCAAACACAAGTTATGGCCAAAAGAAGGGCCGAGAGTCAAATTGGCAATTTGATTCCCTACCACTAAAAGTCAAGAATCGCCCCAATTTCCTTGCGTCCAGGTGGTGTGCGACATACCATTCAAAAGTTTTCGATGAGGGCTACAATTTTGCTTTAGATTTCATCTCCATTGGAGGTTTGCACAAAAAGTTATGGGTTTTCAAAGTTGCGAAAGTTCTAATTGTGATAATTTTGGGATGACATTTAGGTGTTGGTCCTGTGGCCGAACATAGAGTATACTATAAGGAGGAAGATGGTGGCTTCCCCCAAGTCCGGGCCATGGTGAGTCTTATGAGTCTGTGGTTGCTCGTGGCTCGTCCATGCACTAAAATGCTCCAATTATGCATTAACCAACTTGTTGTTTGGTTTGTGCAAGTCCGTGTGAGTAAGTGAATTGCTTGTCAATTTTTCTAGTGCCATCCCATAGCTCCAACACGCCTTTCTACCCCCAAAATGTTGCAAGTCAGGGAACGCACCCCAACTCCTTCTCCTGATGTTGTTTTCATTTTTGGGCTCACCGTTGAGTCCATCAAGGAGCTTGGGGGTGCACCATCAAACCTATTTTTACATTAAATAATTTAATGAAATATACATATATGAAGTTATAGCATAAAAATCATTATATATTCAAAGGTTTCACCCCAAAAATTGTACTTTATATTTGGTAGAATATATTTGACACATACTTGAATCAAATGTTACATTGCAAAAAATAGGTTTTAAAAGGTACTTGCATTTAGAAAAATCTACTTGAAACCTATTTTTACAATGCAAAATTTAAAATTAATGCATAATAATGAAGAAGTATCTTTTTATTTATCATTCAACTAAAAGGATTGAATGTATAACAATTTTGTGATGGGCTTTGGTCTTACTTTTTGTTCACTTGACAAGTAGACTAACAAGTATTTTTAGTCGTACATTTTATCATGTTTTCACCCCTACACTAATTTCTTTGATATTGTTGGTGCATTATTAAAAAATGAAAATTTTTAATTACATGTTGTATTTAAGATCAGGACTTTGCTTATTATATGGACTCTTGTGAAAGGTAAATGAAATACATAGCTTGCACTTAAGATATTGACATTTCATTTTTACTTGTGGAAACACAAGTAAACAATAGGAAAATGTAAGGACCTTTATTATAAATGACTAATATTACTAAATATTATTATAGAATATCTTCTACTTTTGCAAAGTATCCATGGACTAACCATGGATAAATATATGATGGAATTTTAAAACATTTGATTTTTTAATAAAACTTGCAATACGCCTTGAAGGAAATAGGGTTATGGACATTTGACTTGTTGAAAATGTTTTTGACAATTTGTAAAATGCACATTTCTCTAAAGCTATCTAAGTTTTAAAAATGGGATCAAAAATCTCAAGAGGGATGAAAGGTTGTGGTTGTACACCTTTACAAAAATCACCTCTCCTTTGTAATTTACCCATTGAATCCTACATAACACATTCATGTTGTTTATAGATGACAATGTGTTCTTCCATAGGACCTCGGTTATTAATTGTTTTTGTAATCATTTTATGAATTTTCTCAAAATCCACATTATCTTCATCAATGGTATACTTTAAATATGCAACTATGTCTCTTTGGGTAGCCATTAATTTTTGCAACTTTTCAATTCTAAAAAATCATCAACATTACAAATAGCTTCTTTTCTCTCTTATGCCAAAACTAATGAATCAAGTTGGCCTTGACTCATGACAAATTGTTTTTTCTTATCTTCATTAGTTAAACAAGCTCATAGGTCAATAATAGTCATGTTTTTTTTTTTTTTTTTTTTTTTCGGCAAACAAAACTTTTCAACACTTGTAAACAACTTATGCAAAAACAACAAATACTTTTGTAAGGCTTTAAGCAATAAATTTTGGTCATTGGGAGTTTCATAATAAAGCCCTCCTTGCAATTCTCCTTCATTATCATAACATATACATGAAAAATTTCAATATCATGGGGTGAAAGCATAAAAAAAAGATAGTTGTGCTAAGGTTAAAGCCCTTTCCAAGGACTACATTTTCCACATGACAATTTTTTATTGGTTTATAATGCATTGAAAAAAAGTAGTTGTGCACACAGTTTTTCAAATTCAATATCAAATTTGAAGCCAAATATGACATATAACATGATAAAAATTCAATTTTTTACATCAAGCCTTACATTATAGTCAAATCTATAATTTTTATTTGAACCATGATCACAAATTCGAAATTATAAAAATGTTTAAAGACGTTCAAATATCAAATTTTAAAAAGGTATATTTATTCTTTATTTTTGAATGTTTTGAACATATGGATCCCTTCTTGTGGAATATATTGAAGTTTTAAAAAAAAATGAAATGACTTGGTGAACATTTAATAATGAAAAAAGACTTTTGAAATTCAAAAACCACTTGTTCACATGTTTTTTTGGAGTGCTTTAAACATACAAAAGAACTTTTGAAACATGGTGAATTTTCATGAAAGTTTTGTAATTGCAACTTTGAAAGTATAAGAATTTATTTCAAATTTTTAACGAATTTTTTGATATATTGTGTTCCCATGGTGATTTTTCAAAATTCAAAAAACTATTTTCAAGGATTATCCACACACTGCTTGGCCCCTTCTTCTTGCTTTCAACCCATACCCATATATCAAGTTGGATATCACAATTTGTGATATTCGAAGTGGTATGTTGTTTTTTAAATTTCAAAGTTATGAAATCTGACCATATAATATTTAGATTTCACAAATCTAAAATCTAGGTAAGATATTAGTTTCTTACCTAGATATTGATATAAAAATAATTAATTAAGTTTGAAAAAAAGGTTTATAATTTGAAATGACTGCTACTTCAAACCCTAATTATAACATTTTAAACCTTTTTCCAAAAGTACAAAAGGCTTGAGCTTAAGCTTGGGGTCCACCTTTTTTTTTCTTGTTGCATCTTTGCATTTTTCATTTGCGTTTTGTTATGTTCATGTTATTCCTTCACATTTTGTTATGTTTGTGCTCTTCCTTCATGTTATTAATATATTCGTGCTTTTGGTTTGTGCTACTATTGGGTCCATGTTCTTCCTTTGCATTATCATTAGGTCTATTTTTTTCCTTCACACTATTGTTGTTGTGCTCTTCCTTCACATTATTATTGCTTTTGTGTTCTTTTTTTGTGTTGTTACTTCCAGTGCTATTCCTTTTCATTGTTGTTACAATGCTTTTCTTTCACGTTCTTATTGCCATGCTCTTCATTCATGTTATTATTATCATGCTTTTTTTTCATGTTGTTTGTTATGTGCTTTTTTTCCATGTTGTGTAGCATTCATGCTCTTCCTTTGCGCAATTAAGTTTTGTTATCTAAGTTGTGATAGCCAAATCGGATGTTTGGAAAAATGAGATATAGTTTTAAGTCAATCCTTTTTTTGATATCCTTGTCAGATATCTTAAATGAAAAAAAAAATTTAAAGAAAAAGATCCAACCTTGTTCTTGAAACCTATTTTGAAATACAAATCCACTAAATGTCAAAAAAATGTGATATCCACTCAACATGGGTTATGACTCCGTTAAGGTTCAAACCTCAAGTGAGTTAATACCTAGTTTCACCTTGGTAAAGCATTGTTGAAAAATTAATTCCTATGTATAGGTAGATAGGTAGGCAAATAGGTGATTACCAGGTAAGTAGATGGTTTATATATAGGCAAGGGTTGTCTTTACTAACCAGTTACAACCTGCTACAAGTAGTTAGGTATATTAAAATAAGCACCATGGTTATGTAATCAACTGGAACCGAACAGAAAACTGTTTCCTAACCATTTACCATTCATCCTTCATGATGCACTACTGGGTTGCTTCTGGTTGATTTGGGTGCTTTCAAATGATAGCTGAAATAGATCCATGACCAAGAAGAAATGGAAGACTTAAAAAGAAGACTTATGGTTCCATGATTCCAGTGTGTGAGATCCCAGATTTTTCCTTTATGTCATTGTTTTTTCCTTTTTTGGAAAGGGAAGGAAAAGAGAACAACAACAACAACAACAACACAAGGACAAGAGGCTGGGTGCAATTTTTTTGGGGTTGTCACTAGGTAAGTAGTAAAAGAAAGCCCATTATTTGTGCACAAACCATGTACTTACCTAGCACTCACATACATTCTTATCTATGTACCCATATATGGAGTGGAGCTACTTCTTCCCGAATGGGTTATTGAGGTTAAACCAGATATTAACTTACTTGAGGTTCACCCAATAATTGAGTCATGGTGGGTATCCAGTGGATGGTGTGCTGGTGGGTACTGGTTCACTCTGGTCCAAAATGCAGAATTGGTGCCCCTGCCTCCTCCTTGGTGCAGACATTTAAGAGACAATGATGGAACAAAGTTGGAGGACTTACACAGTTTGCTGTAAAGTTTTCTAAGCTGACTTGTTTGGGTAACTTTGCAGCTCAAGCTGTCTGGCAACCTTTGTTTGGGGGTTGAAAGACATTGTTTTGGATTGTAAGTAGTAGTATCTCGCAAACATGGTTGAGATCTCCTTAGTTATATCATGTATCTTGCTGCTTATTGACATTTTCATATCTCCTTAATTCCTTTTTGCATATATTTTTTATCACTGGTGGGTTAAAAGTTAAAACCCGTGCTTTTTTGTGTCCCATAACTCATAAGCTCAGGCCTGGGTTATAATTGGTTACGTTTGAATAACTGGCTAGAGTGTGTTCGTTACCATGGTTAATCTCGGCATTCACATGTCTCAACTCTTCACAATAACCTGGCACACTCTTTGCCATAAAACAGCCCTTAGCTATGTAAAAACTATAAACCATCAACTTACCTAGAAATTGCCTATTTTCTTACCTATCTGCCTATATATGAGACCTATTTCCTACAGAACTGGTTACCAAGATGAAACCAAATATGAACTCAGTTGAGTTTCAACCACAACTGAGTCATAACAGACATCCAGTGGATGGTGTGCTGGTGGGTGCTGGTTCAAGGTGGCTCTGATCTCGATTGAACTTCAATGAGCTATGACAATATGCATACTACAATTGCCAATTCAGCCTCCCTATCCAAGTGTTGAATACTTAAGTTATTTTTTGGAGTTGAAATGGGTTTGGTTTTTATGTGCATCATCATTTAGGCTATGAGTTGTAGTGTATTTGACTTAACCCAACGTTGATTCTAAAATACCGCAAGCCATGTTAGTTGTCTTATATTGGAAAGGTGTGAGTAGTGGTGGATTTGCTACCCAGATGCGATCAGTCCCACCCCAGGACTTTGATGCTATAACATAGAATTTGCATTCCAAATATGCATCTTTTACGAAATGGAGATGCAGATGGCACAACTTAGGCATCTGAGGAAAGATGATCCAAATGCTGGTGTGCTTTTGTTGAATCTTCTGGGGGTTTCAAAGCATTCATCGTGGAGGCAGTTCAACAACAGATCTTATGTTGCAAAGCTGATCACTCAGAACTAGATACACCCACTAGGTCAATCACTAGCTGTGAAGCATATTGGGGTCACACTCCCTTCTTTTGCTGAAAGCAGAAATCTCAAGAAAATTTAGGTTTAGAGTTTAGAATCCCAGAACTGAAGAGATTTTCATTTGTTTTTGTTTCCAAAACTGTTAGTCACCATTTTTGGCCTCGGCTAAGACCCCTTCCTCAGAGGCTGGGGAGTGGGTACCTATGGGGATGGCTGGCAGTGGCTACTTACTTAATTATGCTTTGTTTTTTGGCTCATTTGTTGTTAGTGTTATGCTTTTGGGGGTTCTATTCTAGTTGTTGTTGCTATAGCTTGATTACTCCAACTAGCAGTGCACCACCCTAACCCACTTTTGGGGCTTTTTCCTCTTTACCTGCTGTGATTTGTCACCTTGAATTTTGGTCCTTCTTTTTGTCCTTGATTGGTTCAAAGCAAGAGAGTTGGTGATCTATTTCACCTCTCCTTCAGAAAGGAGGCACTCTCTAGAAATGCTCAAAAGGTGTATCTTTTAAGGAAGGAAAACCCCTGACCTCAGGTGTGCTCTATGATTGCACCTTCTTATAGCACAAAATCCTTCTTATTACCTAGCCCCGAAAAAAAGCAAACTGGCCAACACATATATGCATTTTGGACCTACAAACACTACTTGTTCTATCCAGTTGGTTGAACGTGACTTCTGGAAAGAAATGCATGTTTCTTATGCTATTCCTTTAGTCCAAGATTCATTTAGTTCAGCCAATTTTGATTTCCACAAAGAATTGCCCTGGGCACATGGACATGTGGGAATTTGTGCTCAAAGGTAACATAGGGAAGGAGGCAATCAAGGATTTTCCATGGAAAAAAATGGATCAAATTTCAAGCCAGAAAAATCCAATTTGCCAGATTTTTAAAGAATAAGCTCCAGTGCATAGTGAAGAATATGGGAAGGATTCTGTTATTCGTTTTCACTTTCATGTCTCTAGTATGTAGCCAAATTTGGCTAAATAATTTTCCAGATTGATCGCCACTTTGGCTACTACATCACAAAATGCTTACAAAAAAAAAAAACACTGGTCCCATGCATCAATGAGTACTCTTATAAAAGTCTCTGAAAGTGGCCAGGCATTGAAAGGTTAAATTTGTTTTGAGGGAGAAAAAGAAGAAGAAGAAGAAGAAGAAATCCACATGTCGAGTGGCAACCCAGGTTCAAATGATGTACATTATGAATCACCTGAGTACTCTCACTAGTTGAATTTCCCCGGGACTTTGCAGCTATCTTTCTTCTTTTTCTAAGTGAGAGAGTTGCCATTGCAATTTGCCGCACATTAGGAACATTACACTCTGCCTTTTAGTAGAGGATGCTGCTTGGGATGCTGCTTGTCATCCAAGCTAAGCTTTGGAGTTTGAAAGTTGTCCCTCCCTTGTGCAATCTGGTCAGTTTTCTTCCTCACAGATTTCTTCTGATCGAGACAGAAAACTGTCAAAATCGAACAAAGTTGCCAGTTGGGAAGGATCAAGATGAAATAAATAAATTTGGGTTGTGATTGGAACCTTTGTTCAATGTGAACAAAGTTTTAATTATTTTGTGTGTTTGAGTGTTTATCCTATGTGGTTTGAGTATCATCTTTTGTGTGTTAAGAGATTCCAAAGGAACAAAAAAAGAACACAAGGCTTGGTTGATGTCAACCATAATTAGTTTTTAGTTTGTTACCTTTTGCTTTGAAATTGTGTGTATGTTTGTCTTGGGTGCTTGACAATTTTTTTATGTGTGAATGATATGAAAAATGTAATCTAGTATGTGAAAAAATTCATAAGTTTAGCGAACTTTTTTTAGGGATTAGGCCGGCAAAAGTTTCCCAAAGTTTTTTCCAAGCCATTTCCAACTGAAATTTTTGGCACTCAAATGAAGAGTTTTACCAAATAGGAATTTTTTGAAACCCCACCACACACACACAAACCTAAGAATTGAAGATTGAAGGCATATATATATATGTGTGTGTGTGTTGATCTTGTTTTGTGGTTTAATGGTCTAAAATAACACACAATTTAACACATTACTTTAACCCCATAGAATTTAGTTGACCCAATTCTATCATACATTACTTTTGGCCCTTTTGAAGAATGGGGTCACTTTCCACAAGTTTGAGCTCAGCAGACTCAGCAGGAAACTTTCATGAGGCTGGTGAGCTCAAACTTTATCCAAAAGTTTTCAAGTTTCCGTTTCCAAAAAATTCTTCATTTTTCCTTTAAAAAATGCTCTGTTAAAAAGGAAAAAATTTGGTGAAAATGTTGGCATTTAGAAAAACGTTTTAATTTGTGCCAAAGCTGCCAAGGTGGTACCCGTATATGGTAGTTGGAATTCCTGCTTTCCAAGCAATCTGTTGACTAGCAAATTGCGTCTACTATGGTGTGGAGGAAAGAAGGTTTCTAGCTTTGCATAAATTGAAAGAGTTGCCACTTATCAATCGTTTGTCATCAATCGGGTGTAGGGTAATGGCTATGGTGGTAGGAATGCCTGCATTCCAAGCAAATCGTTGACTAGCAAATTGTATCTGCTATGGTGTGGAGGAAAGAAAGTTTCTAGCGTTGCATAGATTGCAATACTTGCCATGTATCAATCGTTTTGTCATTGGGTGTAGTAGGGTGATGCCCAAGGACGAGGGCATTACCAGAATTGAGGGCATTGTGTGAATAATCGTTAAGCACTGGCCCAATTTAGGTAATGCCCTCATCTGTCTGAGGCTTGCATTATTCCATACAAAAATGCTTCACAAAGTTTGTTCTTCTCGCTACAAGCCAGGATCTGCAAAAAAAAAATTGGAACCCACTGCAAGAATGGAAGAACCTGGTCAGAAAAGGTTACAATCTTGGCATGGAAAAGAAGAACCCACTTCAAGAATGAACCCTAAACCCCAAACCCTTTTCCTCAATGACAGCAAATTATTATTGTTTAGAAACATCACTTCTAAAATACACTTGGAACTTTTTGGCAAGTCTTCACGAGTGTTGGCCAGGTGGGGCTTTTTTTCTCTGTCAAGGGCTCTTTTTTAGAGACTATGGGGGTCTAGATCTTGTGCGTTTTACAAAATGGATGACCCATCAAGGTAATCTGGAGTTTTTAAAAGGTTGAGCCATTTCTGAAGAGGAATCAGCTTGTTACAATTAACCGTGTTCCATGAATTACACACTAATGGGTAGTCCTACTGTAGGAAAGACAAAGACAATTTGAAAAAACCCCTTTAGAAGAAGAAAATTCTACAATGGGAACTTGAAACTAGGTCCCTAAACCCTAAACCTAGAATCGCTATACAATGCCTATTCTGTGCACACAGTACACCAACACATAAGACCTGGAGTTAAGAAAAAACAAATTATATTTGTTGTCGTCTTTGCTTTGCTGCTGAGTTGCATAGAAGAATAAGTTTGGAGAACTGAATAGTTTGGAGAGCTGTCATGGAACCGAAAGCTGGTGCAATTGTGAGACCCCACCAAACCCTACAAAAGAAGGAAGAAGACCTAATTTACACACTTAACAACATACAGAAAGACTACATAGAGCCACAAGAGAAGTCAACATGAGAAAAAGGGCAAAACTGTTGTTAAAAAAGCAAAACAATGATGAGAAACCAACCCTGGCCAGCTCCTTCAAACAAAGCATCCAGCAAAAGGGCAAAAGGAAGAACAAAAAGAGAGAGACCCAAGTCCTAGTCACAAGAGCAAAACCCAAAATGGAATGGGGCTTACAAAAGAAGCTTAGCCCTGGGCCCAGCTAAGGCCAAGCTCTCCACCTGAATCTTGAGAGTACCCAAATACATAAGACAATCTTTCTCTCTTTCCCCTAGAGAGGACCCCAAGTCCGAGCCACAATAATCTAATTGGTGATCAAGTAATAGGAGCCTGCACCTTTACAATTTTTTATTGCACACACTTGTCAATATGCACAACTCAACCTGGATTACACGAGCAATGAATTAAATGTGGCATTGGGCTCAATGTTTTTGCAAGACAAGTGCTCATCAAAACGTATTTTGTCAAATTTATTTCACTATACCCAAGTTATGGCAACCATTTTAGCTATCATTGGTATCCAATATTTTCAAACTAAAGATACATTGTGCAATGGTTAAATATTGGGGTTATGAGTTTAATGTTTGAACTTCAATTTTTTTTTCTTGGTAACAACCATTTTTTTTATTTGGATGACTTTCATGGATGAAAACTTTCAAAAAGGCCATCCAAGAACAAGATGATGTTGGGACATGCAATTTGACCCTATTTCTTAAGCCATGTTGTTCAAAGAAAGATAATTCTCCAAGGTGAATGGGAGTTGAACCAATAATAAGTGAAAGCATGGTAAGGTGGTTCACTTTTGATCTTTTGAGAGTTCATTTTTAATGTTAATTAGATTTTATATATTTTTTTAATCAACAACTTATGCATTTAATGGATTTTTGAAATGTTTCTATTTTAAAATATAGGTAATCCTAAGTACATGGTTAAACATATGGTTGGTCAAGAAATTCATGTAAAAATATGAAATTTTAAATAGAAAACAAACAAATAAGACTTAACAATGTAACATTAAATTAAAAAATCACAATTTTTTTTCTACCAAGAAAGTTTCAATGCATCTTATTGTTAAAAAAACTCATTTCACATTGTCCTATTGTTTTTTAAAAAATGACCTTATTATGACATTTTTTAACATCCATAAAATGTGCTTATGAGAGTTTCATTAGTTTAAAAGTTCATTATGAGTTCATTCTTTTCTTAGAACTTATCCATATTTTAAAATATGATTTTTAGTAAATTTTATTGCAATATAAATAATTAAAATAATTAAAATAAGAATTTAAAATAAGAATTTTCATTTTAAGTCCTCTATAATTTATAGAACTGCAATTGCAATAGTTTAAATTGTCCCCTTACTTTTGCTTTCACCCTAATGTTTTTCTTGAGGAACTTGATTACATTTCACAGGGAAACTTAGTGAGGAAAAACACTGATCTATGTGCAATTTGACCCCACTTCCTTGGCCAAGTTGCCCAAAGAATAAAAATTAGGTTGATGCAAGTTCTTTAGAGAGAAGGGGAATTGAAGCCCAATGTTTTCCCTAGGGAACTTGCAAATCATGGGCCCAAAGTGCCTTTGGGGATCATGGTTTGCACTAAACAATATAGGAAGATGAGAAAACCATATTTCCTTGGAAGAATTTGGGCTCATTTTTTGCCTTGAGAAGCCATATTTCTTTAGAAACTTGGACTCATTTGTTTTGGGTAACCATGCTTCTACAAAGAACTTGGGCCCATTTGCATTGGGAAAGGTACATGTTTTTATAGAATACTTGGGCCCAATAGAAGCCTTGGGCAAACATGTTTCTATTCGAGCCAACTTGCTTTTGGGCAACACCGTTTCCCTAGAAACTTAAGTCCATTTGCTTTGGCAATGAGCATGTGTATTTTATGTGTGGAAGACAACAATACATTTAGTTTGTTGCTCCTCTCCTATTTAGTGCTTACCCACACAACCATCTTATGTCTTTAGTGTGTTGGGGGAGGTGAACAATTGTTGACAAGGTTGCAACTTTGAGGTTAAGTTATGGGAGGAGGATCTATATCCTCCTCCTCCTCCTCCTCCTCCTTCCTCTTTTTCACTTTTATTTAGTAGATTTGTAGATTGCTTGCATGAGAACTTGATGGATGCAAGCACAAGAAGTTTGTGAAAGGTTTTGCTTTGGTCCATGCTGCATGTTATTACAAGAGGTAGTCCTCCTATTGGTTTTGTGTCAACCATGCCCACCCAATTTATTAATGGGTGGTGGGAACCCACATTTATGTCCACAAAGCAGCCCAACTGAATAAAGCACACATAATTCAATAGTTATCACATCCCATGGCCTCCTCCTCCTACTCCCTCTATACACCTTCATTCCTTTAAGGAGCAAAACCAACTTATGTCATCACAACACTCTTTTCCTCTTACTCTTAAGTTAGGACTTAACATTTTTGAATGTAGTAAGTGCTTACTTTGGTTGCCTTTTGTTGCACATTGCACCTCTCAAAGGAAGGGAAAAAAAAAACCCCAACAACAATGAATGGTGGGTAGTCAATACCTTTTTTTCTTTGTCAAAATTTGTCATTTCTCAACAAAAAAATTGGGATATTCTTGGATAAATGTGTGTTTTTAGTCTAAATTTGACTCATTTTTAAATTTATCTGAAAAAAATCAGCAACTTTTTTAATATTACAAAATTGCAAAAGAAAAACTATGGTGGTGGTGTGATAGGAAGGGAGGAAGGAAAATATGCTACAAAAAAATATATATAAAAATTATATTTAAAAAAAATTATATATGGCTCATAGTTAATATGCAATCTTGCATTAATCACTAATGTGTAACATACTAACAACCCATTAGGGTTTTTTAAGTGTGATGAAAATTTCCTTAAAAATCCTAATTACATATGACCAAGCTTTTTAATGATTTCACTTCATCAATTTTTATTTTTATTTTTATTTTTATTTTTTATTTTATTTTTTAAAAAAAATTTGGTCCTCTATAGTTTTGCATTGGCTGGACCATGATTCTGTTCAACTGTTCTCTTTAGTAATTTAAAATAAAACTTAGTCTGTTTGTTTGTTGGTGACTTGCTTTCCTTTTGGTGAAATAAATTGGGCTTCTTCTTGCTCCCTTTTGCTTCTTTTTTTGTTTTCCCCTTTGGTTTGGTGTCTCTTGCCTTGCTGCTCACCTACTTAATTAGTTTTTACCTTTCTTTTTGGCAAAGTCTGGGGAGGGTTTGAAATCCTTTTTTGATTTTTGTGCTCACTTCACTTTTTTTTTTTGGGGGGCCACTTTCCAGCCAATAGGTACTACTATTGGGCAGATTAATTAAAATCTTTCTACTTGCCCAACTGGGAAACTCTTGATGAGGGAGAAGAGAAATTTCTGCCCAAAGATAGGGTTTATTAAATTTAATATAAAAAAAAAAGTTTTTCAACTTGTAAAACCCTTTTTTCTATTGGTATGAATAAAAGATGAAATAAAAAAGACTCTTGAAGAGTGCAAGGGTTGGGTGTTGGTGGGGCTTTTCTTTGGGTGTGCTTTTTAGCTGTAAAGCCACTTCTTTGACAATAAAGTCACCAACAAGCAAGCTGGTCATACAAAGGGAAAACTATATTGGTAGTGGAATTTTTTTGAAAGAAAACCCATTTTCAAAATACTTTAAAAAAAAAACATTGGTGTGAAAATGCGAGAAAACCCATTTTAGAAAAAAGCAAAATAAAAGCTACTTTGCTTGTCCAAAATAAATCAAAACCCTAAATCAAAACCCCCTTAAATACACACTACTTTGGATGAATGAAGTGTAGGGGGCTTCAAAGAAGGTGAAAGTGAGTTGTTTCGGACTTCTAAAAATGGGGCAAGAAGATACAAAAGTGATGAACAAATTTGACATCCCAATTGAAAGGGTCCATAAAATAAAATGGCTGCTTTTGATTGACCCAAGTGATGGGCATTTAAAATAATGTCCAACTTTAATATGGACACTTTTTTCATGTTTAAGGGTTGGGGAAAATAAATAATTTATTGAAAACATTTGTTGTGTTTTTCCTCAAAGAAATTGGGAATTTTTTTGAACAAATGTTTTTTTTTAAAAAAAATTTAGATGCAAAATTCAACTACTTTTGCTAAATATTATTCACTGGAAAAAAAAAATCGCTAAATTTCTTGATATTACAAAATTGGGGGGGAAAAAAAGAAAAAAAAAACTGTGAATTGGGGATGAAGAAAATAACTAATTTTAATTAGCACTAGGTAATATTTCTTATGTCGGATGATGTGATTAAAAAAAAAGTTTTTCATTCATGAGTTTTTATGGTTTGAGTTCCATGAGGAAATAATAATTAGCACTCTATATAATTAGCACTCTATGTTAGATGTGGTAAACCAAAGGTAGAGGCCCAAATAGGGTGGGCGGGGGGGGTGTTGGTGTGGGTAGAGAATAATAATATTTCCTCTAATTATGATTATTAGGAAGATGTGATGATCATGTAATGGGTAGGAAGGTAAGGAAGAGGAAGATTATGGCACTGATGATGATCATCATGTAATGGGTAGGAAGATAAGGAAGAGGAAGATTATGGCACTGATGATCATCATCATGTAATGGGTAGGAAGGTTAGGAAGAGGAAGATTATGGCACTGATGATGATGATGATGAAGAAAATTTAGGAACATGGTTATGAGGTGATGATTAGGAAGAAGATTAGGAAGGTGATTATGAAGGTAATCATGATTAGGAAGTCCATGGATGATTTAGTAAATATTGAGTAGTAGAGTAGGTTGTCAGCAATCTAGTGATCAGTGATTTTGCAAAACTCAAAGATGTGCTAGTGGAGCCAATTTCCTTCAAATTCAAGCGTCACTGGGGCGTCATTGGCAGCAGCTGCAGCATCTGGTGTGGAAGAAGCAAAAGGAGAAGGAGAAGGAGAAGAAGAAGAAGCAGCAGAATAAGAACAAGAAGAAGAAGCAGAAGCAGAAGCAGAGGAACAAGAACAAGGTGGAGGTGAGTCCAGCTAGCTAGTTGATGATGCTGCACATTTTTCAGTAGCTGATATTGATCATCAAGCTCTTACCGATTTTCATGATCATCGGTTCGTGATCAATTTCATGCCTGCTTGCTTGCTGTAGCCCCGGCTCAGAGCTAGACTTGACTGTTTTGAACAGGAATTTGCCATCGAACTAGACTTGGGGTTTTTGCACAAATTCGGGAAGAAGATACGTTCCATGATCTGATTCAATTTTGCTTCAAGGAACAGTACTGCCTGGATGCTGCTGCTGCTGCTGCTGCTGTTGCTGCACGGGTCGGTGAGTTGATCATAAGAGCTGGGGGGGCCTGCAGGAGCGAGAGAGAGAGATTCCGACAGATCATGTGAATCTTGCAGCTGCTGCTGCGTC
>Ga0209208_10005390_pt1 | contig 17846 bp, 15 predicted proteins | sample S1TSphfallax_3_FD_187694 | JGI IMG/M metagenome (GOLD analysis project Ga0209208, IMG submission 187694) | Host-associated microbial communities from peat moss isolated from Minnesota, USA - S1T2_Fd - Sphagnum fallax MG (SPAdes) (version 2) | ecosystem: Host-associated > Plants > Peat moss >... | reverse complement strand
GGAATGGAAATGTTATTTTACTTGTCTAAGTTATAATGTTAGTTTGAGTGGAAGAAGTGCACAAGAACAAGGGTAGTAGTGTAAGTACCAATTTTTTTTGCTTAAATTTGTGTATTAGACAAAAATTGCAAATCTTGGGTGGATGCATATATACTTCCAAAGTTTTCAACACAATAGAGATATACATAATCATAGGTTTCATTTGTGACCTGCATATTCTTCTAAAGGAGATTTACCAATTTTTAAATTTGACATGAAATTGACATGCTATTGTGCTAAACAATATGCTAATTTTAAATCCAATTTATTCAACAATGAAATTTGTGTTTTCCACTGAAACAAGTGATCACAAACTTTCTTTTGAAAAAGTAACATATTTATCTTATGATTGTGGCCCATAGGGTTTAGGGTTTAGGCCCATCTAGTGCCACTGCACCTTCAAACTCTTGTGAGAGTTTTTTTTTGTCACTTGCATTTGTGAAACTAAGATTTGGGTTGTAGATTAGGGTTCAATCACATGATAGAAATACAAAAAAATCTAACCTTCAATCATGTTGGGTCATGGATCAACATATTGATAAACATGAAATTTAACAATATTGATGATAACATGCAAATTGAATTATTATTTAAAAACTTGTTATTTAATTTTAATAGTTAATTGTGTTTAGATAACTATGGAAATACTAAACCTTAATGTGATGTGATACATGTGGTTGTAGATGGCTATAAAGTTGAAATCCAAAAAAAAAAAACTATGTTTTAATGGCAAGATGCACACAAGAAGGTTTGACAAAACCATGAGCAATATTGTGAATTTACACATTTGAATGTTGTTGAACAATTTTTTGAATTCTCAGGAGGTGTGTAATTTGTTTTAGCATATGAAATTTGGATAACAAAGGTAAAAAAGTTTCTGAATTTTGGGTCATTAGTTTTTGGGGATAAACCCTTGCAAAATATATAGATCATTCAAGTTCAAATATGAATAATTGATAAGGAAGTTCTTTTTGTAAGGTAGGATGATTCATAATAAAAAAAACCTCATTATTTTAATGTCACAAAATTGACAACCTACACTATTGAGCTCACCCTCATTGACACCCACAAGTTGAACAATCAACAATAGAGTCAAGTTTATACTTCTAGTTTTTAATTGAACTTGTGCTATCATTGAAAACAACAAGAGCCAAAGTTTATGTCATGTTGGGCTTCTAGTTGTCCTCCCTCAAAATTCTTTCCCATCTCTGTCTCTTTCTCTTTTTTCTATCTTTCAACATTGGTGTGGTCAAAATGTTACATTTTATGTGAACATACATGGAACTTCTCAAAACTTTGACTAGTTTGGTAGATTATTTTGGGGGCTCTCAATGCAGTGATTTTTCAGTAAAAAATACCAATCCTTCACTTAGTTTTTATTATATTCAAATGTCTATTATAAATGTGGTGATATGAATCCTAGACTTCGACCTTCTTACTCAAGCAATCTAGTCATTGGTATGTTGGTAGATTTGAAATATCTTTAAATGTATTAAATTGAGTCGTGCTTCAATTTTGTTCATGTTGACTTGAATCATACATGTGGAGTAGTTCTCAGTACTATTTCAAGATATGATTATTGAAGATTTGTTTTTCATTCTATGTGTGTTTTGCATAGGTCTTTGCTAAGGTCAATCCATTTATCTAAACATTGAGTCTTCTAAGTATTGTTGTTACTTTATGATGTGATGAAAAAAAGTGTTTAGATGATGATATGTGGATATTATGTGTAATTGGCATATGCAATGGGCCAATTTGAGGGGCTTACTTGTGCCATGTAAGGTAGGTGTTTTTTAGCTCCTTTTCATTGTCTAATGCTTTGTTTTTTAGCTATCCTAGATATTGTAGTAGTTTAGTATCTTACGGGATCAAATTGACCTACATGATGTAAGAAGTTACAACCTTTGAAACAAGTGCTTATCACAATGGCATAATTTTTTACAACAAATAAATATGTTATAGGTTTTGTTTACAAGTTGGTTACATTGTGTGATCCTACACAAAATTTTCAAACCAAAGTATTAAATGCCTTATCTAGACCCCAATACTAGATTGGGTAAAGTTACTTCTTGGCACTTGTTTGTAACGAAGTTGCAAGATATGTGAGTTTTTGTCATATTGCCAAGGAATTGCAAAATTTTAGATTTGGGGCCAGTATGTTTTTCACAACAATGTCTAATAAACTAAATGTTTCCTTGGAGAGAAGTAAATGCGATGCATGTTCAAGTGTAATGCAATAACTTTTGGATTGTTTGTGTTGATCACAACCTTTCAATGACATTGATTTTTTGTTGGTTGAACATAATGGGTCTTTTGTTTATAGCTTCTAAGGACTATGCACCTTTAAACTATTGAATTATCATGTCACATGTAGTTTCATGTAGTGAATATTGAGTTGTAGAGTTCCTTGCACAAAACTCCTTGGAAATACATGTGATTATAAGTCAAGAGTATATATACTTGTTGACATTTTTGACTAGTGGTAATAATGTAATGTGTTTTCCTGCAATGTTTGAATCACTATGTAAAGTGTGTTCAATTGTTTGTTCACACATATATGGGAAAATCTAAATCCAAAAAAACAATTAAATATGCACCGCTAACTAGGAGATGTTTAAAACCCAAATTCCAATTGTAGTCTAATGATATTTTACCCTACCATGTGCTTTGTGTATCAAAATAAATTAAGAAGCTTTCATAATGAATGTTACCATGACTTGGCATGGAATTTGTAATTGAGACTTTTATCCTTGAACTACATGAAGGAAGGTTCTTCTAAGAAGGGGATCTATGTATATTATTAATTGGCACATGGGTCCTTTCTTTAAAGGCAATTTTGAATCTATAATTGAATTGTTTAGTGCCTGGTGGTGGAACTTATTTGAGTTTTGGGGCACATTATTCACACATTCATGTCATAAATAATCCAAGAAGCAGTCTTGTTTATTAAAGGGAACTATTATGCAAATGTTTGACATGTATCAAAATTGATTTTTATCAAGTTTTCATTAAGACAATATTTTTGGAATTTCTAGTTAATAGTTGATTCCATTGGTGTCACTTGGACAATTTGGCCATAATCAACAAAGTATAACATAATCCATAGTTGAATTTTTTGAATTGAATATTTATAATGTGAAATTCCTTTTGGGTTCCCTGATTGTGATTAAGGCCATTTAAATTGACAATTCTATCTTAACATTTTTTTGAATTGGAAAATCATTAAATGTGACAACAAGTATGTTAAACATTACTGATTAAATGTTTATTTAACTTTAGGTTTATCACCTACTTCACACGAGTGGGACATTTTCCAATTGTGGCAATGGCATGCAACCATCAGCCCAACTTTTCACAATTGATGACTCAAAAGCCACAACCATCGATGACTAGTTTGGTGCAATAGTTGAATTTTGTTCCACTATGGCCTTATGATGTTCTCAATTTTCCACTATAGTTTTAGTGGATGGATTGAGTTTTTAAAAGGTTTCCATTGGCTAGAATGTCAAAGGATTTTAGAAAATTGAAGGCTAAGGTATTTCACCTCTTTTCCAAGACATGCAAAATGGACTAGGAAACACATTAGTTAGTATTGCAACCCCTTGAACTTCATTCTTCCAGTTTGTTGATGCAATTATTTCTTTGGTCACCTCAATAACTTTTGGAGGTGCTTAGATTGGTGATCAAGACCCAAAGAAAAACAATGCAATTGATTTATGTCTTTGTACACAACATGTATACAAAACCCACAAGACACCCAAGTCATTGATTGCTACTTTCTTTGTTGTGTTGAATTTAATACCACTTTAGATTACATGTAAATACTAGAATAATGAAAATCAACTACGTGTTAAGAACAAATTCACCCATACCCAATATGTGGGTCTCTACTAGAAGTGTCTATCACATCCATTAGAATAATGTGCAAGTTATTTCCCCAACCCCATTCATAAACATGAAATCTTGGACATGGAATGTAATGTGAGAATCAATTACATGCCACCACATGGCTTAATCATAATAATTGTGCTTGGCTAATCAAAGTCAATCATAATTCTTTACTAACCCTTTGGAAATAATTCCATCTTGCACAATATATTTACAAGTTCAAATTTAGTTTCACATTATTTAGAGTGTGAACTTCATTCAAATTACTACTTAAAGGCCATTATATTGTTTTTGGTGGACTTGCTTAAAGATGGAAGCTATTTTTGCAACAAGGAGTTGGTATCCTAAGTTTTGACTAAAAAATGAACCCATGTAATTTGAACAACCAATTTGGAATCCATTGGACCAAGATTGCAATGAATCTATGGGTTGATTTCAAATTGTAAATTGTGACTTAGGTTATAGGGTGTGAATTCAATGAGCATTTTTGTGTGATTGGTCTCGGTTTTGGTCACATTGGGTTAAAACCAATGTTGGCCAATTATAGTGTTTAGGTCTTCTCCCTTGAATATGAATAGGGCATACTTTTTATTTATTTGTTGTTGAATGATATGCATATGAATTCTCAAATTTTTACTTGTAAAGATGATTATGCATCAAGGAATCTTTTTAATTAATTGCTAATTATGTATTTGTTGGTTTTGAAATCAATGAAAGATGTTGATAAGTTGCAAAAATATTTTTAAACTCCATAAAAAAATAGTAAATAGACAACCCTACAACATCAACATGGATAAATTTTTTTAAAAAAAAAGGTTAATTTGAAAATGGAAAATTTGTTGAAGGTGATTTACTTAATCATTGTCAACCTTTAGTTTTTTTATAAATGGTCTATCCACACCTAAAGCTAAAGCAATGGTGAACCAATGTTTGAAAAATGGTAGGATATAGTCATCCACACCTAGTGTTATTGATAACACCAAATTTGACATGGTGCTAATGTAGCTTTAACGTGGCAACCATTTTTAAAACAATATTACAAAAATGGTAAAATGAAAAACAATGTTTAAGTGCCATGAATTTTTTTTTGAAATACATTGAAAATGAATTGTTAATTTGCCTTGTTGAAAATCAACCAAATAACTTTGTGTTAACTGAAATTTCCAAAAATAGATCCCATGTTATTTCACGCACCTTCTTACAAAACTCTTTGGTGCTTCACAAGTACAAAATTTCAAGAAACATTTTTGCTACAATAGTTTCACAACACCTTTAACAAAGTTTCATGACATCATGTATTGGAGAACTTCACAACACTATGATTTTTTATGAACTCCATGACCTTCACAACACCACACATTACAAAATTTTGCAACAATGTGTTCGACATGTTTTAACAAGAAGGCACCAATAGCTTCCTCTTGAAATCCAACAACACATAAACAATGAGAACCAAGGTACATACATGCACTTGTTGATTCATCAATTTATATGGAAAACACAAATTTCAAAATGAATTCAACTTGTTGACATGGAATTTGTGGAAAGATCTTGAGATTCAAGTATTGAAAACAATTGTAATAAAAGGTCATGGATCACAAAATTCAATAAAAGGTTGTGCATCACAAAGGGGAATTAGAGGAGGCAAAATCCAGAGACACACGAAGGAGGTTGTTGTTGAACCAACATTGGATTCCACATGCAAATGAAGTTGTGAGATGCAAATGAAGAAGCTTTAACAACCAAATTGGGCATAACGGGATGTCATCACATTAGTTTTAGCAAAAAAAAAAATGAACCTACAGTAGGATTAAACGTGGTAATCCCAAGGGATTGGTTCAAGATCACAACCTCCAAATGGCACAAGATTGCAAATGCGGTGAATGCAAGTGGACATTCACCTTTATTTCAGAACACTACTACATGCAAAAACAAGTGGGGTGCACTTTATGGAAATTTCAAGTACATTTTTTATTACATGTCCTTGACAAAAAAAACACATCATATTAGGGTTTTGCACCACAAGAGAAAACAAATCAAAATGTCTTTCAACATTACAACAAGGTCATTTATTAGATGATTAATGTATTCATGGGGGTTTGGCCAATATTACGCCATCCGCATGTGCACGATTTCATGGCTCCGAACAAAAATGTGCTATTGCAACCATATTTTGATGCAAAACCAACTATGTTATTGAGTTTTCCTTATATTTCACCTAGGAAAAATGATATGGTGTCATGTACACAACCAACACCTACCAAACCAATTCCAAACACACAAACAATACATATTCTAATACATACGCCTCCAACACACATTCCTCTAACATTAAGCACTAGTGAAAATCCAATACGCATGGAAGAATTTCAAGATTCCTTGAATGATGCCATGCATGAAGGCAATTCACCAACAAAGACTTTAATGCATTAGCAAGAATTTTCAAACCTCCTCCTATTGTTGGTCAAGGAATGTTTGGAAACATAGGCATGAAATGAAAATATTTTATGGCAAGCAACAACATGGTAGAAGCAACAAAAAAGAACACCAAGATGCCAATGAAGTCAATAAAGAAATCAATCGAAAGCAATTGTCTTACTAGTTCAAAAGTTGAAGAGCTTCATTAGAAAGGTTAGAAAAATTTCAAAGCCAACAAATCAAATACTTCAAACTTAAAGATGTTCAAATCAACCATACACAAAAAATCATTTTATAGGCAATTTTCGGGCTAACTCAAATCATGGGAATGATGTACACAAAAAGGAACCAAAATATCAATTTTGATCATGTTGTAGAAGATCATGAGCCTACAAAACAGGGGGGACAAACAAATGGTTTGAAGATTATATCATGTTATAACATTTTTTAGATTTCAGTTACACATTTCAATTGTAAATTTCAACTATAGATCATATTTCAATTACATATGTAGAATATATACATATTACAAATTTTAGCCATTTACATATACATGTACTACATAAAACTGTGCCAAAATTTGTGAAAAAGACAATGTGCTCAAATTTGTGTACTTGTTCATGCTCATTTGAATCTTGATTGACAATTTCAAACTAAGTTCTTTTGTCACCTCAAGTAGATCTCTAGCTCAGCACATCAATGTTCATTAGAAATTTCTTGTCCTTCAATGTTTTATTCATGGTTTTTTGCTTGATGACTCCATCTATAGTCTTGCACAAGAGAATATTCTTGTAGTAGATTCAAGATTTGTTTCACATTAATTTCATGATGCCCTATCAGAAGGTTATGCAACAAACAACAACAAACCAAATTTGGAATAACAAAAGATGTAATTATATCTTCCCTTGTAGCTCATGAAAGGTCTTTTTGAAAATGTTGAATGCATTTTTTATAACTAATCATCTTCATCTATGTTTTTTGTTGTAAAACATTTCAAGAATGTTTGTTTATCTGTCTCTATGCAACATCATCAACCAAGATAATAAAGGATACCCCTTATTTCCCAACAAGTAAGGAGCAAAACCATCTTGACTTTTATCTGCACTAAATAGTCCTTGTTGTTGAGCATTAACATAGAGCCCAAATTTTCTAAGGAACCTTGAGTCATTGACACTTTTGAAAAATCCAACAAACAAATCAGTAAACAATTTTTTGTCATGTACAAATAGCTTGGCACACAGTGTTATCATTAGCTATTATGTGATAAAAATAATTTTCATTAAAAGATCCAACAAACTTTGAAATTGAAAAATGCATACCATCTGTGGCCCCTTGAATGTTTGGCAAACCACAAAAGCTCTTGAAACCTTGCATTACTGCTTGCATCTTGTTTCCAATAGGCTAAGAAATTTTTTTTTTGAAAACAATGTTGATCCCAATAATGAATTTTCTAAGGGCAACTGATATTGTCAATTAACCAGCAACAAACTATTAATTACAAATCAATAGGTTGCAACCTTGAAAAAAATTATATAATGCACATGCCACTTGAACTTCAATTGGAATTGTGAATTTGTATTGTGTGTTTTACTTTTGAATCAAAGGCTTTAGGCAACAATGTCAAACAAATTTTACTTCTTCATACGAAAAATTTGGAGCCAATGTTTGTCATCATACTTTGTGAAGAAGAAGATTGAAAACCATGTCGTTGACCTTGGTTTCACCCAATGTCCAAGCTCTGTTTAAAATAATCCCATGTTATAGGCAAGCCAATGCTAATGCAAACACATAGATGTCAACATAAAGTCAAAGTTTGGTGCTACAAACACATGTTGTTGGAAAGCTACATCTAATGGCAACAAGATCCCTTGCAACAACTTTTTCAAAAACATAATAAATGTTATAGAAATCACATGTTTGAAATCCATTGAACTGCAACAATTCAAAGAAGGAAAATGAAAGAAGAAAGCAATGCAATGAAGAGAGTCTGAGGATGAAAAACAATGAGCAAAACTTGTGAGTGAAGAGAAAAAACAACAAAAGCTGTAAAATGAAGATTAGTGAAACTTTCAAGTGCAAATGAAGCGGCACATGGTCGGTGAACACTGTTACACAATGATGGGATTCAAAACTTTGGGCGGAACTTTAAGTTTAGGTCTAAACACAATTGTGTGCTAAAAAAGTTAAGTTAGGTACACTAAAATTAGACCTCATTTATCTTTAGGCGTGGATAAGTGTCAATATCACAATGTAAAATTAAAATTTTGATAATTGTTAATGGTTAAGTGACGTAAACCTTAATGCTAGAGGTAATTGTGTTTCCTTAACTAACACCAAATGCGTTTGGAGCATAATTGATGGTAATTATCATCATAGGGAAAAATAATCAAATGTTAATTTTGGAATGGAAATGTTATTTGACAATAGTATAAATAATTAGAAGTTGACACTAGAATATAATTCCAATAAAAATTTATTCAAATTAAATGGTATGAGGTGATTGACATGAGTTTGCTAATCAATTAAGAGATATGGAGATTTTGATAGAAGTTTTGAATGTAGGAGGAGATGAAGTGTGTGTGTGACTTATAAGGTGAGACCTTTTGAGTTCCTTCCTTTATTCCTTGACTTTTCTTCATGTTCATTTTATTCTTTTTTTCCTTTCATTTTATTCTCATGTATGTTGTTCCTTGTGAGGTTTAAGGAAAGACATAAGAGACTAAAGGAGGGGAGGAAATATATTTGTGTGAAGAAAAAATGGAATGAGAGATGAAAGGTCATGTAAAGTCTTTTTTATTGTTTGATTTTGCATTGACTTCCTGGATGCAATGATAATAGTTGGTATTGGGCCCACTTTACACTAGGAATCAAGGTCAAAGTTCAACTTAAATTGAACATTCCTATTGGTGCATTCATTAAAATTAACCCTAAGGGCTTTACACTAAAAGTCAAAGTTGAAACATAAAACATTTTTTTTAAGCTACCATTTTATGGCCTTGTATTGGCCCAAAGATTGAAGAATGATACTTATAAATTTGGGAGGCCAATTTGCAACTCTTGGGACCAATGTTATAACAATAAAATATTATTGTTTTGATAAAATCCACACCATAGGATCAAATTAAACCTTAAACCAAACCCCTTATCTTCTCCTTTTATATTTCATCTTTCTCCATTGTCTTATTTTCTTATTAGGCTTTTGTGTTTATTTATGATTAATGGAAAGAGTTTTTGAATTTTTTACTTGGGATATGGAAGATGTTGGAGTGTTTCATGAAAAAAAAATGTCAAATGTGAATCTTCATTCATTTCAACCCTTCAATCACCTTTTCAAAACTTGTAGCTACAAAGGTTAATTTACCCATTTTGACTTCAAATCATATTTTTCCAAATAAAGAGGCACTAATAGAAATTGGCCAAAATGTAGCACTTTATTTGAAATTACATTTGGACATTTTTGTAATTATTTCTTGTGTTAGTCATATTTGTGATCACACTGTAATTAATTTATGACTATAATGGTTTTCATCCTTCCATGTGAACCACATTTAATTTATTTTTCATCGTAGAAAACAACTTATGTTCCATTAGTCATAAATGTGACCAATTTAGTTGAAACCTTATGAATATACAAATGTCTATTTTGTGTATTTTAAGTGGTATAGTTGGATATATTATTGTTGCAACCCTAACATCGGGTTTGTGATTAAGTGTGGAGTTTGCTTGTTTTGTTATCGTAAGCTTCCATTTGCCTTTAGATGTTTTTCCCTCTACATTGCAAACTAGATTAGGCATCCCCCATCCTCTAGGTGTTGGATTGTCACATTGCATTTATGGCGAATTGTTAGACCCCATAAGGATTTACTTCCTTTGTTGTGCCCATGGTGGGGAAAGGATTGCATCTCATGATGTCATTTAGGATATTTTTGTGTCCATTGTGAGAGATGTTGAGTTTCATGTTTTACGAAAGCAAACTCACATTCTCCCATCATCTTCCTTTCAATATTTTTGTTCATGTGTCAACATTATTTTGTTAGTTGATGACATTTGCACATTGGCTGATGTCATTATTGCCAACCCCACTCAAGCAAACTTGGTATCATGGCCGGCTTTTTCTCATGGGGTGATCATGTCTTTCAATGGTTCTTAAAATAAAGGAAAGACTATCACAATTGTTACCTTGCGGATGTGTTTCTCCCTCTTGCCATAGAGATTTTCAGGTGCCTTCACCAACAAGCTGACAACTTTCTTTATCAATGTGCTAACATGGTGTGGTCGACAAAGGATACTACATGCATGCCCTCCTTTATTAGTGTTGTATTACTTTTATAAATCGAGAGTATTGATAACATTACAAAGAACACATGCTACCACTATTTCGAAACAAGCTATCACTATAAGGGAGAGTTCTTCTAGGCTTGGAGTTTTATCCCATTTATGAACCCTTTCTTTAGTTGATATGCTTTGTGCAACTAGTGGAAGGTTCGGTTTTTAGTGGTTCCCTTTCCTCCCCTCATGGTGGCCTACCTCTTTTGGGTTGTTTGTTTGCTTGGACTTTGGTCCATGCCCCCTTGTTTCTTTTTCTCTCACTTGCTTGGGTGCTTTCTTTCTATAAAGTTTGGCAGGGTTTCATAAAAAAAACAATCCCAAAAAAATTCCAAATTATTTTTCAGATTCACAAAATTACACCTATGTACCTATGATACAAGGTGGAACTAGTTGATGCTTTACATAAGGTTTACCTTTTTCACACTACCAATTGCTGATATTAACTACCTACCTAGCCACCTAGCTACCTATTGAGTGACCTGTCCTAGTAGTAAATGTTCCAACTGGCAGAAGTTAAAAAAGAAGCGGGGCACATACAGACAACAAGACAGGTCGGATGCATTTTGGAGAGAGTGTGAAAAGGGGCAAGAGATCTCTCAGCAGCAGCAGTTTCTATCCACAAAGCCCAGGGAGTCACGACAAATTTCAGTTCATTTCAGTTCACTTCAGTTCGTGAAAATAATTTTCCAGCAGCAGCAGCGGTTGTTTCTATCCACAAGTGCCATCTAGCAGATCAGCAAGCCTCGATCGGTAGCCAACTTGCTGTGAATGATCGGATAGCTAGTTTTCAATACTGGAGTGGAGTGGAGTGGAGTGGATTTGATTGCAAGTAGCTGTGCAATCCTCGACATTTTGATGGAATTTTGGGGAGTAATTTCTTTTTTTGGGTTGCGTTTTGGAAATGGGTCATCCTCATCAACAACTTATACCTTTTGCCTAGTTCATTGGTTGAACGAATTCGCACAACTTTTCCTCATGGTGTCATTGGCTAATCTTCTCATGTGGTCGTCACTCTTCCTGCAGCTTCATTCTTCGGTTTCTGTTTTACCAGAGAGAGTAGCTGCTATAAAAGTTGCCTCTTCTTCCGCATTTCTCCTCACTTCATTGCCATCTACTGTTCCTCGTTCTGACTTAGTTTTTGTGATCTCGCGCTCTTCTAAGTCTGCCGGCCAGCTCGCACCTTGGTGTATAGTATAGTCTCTGACGCCATGGCCGCCGCTACAGCATGTGCCTCCTCAGCTACATTCGCCGGACAGACGGTGTTGAAGCAGGCGTCGGAATTGGCAAGCAAAGTCGGTAGCAGTGAGTCTCGCCTGCAGATGCGTGGCTCCAAGGCTAAAGCCTCCAGCGGTAGCATCTGGTCAGTACTACTCTTGACAAGCTGTAGGCCCTGATGTCAGTCGAGTATTATTGCTTTGTTAAAGCGTATTGCGGATTTTCTCATATGGTTGCAGCTCATGTTGGTGAAGGTCCTGCAGTTGGCTTTTTTCCTCTTTTTTGGGGGTGGGTTTTGTTTGGTGTGTAGCTAGCTGCGCAATGTCAGCAGCAGCACAACTAGTTCTTGATCTGCCGCCAATCTAGTCGAATGCAGAAGGTGTCAAATGCTGTTATGTGTGGGAAGTACTGGAAACTGGTTGCACCGCATTCTGATTCTCGTGTCAGGATATGTTGTACTGAGCTCGTGATGGACTCGATCTCTGTGTTGTGACGCAGGTATGGTGCTGATCGTCCCAAGTACTTGGGCCCATTCTCTGGCGAGACTCCCTCATACTTGACTGGTGAGTTTGCTGGAGACTATGGCTGGGACACCGCTGGACTCTCCGCTGATCCCGAGACCTTCGCAAGGAACAGGGAGTTGGAGGTCATCCATGCACGTTGGGCAATGCTTGGAGCTTTGGGTTGCGTCACACCGGAGCTGCTGGCGAAGAATGGCACTAAGTTCGGAGAGGCAGTATGGTTCAAGGCAGGATCTCAGATCTTCGCTGACGGCGGCCTAGACTACTTGGGCAATCCATCTCTGGTACACGCCCAGAGCATTCTTGCCATCTGGGCTTCTCAGGTAGTACTGATGGGAGCAGTGGAGGGATACCGTGTTGCAGGAGGACCATTGGGTGATGTGAGTGACCCAATCTACCCAGGAGGCTCATTCGACCCCTTGGGCTTAGCTGACGATCCTGATACATTCTCGGAACTGAAGGTGAAGGAGCTGAAAAACGGCCGCCTTGCCATGTTCTCCATGTTCGGCTTCTTCGTGCAGGCCATCGTCACCGGCAAAGGACCACTGGAGAATCTGAGCGACCATTTGGCAGATCCCGTCACCAACAACGCCTGGGCTTATGCAACCAACTTCACCCCCGGCTCATAGAAATATCCAGATCATCAAAAGCTTACGAGTACCAACAGATTAGATACCATGTTGCTGCTGTTGCTGCAGCAGAACATTTGGCCATGAAAATGTACATTACAGTTTCCTGGCATTGTTGAGCTCGGGAAAGAAAAGAAAAAACAGAAAACAGCATACCCATGACTTTGTCCATTGCCATCACTCCTCCTCTGCTTTCTTTCTTGCCAGTTCTTTCTTAAACCACATCTAACCTTAAACCCTAAACCTTGCATCTAATCATGCTGGATGATTAATCTAATAATCTACTACTCCCTAAACTCTAAACCTTGCATATAACCAATGCTAGATTAATCTAGCAATCTACTACTTAATTGCAAAGTACTTGGTGTAACAAAATGAAGATAATTCCATTCATCTGAATTACAAAAGTGCCAACACTACAAACGAAACCTTTTTGCATCTTTGCAGCAAAGCAAACAATTGTCACAGTCCCCAGCCATAGTCTTAATCAATATGAGAGGTTAGGGTTTAGGGTTTGCAACCCTTGTCTTTGCTGTTCTCTCTCCTTTTCCAATTAAAAGTTAGGGTTTAGGGTTTGCAACCCTTGTTTTTACTGTTCTCTGGCTATTTCCAAAGAAAGGAACCAATGTTGGATGGGTATTTGATTTTTCACATAACAGCTGGTTCTGAAAGTTTAGAACAAATGCAATTTGAAGAAGCCATACATGTCTAGGTTTCTGAAAATTTGTGCTGGGTATATACGAGGAGCAGGTAAGGATATTTGTTGGGTGTGTGTCTTAGTGTTTAACTAATACCCATCAAAAGCAGCCATGGGTTTGTTTAATTGGTGCCATTTCAAATAAGAGTGGGTCGGGGTTTTGGTGCAATGTTGGGTGCATATTTGATATTTGAATAAAACCCAACCCAATCTGGGCATCTAAAATAATTCATTGATTAAAGAACCACCCTTAAGGTGAGATGGGTCTTTGAAATTTTGACCTCTAATTGTTATATTTGGTTTGATACCCAAGAACAAATGGGTCCCAGGTCCCATGGATTTGGGTTTGGTATATGGACCCTCCATTGATGATTCTAATTTTTTAATGAAGTAATCAATTCTAACTAATGGGGGGTTTTTTTTTTTTTTTTTTTTTTGACAATTTTGTGATGTAGCTGAAGTGGCAATCATCCATAAGATGATTTAGCCAGATTTGGCTACAGACTAGATATGAAAGTAGAAAAACAAAAATCAGAATCCTTCTATATTCTTGGCTACCTACTGGAACTTATCATTAAAAAATTGGTGATTTCAAAACTTTTTTTTTTCAAATCTGACAAATTTGGGTCATTTTTTCCATGGAAAATTGTTTGTAAAGATGGAAATCATATTTTTCAAGTCAAAATTCAGCAAAAAATTTGCCAAAAAACAAACACTGAATCTAACCCTTGTTTGATTGTTCTCCAAAATCAATGAATGAGCCCCAGAACCTACCTTCAACCATTGATTCTTCACCGGTTCTTTCATAAAATTCATTGGTGTTTTCATGCTAAAACATTTTGGAAACCCGGAATTGGAGGATACAAACAAAATCAAACAACCCTCCCTCTCCACCCCCTCCCACCCCCCAAACACTACTTTCAAGTCTCTTGGCAGGCTACTAGGTACCCTACCCTAATACACCTACCTACTCATCTAAGGTCTCAAAACTTTATTATGAAGGTATATATTGCAATCCATATCATATAAATGAAATTAGACACACACATCCATTATTTGACAAAACCATAATCACAAACTATACAATTGAGCAAGATGATATAGACCTAATTATAGCTACTAGCTTTGGCTAGCATCATCACCAAGTTTAGAAAGTCAATCTATGTGCATGTGATTATGACTTTCTCTCTTCATGGAGGATTAGCTTTCACAAACTATACTCTAATGTTGTGTAATCTAACCTACCTAATAACAAATCCAATAGTGTTGAACACAAGGATATATGTAATCTAGGACATTGCATTGGCACACTTTATATGACATCTCTAGTACCGTTTGTTTATTAGCGAGCATTAATTTTTTTTTTGTTAGTAGAACGAATGTCATTCAAGTTTAAGTGGGGGAGAAGTTGCTTCCTTTCCTCTTCGACCTTCGAGTTGAGTGGAACAATCCTTTTCAAGATCAATCCATCACATCTTAACGTTTTCCCATTTATTCAGAAACCCCTAAAAGAAAATTCAATTGCACATTCTAAAATACATTAAATTTGTGCAAAAAAAATCAATTTTGACTTTACTAGCGACGCAAAATTTGTAAAGCTAACCATAGCACCTGGGCAGCTTCGGCATAAATTTAATTTTTTTAAATTTTGCATATCAGCACCTTCTAGCGAAACTTTGAAAAATTCAGTCAAAAACCTCAACCTTGTCCAACTAAGTAATACTTAATGTGACCCAGCTAATGGTTAACCATAAGGACAGCAAGAAAGTTTTGAATTTGTTTTTATTTTTATTTTTTGATTTTATTATGTATATTCCTTAACTGACAAAAAAAAATCAGAATTACAAATTTAAGTACCGAATTAGAATTTTAAAATTATATTAATTATTTCTCACACAAGTGCTAAAGCTGCCTATGTACTAGGTACTCACTTAGGCTAAAAGCAAGCCAACAAATCAACCAAACAACTAGCCCAAGGTTGATAATGGACAAGGGAAATAATGGATTCATGTAAACTAGTTGCCCAGCATTCCCAAGACTACTCAGACGTACCCAACATTTTGAGTCCTTCCTAAGGAGTCCCAAATTTGGAGAGTCATATCTAGATGAGTACATTGTGCATAAATTGAATATTCTTTGTGTCACTTGAACAATCCCCAAAAAAGGTCTAAAATCTTGAGCTCAAGTCGTTGAACTACATGCATTTTCTTGATAATTATGTTCCTTGAAAATGCCAATATAAAAAATGTTGGAAGGAATCTTGACCATTCATAGGAAAAATTGACGATGCAATTAAGTGTTCAAATGTCATCATCTATACAACATCGAAAACTATAAAATGAAGTCCTAAACTAGTAGGGTTGCTTTTCCAAGTCCATTACACTCCCAAGAAATTTGAAAAGAAATCACAAGAGATTTATTTTTTTAACGTTTTTGGTTTTTACATAACCCCATGAATATTTCTAAAGTAAATTGTTGAGGAGTGTAGTGTTTTCTATGAAAGGTCCCACCTCTATTAACTTGTGATACATCTTGGTTTCAAATTGGGTTCAAATTAGACTTTTTTTTTCCTTCATTTGTTTTAAGTAATGATGTCAAAATATTGTATTAATTATGCATCCTAGGGCTCTTGTTGTTGAAACCCATTTGAAGATGACGTAATCAATCTACACTCTCATAAATTGATCATTTCTAGTGTTGGGTGGGTATTTTCAAATTGGTAGTTAGGAATCAATGATTTCAATTCCAATTCCTTATCACTTAATTGGAACCACTTTGAAAGTATGGAACTAGGCTAGAATTGGAATCATCAACAAAAGGAATTGGGTCTTGGTTCTAGGTTGTTATCAAAAAGAAACAAAATCATCATTTCAATTTTTATTTTTATTTTTTGTAATTGGAACCAAATTGGATTCCTCTTCAAATCCTAATTCTAGTTCTTACTTAGTTTAGGGTGATTTCTCCTTTCTCCATCTCTCCCACTCACTTTCTTATAAAACTTTTTTATCCACTATAAAGCTTTCTTGCACATTGTAAAACTTTCTACTTTTTTTTTCCTCCTTTTCTTTTTTCCATTCTTTGTTTTTTCTCTCTTGTGTCAATATTGAGCAAGGAAAAGGAGGAGATCAAACAATTATACTTTGAGTTGGAGCTCCTCATCAATTTCTTTGTCACCCTCATCTTTAGGTGAATAAGTTCAAAAACTTCCTTGTTCTTGCTTTTGTACATGGTTTTATGTGCATCATTGTTGATTGCTATGTGTGGATGCACGTACAAAACAATGTCTTTTATGCCACTAGCATTGTGACGACAATTCGTAATATGAATAATATGACTTGTCCAAAATCATTAGAGGAGGTCAGCCTTAACCTCACCTTCATGTTGCTCTCTTGCTCCTAACCATTGAAATCATTTCTTGCCATTTATTGTTATTGGTTATGTGTTCTTGTAAGACCATTCAAAAATAGTGAATGGAATATGAATAAATTAAAGAATTTATCAATGAAAATCTATCTACTAAATTGATATTGGAGTCAAAAAAAATTATGAAAAAATTCATTAAAAAAATAAAAAGGATTTCAAATGAGATTTTTTGAATTCCAAAAAGCCAAATAGAAACTATGTAACCTAAGTTCAATTGGTTTTTTACCAGATTAATTTCAATAGGATATGAGAAAATATTTAAGAAATTTGATAATGTTTTAAATAATTCATGAAAACAACAAGACCATTCAAAAAATTGAAAGAAACAATCATTTGATACAATTATAATGTCTTATAAAAAAGTTGAAGGGTGCAAAAAAAGAAAAAAACAATTCATCCTCTTTTTAAATTATTGGAGAAATAAGGTTACCTTTTCTTTTTAAAAAGATTATCCCATCATGAAAAATTATGGGATTTTATTCAGGAAACATTAATACTAAAGTGGGGTGCAATTTACTAGTTTAAATCATTATGAGACCTTAAAAGTGAAATAACTTCATTGCATTTTACTAATTTCACCCTGGTGAAAGTTATTTCGCTATAATATCACTATGTAGACATCATGTTTCATTACTAATTAACATAATTCACTATTACAATTTATTATAGCAAATAGGTTTATTTCTA
>Ga0209208_10005389_pt1 | contig 17847 bp, 11 predicted proteins | sample S1TSphfallax_3_FD_187694 | JGI IMG/M metagenome (GOLD analysis project Ga0209208, IMG submission 187694) | Host-associated microbial communities from peat moss isolated from Minnesota, USA - S1T2_Fd - Sphagnum fallax MG (SPAdes) (version 2) | ecosystem: Host-associated > Plants > Peat moss >... | reverse complement strand
TACGCGGTTCTCTTATTAGTGTCCACAAGTGTCAAGGAAATTTCGGCACAGTGATAATATACCCAGCCCTCCCCCACCCCCAAAAAAGCAACTAAAAATAAATATGTTTCCAGTTACTTTGCCCACCACAACCCTAGTCTACCCACCCAACCCCAACCCCCCCCCCAAACACTTTGTCGTTACTACTGTACCAGGGGTTTTTTTTCCCAATTTTTGTCAAGTACTTGGACTGGTCATCATCCACTAGCAGAATGGCCCAGGGTGAATTGACCCCCCCCGCCCCCATATTGGGATCATGGGAAAAACCCCAAAACCCATTTAAATTGCTTATAAATATGTGTAAATTTCATCTCCATAGACTAAACCAAATAGTTATAAACATCATCTTCATAGACTAAACCAGAGTCCAAAAATCTATAATTTTTGGGCCTAGTATGGCCATTTAAATGGGTTTTGGGGTTTTTACCACGATCCCAATGTGCACAGGTCAATTAGCCCCGCCCTGGCCAGAGGAACGAGCCATATCTGGAATTTGGATAGAGGTCATACAATAAAGTACATTTTCTTAAACATTCCTGCCCAGTTCTGGTGATCAGTTGGAACTCCGTGCCTAAATATGGCGACATGCGACTTCTTTCCCTCAAAATATGGTGTTGACAAAAAAAGAATCCGTAACACACATTTGCACTGGGTTTTGTTTTTTGTGGCGACAATGAGAAAATTCGTCACAAAATGAAAAAACCACTCTTCTACACTTGTACATAAAATAATTTCTTTGGGTCTGCAATTTTTGGCTTCTCACACAATTCTATGAATTTCTTAGCTATGTATGTGATGAGTGTTTTTTTTTCTGGCGAATTTTCAGTCTGCAATTTTAATTTTATGACACAACTGTGAACCCATCTAAAATTGTGGATACACACACAATTATTTATGGTTCTTTTTTTTTGGCTGGGGGGGGCTGGGGGAGGGTTTGCTGAAAGTTATCGTTTTCTCCTGAAGAAAGGAGAAAAAACACACCCACCAGATATAGGGTTTTTTTGTAATAGTTTTTCTTTTCTCTCTCTTTTTCATGGTAAGTTTACCAGTCTTGAGTCAACCAGCATCTAGAAGCATTTCAAAGGCAAGTCTCAGGATAGAAACCCCCAAGAATTTTCAGTTGCTTCTTAGGCTAAACACTAAAAATATACCATCCTTTGACTGAATCAGGGTACCTAAGTTTAAATTTAATATTTCCCTAGTTAAATGTACAGCCTTATAAAAAGCCTGGCTTAAGAAAGTAAGGACCCCAAAGTCAGTTTCATTGATTCCAAACACTACATACACAAAACCCATCCTTAGACTTAAAAATCAAGGTCTCTACCTCCAAATTTCTTTCAAAGCTCCCTTATTAAATATACCTTTGCAAAGGCCTCAGCCACTAAGGTGAAGGTACCGTGTAGTTCCTAAAGAGTATGTATGTGTTGAAATTTTGCATTTTGGGGAACTTTTTTCAAAACAGCCCCATCCCCCTCTTCCCCCCCCACCCCCCCAAGGCCTGAATGAATTCTTTTTGGAGGTTATTTTTTGACTTTTTCAAAAAAGAAATTAAAAAAACATTTTCCCAGATTTTGTGGCCACGTTGAACCAGCACCCACCAACGCACCATGAAGGATGGATGGCGGATGGATGGCAAGTGGTCAGGAAACAGTTTTCTGTTGGGTTCCAGTTCCATCGCTAACCATGGATGGTGCTGGTTCACTGTAGCCAGATTTTGTTGACTTCTGTGCAGTGTTTTTCTTAATTGGCGAATTTTCGCCAAAATTCGACCTGAAAAATGTGATTTCGACCAATAACAAAGGACTTTTCATGGGAAAAATGGTTCAAATTCGCCAAATTTCGAAAAGAAAAAAAATTCACATGGCCAGATTTCTACAATAAGTTCCAGTAGGTAGCCAAGAACATAGAAGGATCCTGGTTTTTTTCTACTTTCATATCTGGCATGTAGCCAGAATTGGCTAAATTAGTTTCAGGTTACTAGTTTGCAGTCTGTCTAATATTGCCAATTACTTTTATATCTTTTGTGGGATACTCGCCATAAAGGCTACTTTAAAAAAACCTTTTTAAAGAAAACCCCTAACCTCTCACCCCGTGGATAAGGTCTAGATCTTTGGGCAGGCCTTTACTTTATGAAAAACTTCTGGGTTTCCATTGTCAAAAAATTGTGGGTATTAACCATTGGTTAGGCATCAGGTTATCAAATAACAAATCGATAACCATATATTATTCTGTCCATCATTCAAAAATTATAAGGGTCTAATTTATTTATTTTCTGTTTTTATAATTTTTATTATTAATTTGTAAGATTGATAACCTACCTGGATGATAATCAGGTCATCAATGTAAGTTATTAGATTTTTTTAAATTTTCAATACCAAGCAAGTTATCAATTTAACTAACTGGTCATCAAAAAAAATCAAGAACCGGCCAGTAGGTTGTTAGTAACCAACTTGATATATATATCCTCTAAAAAGAACAAAAATCCTTCAAGATATTGTAGCATGATTCCAATATAGGCTGATATTGCAAGAAGTCTGGTTACACAAAACTGGACCAAGGGCACCATAAGAACCAGCCAGAATCCAAAAACCATCCATCCCACATTAGTGTCAATAAGTCTTACATTTAAATTACTACAAACAATTTGTTGATTTCTTCATACTTTCTTGTGTGGTAAACTGAAAAACTCAAGATCATTTTGACTAATTTCAGCACCTGCCCACCTTCCTCTTATTCAACCTGAGATGGTGTCCATCTAGGGCCACTTTAAGAAGCTACATTCATCATGCCTTGGCGTTTGTAGCCAAGTAAAAAGGCTGCAACTTCGCACTTTTCCAACTTGCAATCTGCTGGACAACCCCATGTGACCAATTGGATCTACGGAACAAGTTCAGGGACTCTGGTACATGATATACCGTCCATCTAATGTAAACCACTTCCAACATCGTCCAAAGTGATGGAATGTTGAAATTTACCTCTTGTTTCTTCTGATGGAATCCAATGGCTTTTCATCTTTGATTCTGATCAGACATGCCTCAAACCCCTCTGTTGCTAAAGATGTCGAAGCCACATGCGAAACAACATCATCGCATTATGGCTTTCAAGACCTTCAAATTTGATGTGGACCTCCTTTCCTTGTGAGAGCTTGTTTGCCGACATGGTCCCATGAATCGTTGACTCGAATGAAAATCTACTCAATATGCTTATTCTGTTGCTTTTACGCATGTCTTCTCAATCTTATGGGATTTATCATTGCCAAACACAATACATGAAATATCAACATACCAATTGTGTTGAATCATGGAGCACAAAATTGTGGTTTTTCTTTTATAGTTAAACATGTCATAATTTTAATCGTGTCAAACTCTAATCATTTTCATCTCATATATTTGTTGGGCTTTTATTGAGTTTGTTAAAATTACATAAACCAATATTTTCAAGTTATTACTACTATCAGCATGACTTTTTTTTTTGGTCTGAATTTTTTCCAAAATGAAAAAAAAATACAACTAAAAAGTGAATATTTTGTGTTGCAACATTTTTTTTCGAAAAACACAACAAATCTCCATTTTTTATTTTATTTTTTGCCACATTTAAACTCTATTTGTTCCCATAGAAGAAATGCAATTGTTACAAAATGACACTATCAATCATCTTGTAAGCTACACTTAATATTTCCTTTTACCAAAACCATTCCATTCAAAGGAATTCTTTTGGGCATCCATAGAAGGTGAAATAGAAGATTAACTAGTTATTGGTTAGTTAGCCTACGCACAATGAAAACTAAAGCATGGAGTTTTGGGTGCCCCAAAGGCCATGTCAAGTTAAAAACACATTCATTCAGTTAGGAAATATTATTAAGCTGTTGCATGTTAAGAAGATATGTCAAGGTGAAAATGTATTAAAATACTCTTTCTTGAATTGAACTTTAATGGCGCGAGAAAGTTCACAAGAAATTGTTTGTACGGAACAATTAGCGTTGTTTAGCCCAATAAAAAAAGGAGTAGGTCACATGCACCCTACTACTCTAACACTTTATTGAGTCAAAAGACATTGTCAAATGAGAACCCCATAGTATGAATAGGTCATCCAACAACAAGTTATTATCATCATGGGACCAATTTGCGGATGTGTGTTGTTGATGAAGGAGGGCTCTTTTACGGCTTGACTTTGGGCAAATATCGAGAGAGAGAGAGAGAGAGAGAGAGTTTAGGTCCGATTCAGCACCGGAAACCCGAGTAGATTAGTTTCTTGAACTCCAATGGCCAAGGAGTCAGCAACAGACAAATGATAAGATCTGTTGTCTATCGGAGGCAAAGAAGGCCTTCTTTGCCTTGCCAAATCCCGGTATATCTCGTTTTGTCCGCCCAAGTCTTTTGACACTACTTGAGGTGGTGGTCATTTCGCGAGAAGGGTCGGATGAGGCTTTGAGAGACGTATGGGCATTCCATCCATTTTGAAGAACAATTGTTTTGCCCTATGGATGGACCCCGTACTAGGGGCAGTAGTAGTAGTAGAAGTACTGTGTGGGGCCTGCAAGGGCCTCCGGAGACTTCCAGAATTCATCATATATCTGGCATGTATGTACTATGTACAACATTCTTCTTCGAGTCCTCCTTTTGACCAACAAAAAATTATACAGTGATTTTTGTCTCTCCCGAAAAGAAAAAATGGCAAAGACCGATGATTGCTCCCCACTTGGCAGCTGTTCTAAAAGCTTTCTTTCCTTGTAAACCAGTAAAAAAAAAACATTAACTACTTAAGTGTCAAGTCCTCTTTTAGAGCTAATTCAGAAAACCGTGATCATCCTCCGGATTTACGGTTTACCTAGTCTAAGTTTGCTTTACAATTGGTTAGGGTTTTTGGTACTAAAAATTTGATTCGAGTTTTTGAACCTAAAAATTTGATTAGGGTTTTTGAACCTAAAAATTGATTAGGGTTTTTGTACCTAAAAATTTGATTAGGGTTTTTGTACCTAAAATTTTGATTAGGGGTTTTATACTCAAATTTTGATTAGGGTTTTTGTACTAAAACTTTGATTAGGGGTTTTGGGCTAAAAGTTTGATTGATTAGGGGTTTTGTGCTAAAAGTTTGACCATTTGCTTCCCAATCTTGTCTCTTGGGTTTTTAGGGTTTTCATGACCATTAAACCTAGTGTTTCATGACCAGTTTTGCTTACAGGGTTTGGAATGTTGGCAAGTGATGTCGGTTCTAGTCTCCCCCCCTCTTAATTAAGGGTTCATTACAAGACTTACCATACTTCTACTATTACTTACTCCTGGGGTTTATGGATTCTGATGGGTTTTCACAGCTGCTGCTACTGCCAGGAATGTTAAGAAATTGCAGTGTACCATAATTGCACTGTGCTTCTTGCATGATTGGCCTCTGGATGTACATGGCAAGACGACAAATGAAAAAATAGCTCATGTGAGTTGGTTTTCCAGTACTTTGTTGGTCACCTTGTGTGGGGCCGTGTTTTGTTACATTATGTGCAAACCCACTACATGGCAAAGAAAGTGAATAACAAAAAGATAACTCAGGGGGGGGCTTCAAGTCTCTTTTGTTCATCACCTTGAGTAAAGGGCATTTTGTCACATTATGTGGAAAATCCCCCGACCCCCCCCCCCCCCCCCCCTCCTCCCGGGCTCGTGCCCTAAAATACAGGCTTTGTTTCTATCTCAATTAGGGCCCTGTTTCAGATCTGGCAATGATTATGACATAATTTCATGCATGGTAACCAACTGTGCAGTCCACAGGTGAGGAAAAGAATTCCAATATAAGCCCCACACATGCAGAGAACCTTGGATGCTGGAGCTTCGAGCATCTCTGAGTCATCATGTACAATGTGTGACCATGCAAACATATTTCTCACATCCAAGTTTAGTTATTTACTTTTTCTCCACCTCACCCATATCAAATTAAAACTGGGACTGCAAGTGCAACTAGGTGAGAGATTTCTAATAGCAAATCACCTCCAACAATCATTATTATTGACCAATCAGAAATAGGGAATAGTAGTTGGATCATATTTGTTACACTATTCTATCACAAGTGTGAGGTTTAAATAGGGAATAGTAGTTGGATCATATTTCTTACTTACACTATTCTATCTCAGGTGTGAGGCTTTGCTGAGCCTTCACCAGGCTCAACAAACTGTGTGTTTTAAAATGTTGGGTCAGAACCAGTGTTATGTGTGCAAGTGTTAATAATCATATATACAACTTGTAAAACTCATGTAAATGTAAATCATTTACACTTACACATTTGAACTTTTTACACACATGTTATTATCGTGTATTATTTTTTTTCATTTTATTTTCATTCACATTTACATTAGCCCAGTTTTAATATTGGTTAAATACATTACACAGTTCCCTGTAAATGTTTTGGGAAATATAAGTGTATTTGTTTTATACCCATATTGACCATACTTCTTTGCAAAATCCATATTAATTAGTTGGGTGTGCATGTTTTGATGAATTTTATTTGTTTTCGCAATGCGTCATTTTTTTTAAATGGCCTATCACCAAAACATTTATAAAATCCCCCCTCCTCAAATAAAATTCATATTTTTGACAATATATTACACTTACGTTGTCTTACATAGCCATGTAAAATCATATAAGTGTATTTGTTTTACATTTACACTGTTTTACATGGTCATGTAAAACGATTTTATTTTTACACTTACACTATTTTACATGGTCTAAATTAGATTTACATGATTTTACATTTACATGAATGCAAATGGGTATTAGACACTTACATTTCCACAAAGTGTAACTAAATTTCATTATGAGATTTACACTTACACATAGTGTAAGTCCCAAACCATTTACATGCACAACACTGGTCAAAACCATATAACTGAAACAAACTAGGATGTTTTGATTTTTTTTCATTTTAATTTGCAAGGTCACATATTGAGCATGAATGGAGTTGCTCTTTAATTGAACCCTCCCTCCTTAAACAACAATGTGACCATTTTCTAGTTAATTAGACCTAAAATTAGGTCATCATTTGAAAATTCATCCTTCCCAAATTCAGTTGGAAGTTGGAAGAAGCTACTTCATCCATGGACTCAAAAGAAAAGTTATGGGTGTTGTTCAATGTTGGATCAATGTCCTCTCAGCCCAAACATAAATATTGTTACATGCACTCGGGTGTACACTACCTTGAACATACACAATGCACATACTCTTTCAATATTTAAATTTGAAAAATTTTGAACAACACCAAATTAGACTGATATGTGAGGTCAAGGAACCACCTTCATTGTACATACTACATACTCATGCTAAAAAACTAATGATCATGAATCCTCACTATACTAATATTCATGTTGCAAGATCTGACCAGGGAAATGTGGAATATCAGGTGTTTGCATTTTCTTTTTGGTTTTCTGATGTAGCATGGATAGCAATCATTCACAACAAAACTTAATATTGATTGGTGAAAACTTTGTAAAAAAATTGAAACTGCACAAAATCTTTTCTGTCCCAAAATTAAAACATGTGTTAAACTATGGCAAAACTTCCCCCAAAACAAATTCGTCTTATAAGTTTGGCAATTTTTTTAATAGAGCAAGAAATTTGCAATAAAATGTTCCCTTCTACTTGTAACGGTCAAAATAGGGCAAAATTTTGCCCATTTTATTTTTTTGAAAAAACATGAACCTACACAATTTGATATTAGACAAGTTAATATGCATTTTGAGTTGTGTTCATGGCTTTTGCTAATATTTATTGATAGAAAATGTTTTTGGGTTGCATCTTTAGAACATCACCAACCTATGTGCATCATCCATGTCATTGTACCTTAAATGCAAAAGCCAATTTCAAGTGTCATCATCTTGCCCTACTATTCAAGTCACAAAACCCTAGTACTCATGCACACCCATTGCATTTGGGCTACCATCTTCATCTTTCTCATTTAGCATTTAGTTTCACTTTTTCATTGTCTAGATTGTTTATTTATTGTTTGTGCTACTTGGTCATTGATTATGCATGTAGTTGAATGATGACAACATGATTTGTGCATGAGAACTTGGTTTTTAATGTTTGAGTCTCAAAATTTATGCTAATGTTGCAAGTTGTAATGTGTTTACATCACAATGTTTATAATATATTACTAAAACATGTGGAACAATTTCAAATGGATCTAATTAATATGGATTCAAAAACACTTTTAAAACATTGTAACTATTGTTTTTCCTATTTGATTTCTTTTTTTAAATAACTTGAAATGCCTCAATAATGATATTGGCATGAACAATCATTATCCACACCTTTACATATTCACACAGTTTAACTTTTTGTTGTGAATATTTATGGACATTGTAAAAATCATCAATTTTTAATTTATCAACTTCTATAACCAATTATGGCCTTGACCACATCATCTTGGTAAGCAAAACCACTACTTTCTAAACAATCAATTTAAGCAGTAGTAGGTTTGGTTTTTATTAGGGTGTTTGCACCTTGATGATCTTTAGACATTGATATATGATGAGGCATATTTTGTATATTGGCTTGATGGATTTTTGGAGTTTTGTTCAAAATGTGATGCCTTGATGCAAAACTAGGATTATCATTTTTTTTTAAATGTACAACAACAATTTACATGTTGCTTATGATCTTGCTATTGATGTGTGTGATCTAAACTATGTACTTGGATAATGATGACCATGTTTTCACTAAAACAATTTGTTTGGTAGTTTATAAAGTCTTTAACAACAAATGCCTTACGCAATTGATCCAAAATGGTCAATTATTGTTTCTATTATTTATGAACCCAAAAATGTTAAAATTGCCACTTTGTCAAAAAAACAAAACATTTGTTGAAATGATGTCAAACTTTGTTTTAAAGTGATGCAACTGCATTTTCAAATAGTCTAAAAACCATCCAATATCATTAATAATAAAACTCCATTTTGCAACTTGCTTTGAAGACCAAAATAGTCACAAAAGACACTTTTGATCACCTAAAACAAGTCATAAAATGTAGTTTTTCTACTAGTGTAATTGGGATATATTAATAGTGGCAACCATTTGTATGAATTTGTAAAATCATTTAATATGATAATAGAGGATGACTCAGGTGAATTGAATCTAAAGCCATGTTCCAATGGACACACCATTTAGATGAATGCAAGTTGTTATGTGCACAATTTGCACAAAGCACAAAACAAATACATATTCAAATAATCAATTCAATCTAAAGATTGATTTGATTGAACATATTCAAGCTTTAAAAAGAAACAACAATTGAAACTTGATAAAATTTTGAACTCCACAAGATTACATTTTAATTTTATCTTGTGCATTTAACATTGTTACTTATATACCTTGTAAGTCCAACCATGTTAATAAGAATTAAGTTAGGCATAACCAATGTTTTTTGACATGTTTAAAAGTGTCAAAAAATAAGTTAATGTTGAAAATGTGTGTTGTATTTGTACGAAGATTATTTTAATATATCAATGTAGCATTTTGAAAATATTCCAATAAATATTAATACCTTCCAACATTTTTAAAAGCCCTTTATCAATATCTTTCATGCTTGCAAAACACAACAAAATAGTTTGAAACATTGTTTAAGAAATGTTGTTCAATATTGTCTCAACATTGTTTAACCAATCATATGCTACCATTTCAACCTATCAAGAGTACTCAAAAAGTGCTAGTGACTCCTTTTTATCTTATTTTAACCCTTGTTTATTTTAAAATTTATCATCCACGTTAGCTATACGATTTGCATATCTAGGTATGTTATGTTTGAAGGGTGGTAATTTGAAGCTTTGTAGCATTGTTTCTACAAAATTTGATAAAAGAATTATGGACATGACAATGAAAATAAACTAATTCAATCTAACTTGAAGGTTTTGGAAGACTTTTGAGTTACTAAAGTAAAAAATACTCCTTCACTTCCTTGCAAATAAATTACATTTATAACATTGTGAATATTGCCATGATGATATGGTCATGAAAAATTGCAACTTTCTTCAATGTGACCACAAGCATGTCTAAATGGTAGGTTTTTTGCTTGGGTTCATAGCACACACTCTTACATTTTTTTCCATTTTTTCAAGCACCTTTGCTAATTTACATCCTCATCGGCATTTTGTTGCAATGGCTACACCAAGCTTTTCATCTTCAATGATTTATATCTTACATTAGTCAAACTTTAAATATATAATGTTTTAAAAACAATTCATGGCTAGTCGGATCTTGCACAAGCTACCATTTTGAACATCACACCAACAAGGAATTGCTTAAAACATTAACCAACAATGCATGAAAGCGAAAAATTATTGTCATGGGCACTTTGATTTGTAAAATGTTAAAGTTTTCTACAACATGTCCTTGGTTCTTGTTCTAAAATATTGCAATGCTTCCACAACTTTGTGCTTCTTAAAAATGTCATGCTTGATGGTGCACCATTTGATTTCCCATGACCACACAAACCTCTTCTAAACTAATTGGTCAATTTTTGTTGGAATGATTGCAAATTCAATGCCAAACGGTGATTGAATCCTTGTTTACTCCTTTTATGCCCAACAAGTTCTCCTTTTCTTTAGCCACCATTCCCACTTGGGAGTTTGTCAATCATCCACTTTCTAGAGGGCACACACCAAGGTGATCCTCTTGATGGGCCTTTTTTTTGCATTGGTCCATTTTCGTGCATTGCGATGTTCTACAAAAGTTTTTCCCTCTTGTATTTTCCCTCACCTTGCAAACACACTCATATCATTGGATTAGCCTTTATCATTCATCTTGCCTTTGACCATTTTGTTTCTCAATTGGCTTTGAGGGGCTTTTAGTCTAGCCTCACAAGTGGTGGGCTTGGTCACCTTCTGGTCTAGCTCTTAGGGTTGTTCCTCTCATCAATTTTTATTGTTTGTCAAATGGCATCACGGTTTTAGGCATCCCATTTGGGTTTGCTTCCTTTTTTTTTTCCCTTACAAGATGTGTTAGACAAAAATGTTTGTCCTACAGAGGCACTTTTGAGGTTTAAGGGATGTCCAAGCTGCTTTTGGGATCCTCTATTAGTATTCTACCCAAAAACCCTCCTACCTATTCCATTATTTCCCTCCTTCATCTATTTATTGACATTAGCCCACCTTCATTGACTCAAACACCTTGAAGGTCTTTAGGAAACTCTTGGGCCTAGGCTCTTTGGATTGCCTACAAGCCCCTTTAGTATGCCAACAAAGTATTCTCCACATCCCTCATGGGGGGATTAACCTCATTTTCACAAAATTCATTGCACTAGTAGCTTATCTAAGGAGTTGGGCATTTATTGTACGTATCATCGTTGTTAGGTTCCTATCATATCATTGCCTATTCTCATTGGAAGCCATAGGCATCAATAATTCTAGTCCACTTTCCTTTTAAACCCATTTGAAGTTGGTGTAGGAACTTTTTCCCCCAAACATGGTGGCATGCGTTCCTCCTTTCATGCAATTTGCTAAAAAGGGATTAAATTGGCTTCAACAAAGCATTTTAAACAAATTGCATGACCATTCTTTCTCCAACATCATCTTTGACATGGCTTTTGATTTGCACCATGGACATTTAAGGTCTTGCGCAGGCCCAAGAGCAAGTGTTTGGTTTTTTGTTCATTTAATCATTCCACCTTTCTACCTACCCTTTGATGTTTTCTCTTACATTTTGTGCACTAGGTTGGGAATCCCCAATCCATTAATTTTCAAGATGACCCATTGCATTTGTGACCAGCGTTTAGAAACAATAGGACCCACCTTTTTCATTGCTCCCATGGTGGGGAATGGACTACATCCCATGATGTGATTCAAAATGCCTTCACCTTCATTGCAAAAGATGCAAGGTTTCATGTTTAAAGTGAAAAGACCTATGTCCTTCCACTCCCTTTCCCTTTAGTTTTCTCATTGGCAAATTGACATTTGGCAGATGTAGATTCTAACCAAAATTGGTTTTTGCCTACTAACAAAACAATACAAATTATACTTTAAAAAATACTTACAACATTCACAATTTATGGTTTTACTCATTCTAATTCCTTTGTAGATTGTATTCACATGTTTTTTTATTATAGTTATTGTTTCCTTATTTCCCAGATTTTTAAAATTATTCCCAATAATCAAAATATGTGATTAGGACTCATAATTCAATTTAAAAAACACAACTGTGTCAAAGTAATTTCATTGTTTTCTCACCAATATTTTATTATTTTCTTTATTCATAATCAAATATATCAAACATTTATAGTATAAAATGTATAAATCCAAAATGAAAAACAAGATAATATGTGGTTCAAAACCCAACAGAACTTTAAACTTTTCACTGTCTTTATTTCATTCTCCAGCACCTCTCTAAGTTTTCTTTATGTAAAAAAACAATCTCCCAATCTTTTCAACTTCTAGAACTACATCCTAAATCTTTTCCTTCCAAAATTATTTTGAATTATCAAACTAAAGAAATGTTTTCATCCTATCTAACTAACTAACCATTTACATTTTACCTTGTTGCATTTCTACCATTCTCTTGGTCATATTCTACCTTGTATAATCTCTGCCATTCACCAAGTAACAACATCATGTTATCAACCGATGGCATTTGCAACTTGGTGGATGTGATGATCATTGATCCCACCTGAGTAGACTTGGTTTCTTGAGCTGCTTCATCTTGTGAGGTGGTTGTGATGGTGGTGGCTCCAGCAAAGGAAGGACTTTACCACGATTAACATTCGACATACATATTTCTTCCCCTTGCCATAATAGTTTTCAACTACTTACACCAACATGTGGATGACATTTCCACCAAGACACTAACATGACACGGTTAGCTAAAGGGACCAATGGTCCTCCTTTGGTGATTCTACATGCTTTTTATAAGTAGAGAATGTCAGTAGTTTTTCAAAAAACGCAAGCCCCCTTTAGTTTGAAGCGTGTTGTCATTTCAAGCGAGGGTTCTTTTAAGCTTACTATGCTTTTAAGATTCCTTTCCCTTTCTTTTCCTTATATGCTTTTGGCAATTAATGGGGGTCATGGAACATAATTTGTTCCTTTGCCCCCTTGTGACCCCCTTTGCATTTGTGTGTTTTTTGCCTTGGACTTGGGTCCTCCTTCTTTGTCCTTCCTTTCCCTCTTTACTATTTACTAGGTGTTTTGTTTAATAAAGTTTACCAAGGTTTCATCATTTTTTTCCCTTTCTTCCCTTACAATGGCATTGAACTAATATATGTATGTGAAGTTACTAGTGATGCCATCAAAGGCATTTGCAAAATGTCCATGAAAATGTGTGACATCAATGAAAGGAAAAGCAAGGCGTGGTTTGAATCAAGCTATTGTGCGAAGATTTGTAGAACAAAAAGGTGATTGTGACCAAGGCCCACTTCCTTTCTACAATGCAAAGTTGAAGGTAGGGTGGCGGGAACAACACCAAAGCCATGGATTATTGTTGTAAGCCTCTTCAAGGGGAGGATGCACATAGACAAGATAGGTTACCACTTCAATGAGGTTAATCTTCTTCATGGAAGTTGGATAAAGTATGATAGATAAGCCGATGTGCAAACACTTCAAAACTCAAACGAGGTTGAATCCTCACACATTGTTACTCTAATTCTAAAGCTCAAAGAATATTTTTAACCCTACACCTAGCGATTCCAACGCCACAAAAATCTCTCAATTTGTTGAAGGAATGGGAAAGCCATGGGGTGTTCGATGTAAAAGGGTTCAATGTTTGGTGATGACTAAATAGAAACAAATTAGGATTTCATGCTTAAGATCTTTGATCATTGCATCTTTGCAACTTTGCCTTTGGAATACAAAGAAGTTTTGTAAAGCCCTAATTGGCGCACCCATCACATTTTAAATCACTCAAATCAAACTAAAAGTGAGGAAGATATGAGGCTAAAACTAGAGAGAAGTCTCAAACTATTTTTTCAATTTTTTTCAAGCAAACTATCACTCATTCTCGTCCTGTGTTTTCTACCTTGCTCCTTTATTTCTGACGTTTAAAGAAGATTTGTAGCCCTTAATTTGCATTTCCAATTACATAGAAATTGCTCTACATTAAACTCTCTATAAACTAATATCCTTGGGACCGGCCGGAAGATATTAGTTTATGGAGGATATTAGTTTACACAAATTAGATTAAGTATGAGGCCCGCCACGGGCCTGTGCCCGCATATTAGTTTAGAGAGAATATTAGTTTACACAATATTAGTTGAGAGAGAGTTTACTGTATTTGGTTAAGGAAAGAGGAACATAGGGGAAAGTGTTCATTGATAAGCAAGTGTTCAGTGATGGGTGGATCTACCCTAGAGGTGGGACAGTCTACTTGTCATACTTGTCAAATGACAAAGAATAGCCTCGTTGACCAGTTAGCCAACACTCAGAACCTAGAGTTTATAAGATAGGGTTAGCCTACCCAAGGCATTTTGTGAGAAAGGTTCAATGGGTTATTTTTGGGTTACGATTGGGTCTGATTGCAATAGTTAGATATTTGTACGTATCAGCGTCAAATGTTAAATCTTAATGCTTCATATTTGAAAATGAATGAATCTTTTACTTGCCAATTAACCCATAAACATCCGGGGCAGACCAATTTGGTCAGCTTGTTAGTGTATTTCTGTCTTTCTTTGAAGTTTAGGGGTTAACCCTAGTATTCGTACTTTCATATTTGGGAGATCCAGGTCGAATGTGGACCACCTTGGACTTGTATCCCATTCATCCACTTTGTTGTTTTAAACAATTCATCCAAGAGAACAACTCAACACATCCCCATTTGTCAATGACTTTTAAGTCACAATTTTCAAGACCCCCCATTTTTCATGGTCAAATTGGCTGTGTTAGGCTTCTTGCAAAAAATTAGCCTTTGAAGTTCAACTTCCCCCTACCCATAGATCAAAAGGGCCTTCAACCTTTTTTCAAGCACCTAGAGAAGGACCATACCTCTATCACCAGCCTATTAATAGACCCCCACTAATTGACTATTAACAGATTTCAAGCCTGTAACAATCAATCTGAACCCTAATCATTTTTGCTCACATTTGTGTTCCGGAGGTCATAATTTATGAACCCAATTTCCACCCAAGAACCTTAAAACAAGATGGAGTCGAAGATTTCTGTCAACTTTTGTAAAGAAACAATAGAATTTTTTCCCCCCAAAACTTTCTGAGAATTGCCATTTCACAAATTCTTACAAGCCAAATTCTAAGAGAATGGGTTTGTCTTTCATGGCACAATGCATTTGAAAGTGCCAACGGACGGACATCAAGAAGGTTAGTTGGAACTTTGAAGCCTTGAAGGGTGGATGGAAGGTCAATACTTCATGAGTGACAACTGTTGCTACTTAACACCTTTGGGTGTCAAAAAAGATGATTGAATTCTAAAGAACATCATGTTTGCCAGCATTTGACTTCTTGGCAGCAACTGAAGGCTGAGGTTCGGTGGTCTTTCATGTTCTGTATACCTATTTGGGTATCAACCAGTGTTGGGCGGGCATTTGCTTTGTTAATAACTCTCAGTTCAGATTTTTTTTTTGAGGATTTTAGAATTACAGAACCTTTGGCTTTAGTTTTGTCAAAAGGCATTTGATTTTTGAAATTTTTTTTAAAGGGCTGTGGGCATATATCAGATCCCACCAATCTTTGATTACATTCAAAAGATCATGAGATCAAATTAAGATGAGCTAAATTGGATAAAATCTAACCATCCAATTTCTTAATTGAAATAGGAATGTTTGTTTAAATTGAAATGTAATATGGTCCTGACATCGAAATAGAGCCATCTTGAACATTTAATTAGTGGGCAGACCCTAATATGTATAAGTTGACCATTTCTCAAAATAAACCTAGTGGAATGTGATAAGCGTTCTTTTCCAACCTCACTAGTGTTCAAGATTGTTGGGCACCGAGACAAGTAAAGGACTAACAACATAGGATCAACTTCCATAGCAGCTTCCATGTTCGGTGCTTGGACTCTGGACAACCCGCTGACAAAAGAGAAAACCCTCAGTACTAACGAAGCAGCTGGCTAACATAAGGAGAAAACACATCCAGCTCACTTTTCTCTACACAAAGTTGAAATCTCTCCTTTGCTTATCCTCCTACTTATCCAGGTTAGATTGTGCAAAAAAAAGAAAGAATTGGAGCTGGGTGAGGACATTCTTCATTGGGTGCCAAAGTCAAAACACAAAACCAAACATTTTGTGCAAAATTTCACTTACACCATGATTGTTTATTAAACTTTTCAAAAAACTTACACAACATTAGAGTTATCCCTAAAGTTCCACGATTATGGGGCGAGAACTGTCAGTTTCACCATAATAGGGCATCAAACGTGTAACTGGGAATGAAAATTTTACAAAGCGAAAAATTTGGGACCTAGACTAGTTTTTTTCCAGCAATTTTCATCCTGTCTTTCCTTTTTCCTGAGCGCCTCCACTGCTGCTACATATTTTCACTGCTCCTACCTGTACGACTACTATAATTGCTCTCGAACCTTGTGCATGAAATGCTGAGTTTCAGCATTTCATATTGAGATTCAATAAAATTTCCTTACTTTGTGGATACCACTGAAAGAGGGGATAGGGGGTGAAAGCAGGTCCAAAGACAGGGTGACTTTACGGTTAACTCTATTGTGTGATATTTTACGACCATGTGCTTGGCAATGTAGTTGGTTTCCCCCATTTCAAATAAGGTTTATTTTATCCTCGCCACTTGGGCCCTTACTTGTCACCCCTTCGTGTCAATGCTTTTGTCACAGAGTTCTTGAGTTTTTACCATTTGTTCTTGTTGCTTGATATGGTTTCTTTCTTTTCATTTTTTGTTGTTGTTTATGCCTTGCCTTTTTATGTCTATGTTTTTTGACACATGGTCTTTGATTTTTCGGCCACTAGCTCTTGCCATTTGATGTCACCCACTTGTTCATGGAGCACCCATTCAATTGTTTGCCATTGGAGCATCACACCACTCATCATGCTCATCACCATTCTTGTGACTAGGGTGGCCTTTGGAGGTTGCCTCTTTCTCACTTGTGTAATGCAGGTTTTTCATGTATTGGGCACCACACCACTTGTCACCGCATCATCATTCTTGTTGCTTGGGTGCCCTTTGGAGCTTGCCTCCTCCTTCCCTTCTTGTGCAATGTATATTTTGCATTGTATTGTGTTTCCAATTTTTGCACTTGCATGATTTTTACAATTGTCCAAAGCATTACACAATGCATGAATGCAATGGACATACAACAATTTTATGGCCTCGTGCAACTACACAAATGCACTTATGCATATACATGTATAGTTTGTGGTTGAACTGAACGGTAATACTTGCACACATTTCATTTAAAAAGTTTTAGACTTTGATAAAATGTAAATGACTTTCCAAATTTGCATTACACAAACACCCAACATTAATGCAAACCAATGTTGGGGAGGTATAGCATTCATCATACACCAATAGGAAAATGGTATAGTAAAATTCTCAAAATACAAAATTATTATAGTAACTAGACAAAATTTTGAGTTCACATATTGCTAGGGTACTTGGTTTTTTTTTTTGGCAAAATTTTGGAAATTTCTGTCACAAATTCAATGATTTTTTTTACATCTCCAAAAAATTTCAATAAAAAAAAATTAAGTAGCCAGATTTTTGTACATGGGTTCAAGTAGGTAGCTGAAAATATACAATGATATTAAAGTATTTTCTTTCATTTTTTTTTAATGGCCAAATTTGCCAAAATCACCTTATGGATGACTGCTACCTCAGCTAAATCACAAAATTGCAAAAAAAAAAAAAAAAAAAAAAAAAAAAAAAAAAAAAAAA
>Ga0209208_10005388_pt1 | contig 17848 bp, 24 predicted proteins | sample S1TSphfallax_3_FD_187694 | JGI IMG/M metagenome (GOLD analysis project Ga0209208, IMG submission 187694) | Host-associated microbial communities from peat moss isolated from Minnesota, USA - S1T2_Fd - Sphagnum fallax MG (SPAdes) (version 2) | ecosystem: Host-associated > Plants > Peat moss >... | reverse complement strand
GCAGCACCACCAGAATAGGACACCGGTAGCTGGTGTGCACGCCAGCCCCATGCACGGCAATGGGTCTCCTCTCCAGAAGATCGCAGAGCTTCACTCAGGTCGGCAGGACACTTGCTGAGAAACCCAACCCCCCCCCCCCCCCCCCCCCCCCCCCCCCCCCCCCGCTCCCCTCAGGATAATTTGCAAGTTTTGAACAAAAGACAAAGGTACTCTGCATGGGCAAGATCTGAGAGAGATTTTGTGCGTCAAGAATTTGGATCGTCTCACAGTTGAACCACCCGGGCTGTTGTTGTTGACAAACCGGCTTTTTCTTCCTCTTCTTCTTCTTCTTCTTTTTCAAACCTAACCTTAAACCCTTTTTGATCACAGTTTCCTGAGCATCGGATCAGATGGGCGGGAGGGCAATTTTCTATGTGAGGAGTGACCAGTTCTTACAAGTGCAGGTTTTTAGAAGGGTAGATTTTGTGGATGGTTTCATTCTAAGAGTTGGTATTGAGTTTTGGGGTTGGAACAGGCCAGCCACCTGCAAATGGAGCAGTGAGGGATGGCAACTTCACAGATGTGTCTTTGGAGTCAGACTCCATGCGGCAAATGATGACCAAAAAGACTCTGCTGCATGGAACTCTGAATGTGTGGTTGCATGAGGCAAGGCGACTTCCCAACATGGACCTGACATCTGAGAGACTCCGCCAATGCTTCTCCTTCTTACCATCATGTAAAACTCCCTTTGTCAGAATGAAAAACAAGGCAAAGGAGCACACACATGGGCATCGCCCAAAAGGCATTACCAGTGACCCGTATGCTTCTGTGGTGCTTGCCGGTGCACGGGTGGCACGGACACGAGTCATATCTAATAATGCAAGTCCTACTTGGGACGAGCACTTCAAGATTCCTGTTGCACACTATGTGGATGCTGTTGAGATCAGTATTAAAGATGATGATATGTTGGGTGCACAATATATTGGTTCAGTGACTATACCTGTTGAACAGGTCATAGATGGCCAGGTTATTGAGGGCTGGCATGATGTGTTGAATTCTTCAGGCAATATCTGCCATGAGGGTGCTCAATGTCGCTTTAAGCTTTTTTTCACTCCTGTTCAAAATGACCCACTGTTCACTCAAGGGGTGGGTGGCGATGGGCATGATAATCACATGGTACCAGACACCTACTTCCCATGCCGTAAGGGGTGTGATCTTACACTTTACCAAGATGCGCACATCGTTGATGGCTCATTTCCTGAGGTGATGCTTGAAGATGGTGTTAAATTTCAACAACACCGCTGCTGGGAAGAATTGTGCACAGCAATCCTGGACGCACACCATATGGTGTACATAGCAGGATGGTCCATCTACCACCAAGTCAAGTTACTGCGTGATACCTCCAGACAGATTCCTGAAGGTGGTAACTTCACACTGGGCGAGCTCTTGAAGAGAAAGTCGGCAGAGGGTGTGCGTGTTCTGGTGCTGGCTTGGGATGACAAAACATCACACAACAATATCATGATAAAAAATGTAGGTGCTCTTGTTACTTCTCACATACCCCTTCAACAGAAAAGATGAAGAGATGATATGGATGGCTCTCTGTGGTATTACTTATGTGTAAGTCCATGCTGGAAGTCTGGATACTGCAAGAGGATGTGTGCTTGGGCAATTCTCCTTGCTGCTGTTGCATCAGACTCAACAGATTCTATAGATCCTTGACAGAAAGGATTCCTTCCTAACTCACCACTCATTGGTGGCAGTGTTTCAGCTCATTGTAGAGAGAATGAGCCTTTCAAATTCTATAGGTGTGACTTTCCTCCTACTCTACATGGGTCCATAAGAATGGGCCAATGCTGATAAGAGGCCACTCTGCTATAACCAAGTCACAGAAATTTGTTCATGTTTGCAGGAGGGTTTAATGGGTGTGCATGATGAAGATACCAAGCGGTATTTCAAGAACACTGCTGTGCGCTGTGTGCTCGCACCACGTTATGGTGATAGCAAGCTCAGCTGGTTCAGGCAACAGGTGAACTTGAATTTATCCTTGCACTGGAAAGTCGAAATAGGAGCTAACAACCAACTGAAGATGTAGGAACAGAGCATATGAAATCAACAGTTAACTTCCAAAAGTGCAAGCTTTGGGGGGAAAAAGAGAAGAGCCTTGTCTTCAAAATCTCTCCAGTTTCTGCACACTTTTATGCTGTGACTTTTCAGCTTTGATAAAATCCTTATGTACTTACTTGCTTTTCATGATGAGGGCGGGCAAATTGCAGGTTGTTGGAACTCTTTACACCCATCATCAGAAACTTATCATCATGGATACTCAAGGTACAGGAGGCAATTCGAGAAAGCTAACTTCCTTCATTGGAGGTCTAGATCTGTGTGATGGTCGGTGGGACACGCCAACCCATTCTATGTTTGCAACTCTGCAAACTCTACACAAAAATGATTACCACAATCCCACCTTCACGGTCAGCTTCTTGTCTCCTAGGTCACTCCGTAGATGTGGAAGTTGCCCCTCTTTCCTCTTCCTCAGGGATTCTGACTAGAGAGCTTCAATTTTGTGGTGACCAGTATTTAGGGGTACTTTGACTAGTTTCTTGGAATGTGCTAACATGTACTCCTGTACTATAAGTGTGGTTTAGATCCACAGGTTTGTGGAGTTTGATTTCAGAGAAACCTGAAGATCTGTAAGTTTTGCATGTTCTGGCTGTGGATCAATGAGTTAATATAAAGACCCAAAAGCTGTGATTTTGGATAAGAACTCTTACATCTGCAGAGCCACTTGTAACAACAGACAATGGCAGAAGCAGGAGGGCCAAGGCAACCCTGGCATGATTGGCACTGCAAAATTGAGGGCCCAGCAGCTTATGACATCCTTACCAACTTTGAGCAGCGGTGGAAAAAGGCCACACGTTGGCATGATGATGAACTGATTCAACTGGAGAGGATCTCGTGGATTTTGAGCCCCAAAGAACCCCAACCTCCTGAAGGGGACCCCAACTTGTATGTGACAGAGCATGATGCCAAGAACACTTGGCATGTGCAGGTACTTACTTGGTGACTGGGAGAATTATCTATGATAATAAGCTAGGGAAGGCATTGAGTTTTGAACATTGATTGAGATCATGCTCTGGCCTCTGCAACTAGTGTGCTTGGTTGATGGTCAAGATGTCTGCTTTGAATCTATTGGGGTTTTTAGTGCTGAGAATTGGATGCCTTTACAGGTTTTCCGATCCATTGATTCAGGGTCAGCAAAAGGATTCCCCAAGGGTGTCGTGGAAGCAGAAAAACAGGTAAATGATGTGTTAGGATGTCAAAGGACTTCAGTGCTGATTGCAACAACGATCTTTCCTCAGATTGTAGGTGCTTTGAGTTTGCAAGAGAAAACCAACTTCTTCTCAACATTATTGACACGAACATCCTAAAACAACTCTCCTTTTTGAGATCAGAATCAATTGAAATTGAGGCCTGGCTGGGCTTGTTGATCTTGTGGAGTTGACGCTTTGGCTATAAATAACACCTAAACCACAAGGGGCTAGAGGTTAATCATGGGTCAGCATGCAGTGGTGCTTGCATTCCATAAGAACACATGTTGCAAGTTCCCTAGCCTTCCATCTTGATTTTGTCTTTGCCTCCCATGCATGAGCTGGTAGTAGACCCACTTGGGCTACCTTCTTAAGATCTGGGTGGGTGTTGGTGAATCAGCACCTGATATGGGGAAAGAACATAGCGATTGATATCAGCATCCAAATGGCATACATCAAAGCCATTCGTTCTGCACAACACTTTGTGTATATTGAGAACCAGTACTTCATCGGATCTTCATACAATTGGCCGGATTACGCTAATGCTGGTGAACTATAATAATCATTGCTCCCTCTTTGGTGTACCCAATACAGTTTTTAGGGTTCTCATATGGGAGAACATACAGCTTTCTGGATTTTCTTTCTTTCCATACTTGAATTGGTTTGTTGATGCCAGTTAAGGTATGACTAGAGTTTAGCACTAATGAGCTTATAGGAAAAAGGGAAAGTTGTATGGCAGTATGTCACCATCTTGGGGTGGAGTCATCCAATGTGCAAGACAAGGGAGGTGGCTAATCTAGGCAATTTCTAGCAAAAGAAATCCTTTAGTCTGCAGTCTGGTCATTTGCATCACCAAAGTCTACTTAATCTTGGGGTTTTTGTTGACAACAGGTGCAAATCAGCTAATTCCCATGGAATTGGCATTGAAAATTGCTAGCAAGATAAAGGCTGGTGAGCGATTTGCTGTGTATGTCATCATACCTATGTGGCCTGAGGGTGTTCCTGACAGTGCTGCCGTGCAAGAGATCCTCTACTTTCAGGTAGAGGCTTTCTGCATATCCCTTAGTAATTGAAGTCCAAAATCCTTAAGTACAGAGGAGGGGTACCTTCTATCATGTGTTTGTATTGTTATCCTCCTAAAATGTTACTATGGCTTATTAAGTTGTTCCCATGGAGTGAAAGGAGTCCTAAAAGTATCAACATTTGTTGGAGTTTCCACTTGCAACCTGAGAGTGATCATTTGCCCACATCATGTTAGACCTAGTCATGAAAGCATCATGTCTGCAATCTCATGTAGTTATTTTGGTCATGCTGTAGATATTATCTACCCCATGTTGGAGTTCAGTTCCAAGCATTTGTACATGGCCATAGATTTTAGCATGAGTGATCACTTGGTGCAGTGAGCAACAACTCTTAAGATTGTAGTATTCATGCAATGTGTGATGGATCAAGGCACAAACAATGAAGATGATGTATGGAGTAATTGCCAATGCATTGCGCGAGATGGATCTTCTTGGAAAGTGCCATCCTCAGGAGTTCTTGAATTTCTATTGTCTTGGCAACCGTGAAGTACAGACTTCAGTGGAGCCAAATCCACAAGCGCCCCCACCTGCAAACTCAAAGCAAGTAAGTCTAGTCTTGTGTGTCTTTAGTACATATTTTTGTGTAGGATCTGGGTAATATCACAAATGGGTAATGTGAGGTAATTTTTTCTGGCACCAAAACTAGGGTTTGGAAAATGTCATAACAGATTGTAGCTTGTGATTGCAGGCTTTGGCGCAAAAGAACAGGCGGTTCATGATATATGTGCATGCTAAAGGGATGGTAGTGGATGATGAGTATGTCATTTGTGGGTCAGCCAATATCAATCAGCGGTCCATGGATGGATCTCGGGACACAGAGATTGCCATGGGAGGGTACCAGCCACACTTCACATGGGCACAAAAGAATGGGCAACCCCTTGGTCAGGTTAGCCATGCAAAGCAAATCATGTCTACATCATCCAACTATTGCAAAGGGAAATCTAGTGTTATAACTTGGTTTTGGAGGGAGGGGATGTGGTTTGCGTAATGTGAAACAAAGGTACTTTGGTGGGAAACCCACAATTGCTGACAAAGCTGGGTGCCTGTTAGCTGTCATCTGAAAATTTGGTGATTTATGCAGGTGTACGGTTACAGGATGTCACTGTGGGCAGAGCATTTGGGTGTACTAGAACCTGCCTTTACCAACCCAGAGAGCCTAGAGTGTGTACAGAGAGTAAATGAGATGGCACAAGCAAACTGGGAGCAGTATATTGCAGAAGAGGTAACTGATATGAGGGCCCATCTTCTTCCCTATCCTGTTCAAGTTAAAGATGATGGTACCTTAGGGGCTCTCCCTGGCTATGAGACTTTCCCTGATGTTGGTGGACTTGTTCTGGGTGCCCAACAAGGGAACTTGCCTGATGGCTTGACAACTTAAAGCATGGTGTATTAGACCGTTTCTTCTCTTTTAGACTCTTGAGGAATAAATGTAATTTGCACACTGAAGTGGTGTCACCAACCACCTAGTGGAAAGATTCTGGAGAAGTTGTGAAAGAAAGAGCTTGTGAAAGGTTCACAGCCTTTTCTTGCATGTACCATGCTAGCTTGTGTGACTTTTATATTTCTAAAGGGCAGCTCAAGTTTTGAGTAATTAATTGCTCAGCAGAAAGATAATCTCATCCTCCCTCCCTTCTACCAGGGAGGTTTTTTTATCTTGCATTTTCAGAGGGCAAATTACTATTAGATAGCAGCTATCAGAAGTCTACATTTGTTTGTTATCCATACAAGACCTGACATGATTGATTTTAGGTTGCACAACGCTATAGCTTGTGCAACTCATTTCTACAGGGCAGCTCAAGTTTTGAGAAATAATGTTCAATAAAAATGATCATCTCATAAACCCTCCTCCCTTTCTACTAGGGAGGTTGTGTTGTATCTTGCCATTCAGAGGGCATTTTATATTATTGTAGCTAATCAGAATTCTAGAAATAGTATTCTTGGGTGGCAATTTCTCCAGTTGATATTGTGGTTGATGGATCATGGATGCATGGGATCTTGTTGACTATTCATGGGTTGATGAAAATTGGGAGTTGGGCTAGGCTGGGCACTAAGTTGTTTGGAAGCTTTGTCAACCCATTGTAGCCCAAGGGCATAATATGCTTTGTGATGATTGTTTTTTGTTTATCTTTTACCTTTTTATGAGTTTGCTAAGAAGGAAAACATTTGGTATTGCTAGATCAAGGAAAGATCCCAAAGGGTTTAACTAAAATCATTTTAGCGAAACAAAAGAGGGATCTATCTATCAGCAAATTTGGACCGCATTGATCCTCTCAAACTTGTGTGGTATCTTGGTGGGAATTTGTCAAAAAAATTCCTTGCCTTCAGTTATGAGGCTACTTGTGGTGACTACTATGAGGTCTGGTGTAATCAGCATGTGTAGGTTAAGTCGATTCTTGAATACTCAAGCAATACCAAGACCAAACTGTATGGGTGGATAGATGTGTATGATTAGTTGCAAGAAGTCTAATGTGAAACAAAACCGATGATGTGGTGGCACTGTTTATTTTGGTTTATAGTTAACACAACAATTATGAAGACGCAGATTTCAAACCTAGAGGATTGTAGGGGCTTTAAAAATATTTGGTAAGGGCTAGATGAATCTATGTTTCAATTTGGCTTTGGGGTAAACAAATGGTGACAAAAAATTACTATTATTCAAGCATGTCATCTTGTTTATGAGGTGTTGGATCACAAGCTTTTGACAATCCTTGAAAGGGAAGTGGGTGCTTATAGCTGGTGTTTGTTTGGATGAATGGGTAGATGTTAGGTGTATTGTGACTTGAATGACATACATTGTTATGGATTATTAGCTCCCAATATGCACTTAATGAAGTTTAATTGTAGTTAATAGCTTCAAATGTTCAGCCCACCTCAAATCCTTGGGGTTTCAAGGGATAATTCTTCATATTCTTCATAGTTGGAGGTTTTTGGTAGCAAGTTTTGAGGAATTTAATTTCACATGGATTTTCAGAAGCTTCATCAACACATTTCCATTTGAAGAAGTTTTCAGGAGCTGGTGGGAGATGCTTAATTGTGATGGAAATAAGCAACAACCCACAGAATCATTTTGGCAGAATGTTATATAAGTTTCTATGATACCCATTCTTGGAAACCATAGGCTAGCTACTCCTTTTTACTACATCCATCAAGCAACACTACAAATTGCAAGTACCATTCTACATTTTTTGACAACAAATGTATACAATCATGTGATTTCTTGTGGCATTGTTGGAAAAATGCAGTTGTGCATTACAAGACTGGTGAATAATCCACATCACTGCATCACCTGGCTAACAACTCAAAATACATGTCATGTAAAAAGACAGTGTAGTTTCTGAGATTTCATAGCATGAAGAGCCAGAAGAAATCATGGAAGTTTCAACAGTATTCACATATGTCCCAAGTTATTACTATCCTAACAAGTTATTCTGACAAAACAAGAGAGAATGGGCACAATTCTGTCAATCTGAGATTGGAATTATCCAATTAATTCTGGACCAGCATGTCGCTGATCCTTTTAAGTGTAGCCATTCCATGGATCTAAAAACCATGCATTTCACTCAGCAATTGACTTGATGAAAACTGTAGCAAAACACACAAGAGCAACCCATTTCATACAAGCAATTCACCCAGTCATAAAAATGAACACATTGCATCATCAGGTAGCAATCAGTTTGTGCATAGTGGTGAAGGGTTGGAGACCAGGTGGTGAACTTGTGTTCATGCACCAGGCAACGAGAGAGTGTGGGTCCTGGTTTCACAGTTTAGTAAAGAACCACCCAAATTTTTCTAGTGTATTTCAAGGACACTCACCTGGTCAAAGATGTCACAGGAACTTCTGAAATCCAGAAGGGTCTTTAAAGTTAAAGCCTTCTCCTATACCACCAACCTCTCTGACTCAGAAGCACCACAAAATGTGTGAATCAAAACACAGATATATATATATATAAGTCATTAAAGTGTGGGATAAAGTTTGGTATGCACAACAGGAGGGGTGAGCTAACTACCCGACACAGAAACCTCTTCATATCCACCTAATTACGTAGAAGGTGAATCAAGGGGAGTGTTGGGTTGGTAGTTCTTCCTAATTTCCTCAGCACTCACACACTGGTGGTGCATGACATAGGGTTTAGGGCAGAGGAGCACCTTCTTTTGTTGATTAGTGAGCAGAAGATTTGATAGGAAAGGAAACAGACCGTCTACTACTAGTACTACTAATACTACTACTACTACTACAACAGGAGGATACTGAAAGAATGGGGGAGTCATCAATCCAACACCACATCGCTACAAAAAAGGGCAGTGTACTACTTACTAGGGTTTGGGTGGCATCTCCTTTTGCTCTTTACCTGTGGTGGGCTTGGTGGGTCTCTTTTTATTGGTCTACAAACTTCTGCTCCATTTGGCGTGGATAAATGGCAGCCTTGGCTCTTTGCACAAACACTGTAAAACATAGGAACTGCTGCCAAGCCCCTTGGACCCCCCTGGCCTTTTTTATAGAAGGCTTTTTTGAGCAGAAGTAAAGAATCTGTTTGTCCTCTTCCAGCTCAAATTGCGGAAAAAACCTGTGTCATTATTGGGACACAAAAAAAATGAAATCAGGAATATCAGCAGTTAATACTGCATTGCACTGGAGTGGTTGAATTTGATGAGGCCAAGAAGGGATCAATGTGCACCCACAACAAGGAGAAGATGGAAGCCAGCAATATTGACCACACAATAACTATTGTTGGAGTGCGGTTCTGTCGTCCCATCAAACCCTTGAGGAACGGATAGAGATGGACAATCACCCAGAATGCAAAGAACAGCTTTCCAAAGAGAGGACCCCATGATTGATATCCGCTGTTGATGGCATCCGAGATTCCAGCAACCACACCCACAAGATTGATAACAATCAATGTGGTTGGCGGAATCAAGAGAGAAGTCCACTTGAATGTGTAAAGCTCCCCGAAGTCCTCATCTTCTGAAGACTTGGATGTAACAGTGAAGTTTGTATCAATACCTGCGCAAACCTTGAGAATACCTTGGAACAAGGCAAACAGATGTGCAGACACGCCACCAATAACCCAGAACTGCTCATTTCTCCACCATTCATCTATTCCCACTCCTGACCATCGCATCTCCAAAATACCCGTAGCAAAGATGGAGACAAAGAGCGAAATGAACCACAGACTCGCAAAGTTGGTGATCTGAAGATTCACATGAAGCCAACAATTCAGTAGTAATACAAGACCTGAACAATTTTTGAAATGCCACATAGGAGAGGGATAGGGTTTTCATCATGGCTACAAATATCACAAAAGAAAGAAAGTTGGGCACCCAAGGAGGCAATACACACCGTGGGGATAATGAATTTCCCGGTGAGCAAGCATACAGCTGGGAGAGTACAGTAAGCAACAAGTGGCAAGGATGTAAGTGGGTAGATTGTGGTGTTGACATATGCAACTCGTTCCAGAAATTTGAGGCGTCCACTATACCCATACCAAAGCGGACAATGCCTGCTCAGACTAATTTCCACTGATCCAAGTGCCCAACGTAACACTTGGTTCAACCGATCAGACAGATTGATGGGTGCTGATCCCTTGAATGCAGGCCGGTGTGGCATGCAGTAGATCGATCGCCACCCTCGGCAATGCATCTTGAATCCAGTCAGAATATCCTCTGTGACTGAACCGTAGATCCATCCAATCTGCAAAAAGGTTTAGATGAGGCAGCATCATTAGTTTACAACTTTGGGTAGCTGAGCAGCAGTAACTAACTGCCATGATGTGAGTCAGAGACAATGTTGACATATCAATGACATCAACAGGAAAAACGAAAGGGCTGTGGAAGGATGAGAAACCCCAGGGACCATGGAAGGGATTTCATTACCTCCTTTCCCCACTCTGTCTTGTCTTCATAGCCACAACTAATGACATGAATTGCTTCCTTCAGAAGGGCACCAGGACTGGCAGAGTGTGGCACACCACCATTTTCAAGCAGCGTAGAAGCGATAAACACTGGAGACTGACCAAATCGCTTCTCAAAGCTCTTCACAGACATAAGAGATGATTTCTCATCTTCAATCCCTGCATCAAGATTATTATAGACAGTTTTAATCCTCCTCCAACCTCAAGAAAACAAGATACTGTCATAAAGCAGAGATACCATAGCAGCAAAAGATGATGAAATGGGTTTTTGCAGGGAATTGGTTGTAGTTGTTACCCTCCACACCCTCCTCTATATCTTCAAGGCTGAAGATGGGGATGGTCGAGTCTGTGCGCACAGCTCCTTTCTTCGTTGATGACTTGGAATTCTTGGATGACTTAGGAGAAGCAAATAACCATGATGGACAAAGACCACCGCAAGAAGACTGTGGTGGCTTTCCGCCTTTGTATGGTGCTTCATACCCATATAATGCTTGCCTCCTGAAGACACATCCAGTTCCCACGTACATTGGACCTTGAATCCCATCAAGACCTTTTAAATTGATCTGCACATGTCACAAAATAGAGCCTGTCAGATATTGGAGGCAAAATATGGCAATCATCCATGATGCCCTACATTGGATACTGTTGAGTCAAGACAGTACTACTATGTGCACAATAAGAAACAAGATAGGATCGTTCCATTTACTTACATCAAAGAACACAGTGTTGTGGTTGGCATATCGATCGTTGCGATCAATACCATCAAACCTTTGTGGAAATTGGACGTAGCACACTCTCTTGCCAAGTTGTGGATCCATCATGAAGCACATGGCTTCTCGCATTGCTTTGCTGTTGTTGATGTAGTGATCACAATCAAGATTGAGGAAATAGGGTGCATTTGTGAGGACAGCTGACACTCGCACCTGAAGCATCATATGGCACATTCAGAAACAGGTCATGAAGAACCAGAAAAGAGAGGGAAAGTTCACCTCTACGACACTGAGAATCAACTGGGATGCCCATATGTACAATGCAGATGATTGGAGTTTATATACACACCAGAGCATTCATGGCACCGGCTTTTTTGTGATGGTTAAAACCAGGGCGCTTTTCTCTGGACACATAAACTAGTCGAGGTAGCTCATTTCCATCAGTATCATGTCCACCACTGTGACCCAAGAACACCTGCAGCACACAGGGAACCATATGAGTTTTTGCAGAAGCAGGAATGCTTGGTTGGTTACCAGCAGAAAGATTCGATTGTGAAAATTGCTGTTTAAGAGACACAACCAAGTATGCAAAAGACAAGGTGGGTGACAATTACCTGGATCATTCCAGGATGATCTCGAGTACTGTTTCCAGGCCAAGGTGTCCCATCCTGCATTGTCCATCCGTCTTCTGGAACCTTCTGTGCCTTAGCAACCAAAGCATTTATGCGGACCTTAAACTCCTCGTACTCCCTCTGCACACATTGGCAAGTCATCCATATGATCAACCATCAGTTCTAAGAAATCAATTGTGTCTGAGATGCCAAACAGGGAATCTTTGCAATCTCCACATGTATTCAAAGCAACCCATCATCACAAGCAAATTTGTGGTATCATTGTCACCTTCATTGCCCTGCGCTCCTTCACAAATGTGGGCTGCACCTTGTCCTTCAAGTAGTCAATTTTCAGAGCGAAGTACATTTCAGGAGCCCGAGGTTCAATGCTGAATTTCTTGCAGAAGGGTACCCATTTGCGAGCAAACTCTGAGGTCTCGGACAGGCATTCAAAAGTAAGCATAGCTGCACCGTCATCTGACAAGTAGCATGAAACCTTATCCACAGGGTAGTCCACAGAAAGGATTGAAAGGATGGTGTTGGCTGTCACAATGGGTGGCTCCTTTGCAGGATCGACAGTACTGACATACACATCGATTGATGCCAACTGGGAAACCTCACCTTCCTTTTCATACCTGAAGGTATTTGAAAAATCAAGCATCATTACAAACATTCTGAGAATACCTCGCTTTCAGTGGCAGAAGTAATCCTCAGACTTGAGACACCAGTGAAAGAAACAAAGAAACCCTACCATCTACAAAATAGAGATGTGTGTTTTTTTTTTACCTCAGTGAGAGTCTCTCCAGGTAAGTCTCTCGGTTGATAGGAAGCCACTTGGGGAACTGATCAAGAATCCAAGAAATGGCAAACCAAATCTCACAGATGACTGATGTAAGCCACAAGCCATAAGCGTCTGGGACAGGATTCATTATGCGATATCGGAAGAACAATGCAATAATCACGAGTCGAATGATTATGATTATCCTGTAAGGACTGATCCTGTTGGATGGGATGTACACTTTCCTCGACAAGGGCTTTCTTGCATCATCCATCCTGGAGGAATAACAGCATGACACAGACTGGATGGTGAGCAACACCACACTTCAACAAGGACAGGATTAGTTCTTTGAATATAACAATTACACCAGTTCTATATATATATATATATATAGATATATTCCTGCAGCCATCAAAGATTGTACATTCAGCAACATCGAATTTGGTAACGAGAATCTCCTTTTCGTGACTTTGTTATTGCAAGGAAACGAGCTTCTCTGCAAGCAAAGAATCTGAACTTACATTGGGAGATCTGGACCATTTGGGTCATCAAAGTCACCACCCTTTCCTCCAGTGAGATGTGGACCTCCTTCTGTCGTCATCATCTGCATTTTCTCTTGCCTCAGCTTCCAACTATCCACCCTCTCCTTCCAGGCAACACTACCATAGCCAAATGCAGCCAGATCCTTGGCTGGGTCCATTGGCCTTGGCTGCACTGTTAATGTTCCCACACACACAAGCAAAAGCTTCAGCAGGTGGCAAAACACACAACACCACATACAATTGAAATCAGACGTTGCAAAAATCAAGCCAGCAAAATCCCTGCTTACAATCAGGGGCCAACCAAAGATCTGAAGTTTGCAGTTTGTGGAAGAGTACCTGGAATGCTAGAATCAAGGTACGGCAAGGGATGCACCCGCTTTCCACCATTCCCAAGGCCTGGAGGACCAACAATTACCTGCTCATCGTCCTCAGAATCTGGAACCTGAAGAAAGACTCCATCCACTTCAGAGTTAGTACCCCCCCATCTGTACTAACCAACATCACAAAATGAGAATCACCCAACCTACAACAACTACAAAATTGCCTGTCCAATGCACAGAATCCCCAAAACATTGGGGATTGCAAATCCAATCAAGCAGAGCAGCACCAACAGTGGTACTTGCTTGCTCCAAATGATGGATGGATGGATGGATCATACATACCACTTGGCCATTTGTGAGCAGTGGATACTGTGGCTGTGTGGGGGCATGCACCATATGCTCTGGCAGATCGCGGTCATATGTGTCACTGTAGCTCATATGACCATGCAGCTCATGCTGTTCTTCTTGCTTATTGGCATCTGCAAGGTTGAATTCATTCTCCAGATCATCCACACCCTCTTCCTCTTCATCACCCGCCACTCGTGGACTCCCTGCAATAATTTGCCAACAGAAAAACCTATCATCATCTTCATCATCCATCATACAATAGTAGATGTCACCACCATCCCTCACATCATAGAAGAGGAAGCAGGAGTAGCAAAAGAAGAAACAGAAGAAGAACAAGAAACCACAGAAGAAGAGGAATTCAAACCCTACCTTTGTGACGTTTGTATCGGGTCTTGCACTGAGGGCAAGACTGGTTTCCATCATTCCGTTCATAGTCATAACAGGGGCGGCAGACTGGGAATGCACATTCATTGCAAGCCACAAAGAGCTCACCTTCAGCCGTCAACCCAACATCATCCCCACAGATTTGACAAATGTGGCCCTTCACATGATTCAGAGGCTTTGGCTGCTGCAGCAGCAGACAAAAGAAAAACCCACAGACATCTCTGTCAGTCCATTCTGTGGCACACACAGTTTTGGCTGGATCACTCTTTCTCGCTCTCTCTGGAAGCAAGGCAGAAACGAAGGAAGGAAGGACACAGTCAGCCTCACACTGATCCATCCTTCCTCCATTCGATTCCAGAATGCCATTGAGTGTGGAGAAAGAAAGAAAGAAAGATAGGCGAGGGAAGGAGGGAAAGAAACACTTACGCCCTCATTATCTGGTCGAATCACCACAAGCTCGTTTCTTTTATGAGAGCCTGCAACCAGACCAGCATTTGCTTCCATTGTCTACAGCAAAGCTCTATATGTCCACAGATCCTCCAACTCTCCTTCTTCCCCGGAGACACTCGTCAGGAAGCTAGGTCCCTGCTGATCTATTCCTCAGATAATACTCTCAGAGGAACTGGGTGGTGGTTCCTGCTGCGTTGAACTTCCTTCCTCACACATTGCGCAACGAGATCCCCTCTCTTCTTGTGTGTGTACTCTACCACCACTCCTGGATCCTTCCCGCTGATGCCTTCTCTTCTGCGCGTATGCCCATGCCGCCGCGAGATACCACAATCTTTCTCTCAATCCTTTCCCCCTCCAAAACTTGGCCCCTCACACTTCCACCCAAGCTCCCAAAGGGCTTCACCTTCAAAACAAAACCCAAAAACAAACTCGCACACAACACACACTCACTCACACCCTGGCTCTTCTTCTCACCCAAAACCTTCCTTTCCAGCTACGGTTGCTTCTGTTTCAACTGCTGCTGTTACTCCTGAAGAAGAAACAACGACAACAACAACCCAAAAGAAAAAAACCACCTTCTTACTTAACCCTTGCACCCTAAGTCTCCTTGCTGCCTGCTACTACTACTACTACTACTGCCAGCTCAAGGAGGAACTGAAGAAAGAGAAACAACAACAACAACAACAACAACAAGGATCTCTCACAGAAAGGAAGGAAGACACAGAGACAAGAAAGAAAGGTGGGTAGCAGCAACACAGAGACAGAAACACAGAGAGAGAGATAGCCAAATAGATATAAAACCCACTACTGCAGCTGCTGCAGCTGGCTCTGCTACTTTACTACAACCACTACTAAGTCTAGCTGCTGTTACTGCTGCTACTACTGCAGCTACTCACTCCACCACCACCACCACCACCACCAACAACAACAACAACAACAAAATCATCATCGTCATCATCCAACAGCAACAAATTACCAACCGGTTTGCTAGTAGGTCCGATTGCAAGAAACAAACAAAAAGCAAAGCCTCTGCGCCGCACTGTACGCAACACTCCCAACACCACTTGGTAGGTAGGTAGGTAGGTAGGTAGGTAGGTACACATCCCTGTCTCCAATCCCCTTTGCACTCGTCTCTCGCCCACCTACCTACCTACCTACCTGCCGACCTACCTTCAAGGTACACTCCAACCAAGCTACCTCTCTTGCTACCTACCTACAAAAATTCATATCTATGTTGCTACCTACCTACCTACCTACCTACCTACCTGTCTACCTACTTACCTACCTACCTAGGTGTAGCTTTGGTAGTTTAGGATCTAGCTAGATACCTTACAGCAAGAAAGGTAGAAAAATTTATTACTTACCCCTCCCTAAGATACATTTTCTTTTACACATCCATACCTCTTTTGATCTACCTCCCTAACATATTTCTTTTACCCTCTTTTATTACATTGACATTTACATATATATATATACCTATTTTTTCAAAATTTTCTTACCCTCCTTATTATTATTATTATTTGCTTTACACAATTTTAAAAAAAAATCTACCCTAAAAAAATTCCTTTTCCCCTGAGTCCTTTAATTATCTTATAGGGATAAATTTTTTAATCTACTCTAAATTTTTTTCTTTTCCTTATATATCATTTTAATTTTTTTTTTCCCTTAGGAAATTTCTATATCCATTTTTTTGGAAATTAATTTCCCTTGACAAAACTATTTAGAACTTTACATTTCCTTACATATTTTATTTACAAAATTATATTTAAATGATGTCTATGAGTTTGTTTACACTAATGATATAAGACAAGGGGAATTTCAATTTTTCAATGTGCTTATTATGGACTTTTTTTCTTTAGACCTTAAGGGAATGTTTTTTTATAATGAAAATAGAAATTGATTTCTAATTTTAACATTTCTTTGTAAATAACTTCTTTTCCAAAAAACAAACACCACTAAAGGTGCATTCACACTTGGTGTTATGGACTCAAGTTTGGACTAAAAATGTGAATATTGTAGCATATGAAACTAACAAAAACGAGGAAAAAAAATTCAAACTAATTTCTAAAAAAAATAAAAATTCAAAATGACAATTGATGTCGAACTATTAATAATTAATTTGAAATAATATTTTTTTTCATTTTCCATGTGGTGATAAAAAGTGATCGTGGCCAAGTAACTTTGAAAAAATGTGACATTTGTTGAAAATAATTTAAATATTGCCAAAATGATTATATATATATATATATATATATATATTATGATATTCAACCATTAGATTAAATTAAGGTCCAATTCTAATATTTCCCAAGTTGACGTAAGCTTTTTATTTTTAAGAGGCCTCTCCTTTAAGAAGGTTAAGGTATTATTAACCTACCAATGTCGGTGTTGGTGTTTGTTTTAGCCCCTTTGTCCAATGATAAGTGTTTTTTTATAATATAAAATAAAATAAAAATGTGATGGGATATATATATATATATATATATTTTTTTTCCATTGCATTTCTTTTGAGAGGCATAAAGTTTTGGACCCTTTTTTATATTTTTATTTTTGCCTTTCAAAAAGCTTGTGACAAGTGCAAAAGAGAAGTCTTAGTTATGATAACTCTCCAATGAAATGAAAAGACCCATGTGAGTAGATGAGGGTTTAGGGTTGAGAGGTTTGGACCCAGGGGTTAGTTGGGCTATTGTGAGTTGATCCTTGTTTAGGGCCGAGAGGGGGATTGCAAAGTGACCCATGTCCGAGAGAGTAAAGTGACCTTAACCCTAAAAAGGGTGTTGTTCAAGTCCCCTCAATTGTCCTTACAAAATGACATCAAATTTTAAATAATTCACTCACATGACCTGGTTATCATCCAAGTAGGTTATATCCAATCCTAAAATGCTAAACATGTTTATAATATTAAAAAATTATTTTTAAAAATAAAATAAAATAAATAAAAATAAAATAAAATCTCTACTAATAGCTAGATCAAGCTTTAATTCATATTGTGTTACGATTCATTATAGTGTATAGTAGTAGCTTAACGGATTTTGGGCCCTATGTAATAATAATAATAATAATAGGTCTATTTTTTTATCTGAGGATTTTTGAAAGATGATGTTTTGGGTTATGTTGAAACTTGAGAGATTAGTTATCGAGTGTTCTAATATCTTGAAGGATTTTGGTTCCTTTTTTTTGAGAGGATTTTTTTGTTGAAGATTGTGTATATTTTTGCATGGTGAAATAGGTATTTGAGTTTCCATAATTCTTCTTCTTTTGCCTTGAGATACTTTTGAATGTAAATGGCATTGCCATAATGTTATGTGACACACACACCCCTTGTTTTTTTTCACTTGGAAAGGGCACTTTGATTTTGGGTTTGGTTCTTTTGTACAGGGTAAGGCTTCAGCCCATGTCTAATTAATTGATTTTTATAAATATT
>Ga0209208_10005387_pt1 | contig 17849 bp, 14 predicted proteins | sample S1TSphfallax_3_FD_187694 | JGI IMG/M metagenome (GOLD analysis project Ga0209208, IMG submission 187694) | Host-associated microbial communities from peat moss isolated from Minnesota, USA - S1T2_Fd - Sphagnum fallax MG (SPAdes) (version 2) | ecosystem: Host-associated > Plants > Peat moss >... | reverse complement strand
CAACCCGTGGTAAAGAGGCCCTTGAATCTTTGAAAAGCCAAGGGCTTCACACTGTGAATTTCCATCCTCTTGATGTTGCTAGCCAAGAGTCCATACTAGCACTTGCACAATGGCTGCACAACACCTATGGACGGATTGACATTCTTGTAAGCACATTTGAAGCATACAAACTCCTCAAACATTTTGCTTATGTTCTGTCCTAAGTGAAACATTTTTGAGTTTCAACAAAATAAATCAAACAAAGTTGTTTGTAAAAACTGAAGCATTTGTTAGTGACCACAAACTTTAAAAACTTCAATTGGAAAACTGCAAATTGATGAGTTATTGATATCTATTTCCTACTCTAGATCAATAACGCAGGCATTTCAAGCCTTCATAAGGACACGACCTTTGAGAATGTGAAACTCGTATTGGACACAAATTATTTTGGTGTCAAAAATGTCACAAAAGCTCTACTTCCTCTTCTCCGTGATAATACACCTGGTGGTGCTCGAGTTGTTGTTGTGGCATCTACCGGTGGCCAACTCAAGGTAATTTGCTTGGGTGTGCCTACTCCACAACCACTCATGAATGGTCGTCTTTTCTGCACTTGAATGAAATGTTTGGCTCTACTCCACATGGATAGGTCTGCAAGGAGAATTAAGTTTTCTGTTTTTTGGGGTGCCATATCTAGGTAGAATCTCAAAAATATTGTGAATGCTTACATGGATCAGTAGACTATGAAAATTACTATTAATTGAATCGGATATCCATGCCATTTTGAGCAAACGAATAAGCAAAAGAAGTCACATTGATGAAAGTCATGGTGTGACAAGCTGATTGTTGTTGACCCTCACGTCCAGGGATGTGCATATTCTGATTATGTTTGATGTATGTTGTTGTGTGTGTGTGCCAAACTTCAGCACCTAGAAAGCAAGGATTATGTTAAAACTCTCTCTGACAGGGAGCACCTTACTGAAGACTTTGTTGATAGTTTTGCAAATCACTACTTGAAGGATGTTGCAAATGGGTCTCAAAAAGAAAGGGATTGGCCCATTTGGAGCGATTGGGTCAATTCACGACATGGAAGGTGTGCAGAGGACTATACAGTTTCCAAAGTTGCAGTTAATGCTTATGTGAGTGCCTTACATAACATTCTTGTTGCCCAACCTGGAAGAGAAAAAAAGATCAATGTGTTCAGCTGTTGCCCCGGTCATGTCGCCACAGATATCAATGAGAACACAGGAGTGAAAACAGTTGAAGAAGGTGCTGATACCCCAGTATGGTTAGCACTCCATTCTCCAGAAGGAGGTTCTGGGAAATTCTGGAAGGAGAGAGAAGTACTTGACTTTTAATGTCAATGGTGTTTTGGGGTCCCATTTCCTCTAGTCCCCCCATCCCAATCTCCTACGATTTCCCAACTCTATTTAGGAGTTGCAAATATATTGGAAATTCATATAGAATTTTGTACATAAAGGAAAATAAAGTGATGATGTTCCCACATATTCCATGTACATCTTTTTCCTACATGAACTTTATGTAATGTTTCCACATAATCTATAGAATTCTTAATCACACCTTTTGCAATTACTGTATGAGCTTCCCATTTGTGTTCTAGCTAAATTGAGGTGGATATGTAATGTACTTGTAAATTCTGAAGTTGACACTTTTAGTTGGAAAAAAAAATCATTAGGATTGGGAGACCAACCAAGAAACCTCACATTGCAACTTGTAACCATGTCACACCACTCAAATGAAGTACAATATTGATGAAAGGTTGCACAACCATCTTACCACTCAAGTAAGGTACAATAATGATGGTCTTTAGTAAACATGAATAGGGAATTCTATTACTGGCACCAACTTTGGGTAAGTTCTTATTTCGGGGTTTGAGTGCATGCCTCAGAAAATGCAGTCTCTTCTCATATTTAACATTCCGAATTATTCAATTTTACATACATAAACTGCATAAAATTGACATAGGTGGAAAATTAAGTTATATCATGGAGATTAGCCAAGGTCTTCAAATGCCCTTAATGTGTGGGAATAATAAAATTCACATTCACATTTCAACATATGGATTCGGAATTTCTTGTTCTTTCCACACCTTGTTCAAACTTCTAGTGTGAAAATTTCATATCTTGATCACTATACTTCTTGGCATAGCTTAGAGATTCAACATAATGTTCAATTATTCCCTCTTTCACAAACTTGAATTCAAACTAGAGAGATATGTTAGCATGAATCTTGATGTTTTATTTATATCTATTGGAATTGCAAAAGAAGGCTTGATTGAAAGGGTGAGACCATTTGTACTAAAGGTATGAATCATGCAACCAAACTTTAAGAAAAAATCTCATTATACTAGTCCTCAGAGGACCATATAGTGAAGGTTGTGAAGAATTTTTCAAAGATTAAACTATTAAAAACCTATGTAGATATTATCACCCCAATTGAAGCTTAAGGAGTAAAACTTTAACAAGCCAAAAGCTTCCTATGACTTTATAGTGTGAGCCGTGAACTGATGATTCACCCAAGAAGGAAGGTAAAGACAAAAAAAATATGAATAAAGGATGATCTATTCTGAAAAATGAGGAATAATACATAAGATTGACATGGTGTTCTTTCATTTTGACAAGAATCCTATTTATAAATGGGTCTATTTTAATTACGTCTAACTATATTTTCATCTTTCTAGTAATATGGTCACCAATCTCATTAAGTCTTGCCACATGTGTTTTTGCTAGATTTTTGCAATTAAGTCCTCCTTGATCTATTTTTATCTATGCTTCTAAACATATGGTGATAAGGTTATTGGTGATTAGCTTATTTGTGACTATTTGATCAAATCAAGTTATTTGATCACACAAATGACATTCCTTGTTATCAAATATCTTCAATCCTCACATCTACATGCAAATGGTGTGTTTGACTACTAACAATGGTTTTGTGAGTAGGTTTGTAGACATATCAAAAATACTACAATATTCAAGTTTTATTTCACCTATAACTTTTTTTTTAAAATGTAATATAAGTTAGATGTCAATATGTTTCTAGTCTAGTATAGCGGAATGAGTTCTTAATGAAGGTGATGTTCCTTTGATTGTCAATTGATAACATTGTTGCCCTTGGTCGAGAGAATCCATGAGCTCTCCTAAAAATCTTAATAGTTATATAGTTTCATTCATAATTTTAGAAGTAGACATGTATTTTGTTATTGTTGTTGATAGTGCAATAGTATGTTGTTTTTTGCTTGACCAACTTATAGTTATGTTGCCTAGGAGGAAAGAAAAACCAATTGTTGATCATTGAATATCCAAATCACCACCTAATCAAAACCACAAGACCCATTGACAATTTTTTCACTATCAATTTCACTTTATACTCCTAAATAATGTATTTAATATTCTTTACTTCTTTGCAAGTACCTCAAAACACTACAAGGAATCATGTCCATTCCAACCCATGCATTTGCAACTTTAGATGTGACTATCCATTTATTAAAAATGACTTGTAGTTGCATAAACAATTATAAAGTGGTTTGCAATTGCATATGCAACTTATACTTACAACTAAAGTCAATTTGACTGAAAATGAAAATGAAAAATACATTTATATCATCCATTTTTATGGGCATCCCAAAATAGATGAAAAAATAATTGTTTTTACAATTTGGAAGTTGGTTCAAAGACCATTGGACACCATGTGGCATCTTTTCAACTTGATTTGCAAAATTATAAAGCCTAGTTGCAAATGCACATGTAATTAAATGTGAAAAAATTTGACTTTGATAATGACATTGCTAGATTTAATGGTTTAGTTATTTATGCGAAAGCTTCAAGCACAAATGCTATACCTATAGCCATCTAACAATCTATATTTATGGAAACTTTTGATACACATGTAACTTACAAAAAAGTGGCATGCAAAGGGAACTACATTATCTCGTTTAATGTGAAAAGGAGCTTAGATCAAAGCATGATGTGTGTATAGTTTTTAACCCATGAGATTTTACCAAATTGAATAGGAAAAGGACACCAAGGATATAGAATCCCCAAAAGTAAAAGATTTCCACCATTTGCTTGTCAACTACATGCATAGCCTTATAATAGCCAACCAATTTGGATCTTTTAATAATACACATATACACAAATACCAAGATTTAAACAACGGACATGATAATCCTCCTAAATCCCAAAAGCAATGCACCATTAACAACCTGATTATTAACATACACAAACTTTGTGTATCCTTTGAATCTTACAAAAAATTGTAAACTTTAAGTACTTAACAAGTATTTGCTAGAACATACTAAAAAATTTGCTAGATGGAATTGAAAACATAGATCCATCCATATTTGCTAGTTGCCCCAAAAAAAAAATTGAACAGAGTGACCATGTTAGATGGAAAATCATTGAAGTTGTTGACCATATAGTTGTATGTGGTTATTAAGTTCTTATTGTTCTTGCACATACATACCCATTTCTCAAATGCAAATGCAGTTGAAGCATATCAAAGCATCCATAGGCCTAAATTAAGGATGAAGCAAGTTTTGGCTAAAAAACAAACTATTATGATATTCAAAAAGTCAATTGGAAGGGATAATCATTTATGGCAATTTCACTATTAACTTAGGATTTCCTACATAGACAAGACCACCAAACACTAGCGTAACAACCACTTCTTTGATTTTTCAACATCATATAAGCACCAAAAGCATAATTATGAGAAGCATAATGCTTCTAACAGAGTTCAAAATTGTGTAGCCACCCAATTGGTTGGATAAATGCATAGATTGTTTAGTTACACATTGATAAACTTTACAAAAAAGAAAAGATTTCAACATCAAATAGTGGGAGAAAATGTAAGTTTGTGTAGTTTCATGAGCAAAAGTTGTGGTGCAAGAGTTACCACTACATCCAAATCATGTGATCCAATAGAGATGCATATATCCACATTGCTAAACATCAATATGTGTTATACATTCCAATACTTTTATGTAGACATATGCTACAACAAATTCCATTGCCTTGAAAAAATTACCTTGGATAATAAAAATCATGTTGCACTTGGTATATCAAAATAATGTTGGCATGATTAATTACTTCATAAATTTTGCCGTACCATACCACATTCCTACACTCAAGAATGATAAATTGTTAGTTGATAAAGCACATAGGAATCACACCTAATAAAAGGTAAATGAAGATTGAAGGCATAGTTAACTACCCTTGATGATAGTGTTCCTAATCATAAATAAACAATATCCCAATGAACCATGTATAAAAGTGCATTGATGATAACCCAAAATGCATCAAATTGCATTTATAAACCGTAAAACCAAATTTGGCCTTGATTTTCATACAATACTTCAAAAGCTTGGAGCTATTGTACAAAAACCAATGCCAAATTTGTTGCCATTAGTTGGCATTCCTAAGCAGACTAATGGGAGACTCCAATCACAACCTAGATTTGAAATCACCTATGGCTATCCAATGAAATCCTACATCATCATAGATGATGTGTAGATTAGATGCATGCATATGTTGAATGCAATCAAATGAACCCACAAGTGACTACAAAATGTAATAGAAATAAGTTCCATGCAAGAACATAAGGAATAAATTAGGCGGGGGGGACGAGAGAGTGAGCTTTGTCATCATGGCCACCATTACCAAATTTTGGCACAACTTCTTTTAAGGATCCAAAAGGCATTATGCACATTGACTCCACAAAGGGTGTTTGGTCTATTCATTTATTACAACCTATAAAATTTCATGTAGACAACCATAAACACTTAGAAACAACCACTAAGGTAAAGCAATAGACAAAAGCCTCACTAACTAATGCTTGTTAATATGCCTATGAAACAACCCTAAATCAAACCCTAAATCTTAACACAATAAGGTTTGTAATCAACCTTCTTGCTTGCACCCAAGAGTACATATCAATCATGGCTTTTGTGTGTTTTTGGAAGTTTAGTCCAATGAAAGCATCTTCAAACCCTAAAATATTAAAACCCTAATGCCTGATTTGACAAAAAACATATTTAAATATGCACAACTACTAACTACAAAGACATAAAGGAAGCACCTTCATGAAATCTCTACATGGTTGCAAGCAAACGCTCACAAACTACACTATAAAACGAAATCAAATCACATCAAATCAAAGCAAAGCTTCATGTAAACCCTAATCCAAATCATGCCCCCAAACACAAAAAGATTCATGATGGCATCCTAATTACCTCTTCAACCTTTTTTACACCCATACATAATATTTTCACTTCGTTGGCTTGCTAATGAACTTGTTATACCTTGAAAAATGAAATGGTGCTTGTTGAAACATGATTGGTATAGCTCTTTTGCCACCTAAATTTGATAATCACAAATCTCAACAATTGAATTTTTCATTTGGCCCAATATAAAAGAAATTATATAACTTGTATATATATATAATAAACTATATAGGCATGATTATTATACAAGCAATAGTCAAAGGTCAATGGCCATTTACTTTTTAAACACACTACTATAAAAATGGTTTTTCATTTTAGCAAATCTAATATAAGAACTACCCAATTTGAACAAGGGTCAAAAAGATTGTTTTGTCATTTTGGACAAATCAATTTCAACATGTCCATTGTGACTAGGATGGTTTTTTTGACTAGCAAAGTATGGACCATTTGACTAGTCATTTTGATTAGTCAAATTTTTGCTCGTATTAAAAAATAATTTGTGGTAGGTAAGTAGGTTGTAAAAGCTAGGCATTTAGGTAGATACATTATAAAAAGGCAAATAAAGTAGGTAGGTAGGTCATAAAAGGCAAGCAGGCAGGTGGTGGTAGCCTAACTTAGCCTACCTTATTGTATTTGACCTACTTTAACCATATCTAACCTAGTATATCTTACTTAGCCTATTTTAAGGCCACCTAGTGAACTACCGGGTTTTGAAAGAAATAAATAAAGGAGCAAAAAAAAAAATGTTATTACTTTCCTTAGATAAGTAAAAAGCTTCAACACAAAGGGGACTATCCAATTTTAGTAAGGTAGCCTCATAACCTTTCTATAGAAACAAATTTGAAGCAAACATGCAAGAAAAATACTTGCATATAAAAAGTCAAAATATTGTGAATGGGTGAGGTCATACTAACATGTATCAAAAACAATCATAACCATTACTTTATTTTTTGAACTTTCAATTGTAAATAATAATAATAATAATAATAACAATAATAATAAAATATTTTATAAAAAAATGTTATTGTGAATACATTATGTGCATATCATAAAAATTTAAAATCAATCTAATGAATGAAAAATAAATATAAAGATTTTTAACCTCTTGTAACCACTACTTAAAACTTATATAAAAACACCTTAAAAGCAATTTTGACACTAAAAACAGAATTTGAGAAAATTTCTTAATGATATATATTGGGATATTTTTTAATATACACCTTAACATAATAATATTAAGAAAACTTTTTAAAAATTTAATTTTTTTTGAAAGATGTATTTAAAAAATTCTAAAAATAAAGCAATGGTCTAATGGGGCACATGTGGCTCTTAATAGCGTGGTTGGATTGAAACATACAAAGGAAACTAGTTGGTCCCTTCTGGGACCTAGAGTGGAGGTAGGCCTAACGCCCAATTTTATGAAGGGTATTCATATTTTTCCCTTTTCAATTGTTGGGTCATTTTTTTTTTTTCCTACCAAGTAAATTGGACGTGCAATGCATGGTCATAACCAAGAAAGAACAAAAAAGAAAATTGTTTCAAAACCCTTTTAAATTGATGTTCAATAAATATAATATACAATGCAAAGTGGGTGAAGGGCATCTCAATTCATATTTTTATAAAAAATGAAAATTCTATAAGGTGTGTAATGATTTTAAAAGTAATGTGTGTTTTAATATTTTGGTTGGTTTTGGAAATTGAAACACCAAAATCCAATTAACATTCATTGGAATTTGGATTGCCCATTATTGATTTTATTAATTAGATGTGGGTACATCTCATATTAATTCTTAGAAAATCTAGACTTTGAAACAATCATGAGCAAATAAAAGTTCAAATGAATTTTTTTAATATCTATATACATGAAGGAAGGTTGTTTGTTTGTTTTGTTCCAATGGTTCATGAAACCAAGGTCTTAATGACATAAGGAAAGCTATTAAACTTGAAAATTCATATTCTTAGAAAAATAAAATTTACGAATAGTTGTAGAAGGGCACAAGTTGTCAACATGAAATGCATCTAATATGTTAATATTTAATATGAAATTTTTTTACAAAATTACAAATATGTCTTGACAACAAATGTAATTAACTCTCAATATTTATTAAGCATTTCATATATTAAAGATGTAAACTAAAAAGTAAGTATAACATTTGGTATATATGTGGTATTTTTGTAAGAAATGACATCTTTAAAAATTTTAAAGTATAACTCAACTTAGGATTTGAACTTAGAAAAATACACCCAATTTGCACATTGAGTGGAAGGGAAATTGGTAAAACCAATAAAAAGAATTGCACATAGTGCATACTAGATTACAATGATACATGTGTTAGTATTTCAATTTACAACAATGTTCCCATTTTCTAAAAACCATGGCAACATAGGTTGTATGTCCGAGGGTTGAAGATTGTTAACAATTTTCAAATTTTTTTGACTTGTCATTCTAAATAGCATTACATACACTAATCTTCATGCAAAAGATTAACGAATATGTATCATCACTTTGGATGATATCATTGCACCTTGGGACTTGTGCCCTATAATTGCATAACCTAACATTAAAGTAAATGATGCTTTGTAAAAATGTCCTTGAAAATCACATTTATTTTGAATTGATTTTTTCTAAATTATTTGCATGTATCCTGATGGATTGAGTGCAACATAAATGTTACAAACATTATTTTCTAAATTAAACTCCAACTTTGTTTCAATTCTAGTGGTTCCATTTGTAACACTAATTTTTAAAACAATGTTTTCAATTAGCATAACCAATGCTCCCAATGCAACATGTTGCATGTGATTGAATCTTTTTATTGTTCACCCAAGATTGAATGTGTCCAACATTCCTTGCATTTGTCTCCAATTGAATAGCATAAATTTGGTCAATTGGAAATTTCTTGTGAAGAATCAAATCATTGTAATAATCAACATCCTTCATATGTGTGGAAAGTATTGTTGTTTTGTCATCAATGTAACAATTGTTCAAAACTTATGAATGTTTTTCTTCCATTGGTGCTTGACAATGGATTATGTTCAAAAAAGAACAATATTCTGGATCTTCAACATGTCTTATTAAAGTTTCCAAACTATGATATGTTGCAAAATTCCAATCAATCACATTATAAACATAATGCTTTTAGCAATATTTTTTTGTGTTCATAGATGGGAATGACATATTATAGAAGTTGTGCATGATTGCCCACCAAAATCACTAATTTAAAATGATATAGTTCGTTTGTAACATTCTCAATTTGATATAATCTAGTTTCAACATTTTGCAACAATGTACTTGTCATCATTGACATTTCATCAATAATGATGATGTCAGCTTCTTTGAGAATTTGAAATTCAACACTTAATTTTTATAATGGCCGAACATATCCTTTGCATTGTATATGAAATGTGTTATGGATGATTGAAGCTTTTGAACTAAGCCTCGATGTTGCACATTTTGTTGTTGCAATAAAGATAACTTTCTTTTTCAATAACATATAGTATTTGGTCAAATACCAAATGAAAAATGTCTTTCCACTACCAGGAGTTCCTAACATAAAACATGTTCACAAATAATGAATATGCATAGCTATAAGAATAATTGATTGTAAAATTTAGTAAATATGCATAATATTTTGTAAAATTTGTGTTTTATAATATAAATATAAAAATTAATTGCCATAATATATCTTTCATACATGCAATAAAAACATGCATAACTTCTAGATGGAAGTTATTTTAATATTTGAAATGAAATAAAATGAAATAAGTTATGTACCTAAAATGACATGCAAACCTTTTATTTGAGAACAAATGATGTTGAATATATACATTTGTTCATGTGAAAAAAATTTATTTTCCAAATAATCACGAACATCATGTATTCAATAATTTGGATCAACTAAACCAATTGTGATCCAACACATGTAACATCAATATTGATATTGATTGGTAAATTTTGTGAATTCTCAAAAGGATGTTTTTCCAAAAGCTTGTTGTATATGTGATTTTTCTTCTAATCATCATATAAGTTTCATTTCCCATATTCAAATATGAGGTCTTGCAAACAATTAAGAATCTTCACAATACCACGAATAAAATATTCATGATAATATCATCTTGCTAGATTTGTGGGAGATATCAATTCGCATTCTTTAAAAAAACAACATTGCTTAACAATATGTTGAAAAAAATGGTTCAACATGTTTGCCAAGATTGTAAGTTGGTGAACCGCACCAAAATGTTCACTATTATATAAGAAAATCTTAGTTTGTCTTTGCCCAAACATGTCTTCTTCTTCAATTATTGTTGTTGTGGAGAAATTTGTTTCCAATACTTTGTAAATGTGTATTGGGCCATGTTAGAAGGTCACACACAATATATATTAATGGGATGAAATCCAAGTATCTTGGATTTAGTCACCATTTTTGTATGCAAGTTTGGCGGTTTTGAATCAACATACTTTACACCAACACTTTTTGATATGATTGGGATTTGTAAACATGAAAAGGCCACTTCAACTGGAAATACAGGTTTGGCTATCATTGTTGCTGAAATCAATTAAAGTTGCAAAGGGGTTACATCAACCAATCCCAAACTTCTTGCATTAACGTCATTTAATTTAATAGTGCCTTGTGATTCACATTTCATAGCTATATTTCAAAAGATAATATGACCAGTATGAAGATGTGATTCGTTGAATGTTCATATGTGCACCCCACATATCAATGTAGTATATTGATAAGGCATTACATTTCAATATTCATAACATGGACAATAGTATTGCCACCTTATTCATAAATAGTTCAAATAAGTTAACGTGCTCCCAAACTCCTTAAAGGATTCGAATGTGAGTCTAAAGTGAAAACAACAAAAGAGCAAAGAGTCGGAGCATTCTTTTTGGCTCGTAGCACTTTGGGGGTAGAAAGGCATATTGGAGCTCCGGGATGGGACTAGGAAGAATGACAAGTAACTTATTCACTCACACGGACAAGTTGGTTAGTGCATAGTTTAAGCACTTTTGGTGCTAGGATGAGCCATGAGCAAACTTGGACTCACAAGATTCACCACGGTCCGAACTTGGGGGAAACCACCACCTTCCCCCTTATAGTATACTTTGTGCCTCTCCACGAGGCTCACATCCAAATGGCATTTTGTTCCGAGACTCCCAAATGGGAGTCCCGAAATTCCCAAAGTTGGGACTCTCACAACTTTGGGGCCTCATAACTTTGTGTGCAGACCTCTAATTGTAATGAGGTCTGAAGCAGAGTTGTAGCCCTTGTCAAGATCTTTTCAATAGTATGTCACACACCATCTGCACACAAGGAAATTGAGTCGATTCCCAACTTTTAGTGGCCGGGAGTCAAATTGCCAATTTGATTCCTGGCCTTTCTTTTGGCCATAACTTGTGTTTTAGACTCCAAATGGGTCATGCGAGCCCATTTTAGACATCTATGTTTCAATAGCTTTTCAATGATATAAAAAAATCTTCAAACCGATGCGTTTTGACCCCTGCAATCGCCCTTTAAATATTCAGAAGTCCATTGGGAGTTTAACTCCCAAAATGGGAGTTCACGTGGGAGTGTGAGGGTTCATTCCCTCCCACTCTTTTGCATTCCCAAGAGCACGAGATGTGACTCCTGGGCTTCCCTCTTGGCCCGTAACCTTGCAAGCCCTTGCTTTGGTCACGAGCACAAGGCTAGGGTTGCGACACAAGTCAAAAACCATGTGAATATTTCAAACAATGATTACATTTTGAATACTTAAATATCTACTAAAATGTGAATATCATGTTAACAATGGAAAATTGTTTTAAATTTGATTATCATGGAATTGATATTAAAAATTCATATTAAAATTCACATTTTAAAAATGTTCAAAAGATTTTTGAACTTGAATAATCAAAAGTTCAAAATAAAAAGAATTTTGCAAAGATAAGATTAGGGTCTCTTTTAATAGTAAAGATTATTGATTGCACAAATATAAAGATGATAATAACCAATTAATAATGACATGCCCCCAAGTTCCTTGTTAAATTCAAAGAAAGTCTAACTATGTTAAAGAGTGGAAGTAGTTGGAACTTGGTGCTACTCCCAGCTTCCACCACTAAAGGGGGTGAGAGGGACGTGTTGAAAGCTCCGGGATTAGACTAAGAAGAGGGACAACTATTTAGTTACTCGGTCCTGCATCAAAACCAACCATAAGTGGGTTAATTCACCTTTGGAAACACCCTTGGTGTTGGGACAAGCCACGGACTCACTTGACTCACCACGGCTCGGACTCGGGGGAAGCCACCACCTTCCCCCATATAATATTCTCTGCGTTGCTCCGCCGCACCCGCATGCAAATGGCTTTTATTCCCGGGACTCCCAAGGAGGAGTCCCGAAATTGTCTCGGTTTGGACTCCCGGGACTTTGGGAGCTCATAACTCCCGGCTCAGACCTTAGATTGGGATGAGGTCTGAAGCAAACTTGTAGCTCTCCTCAATATCTTTCCAATGGTATGTTGCACTTCATCTGCACACACCGGGGTCGGGTCGATTCCCGACTTTTTGTGGTCGAGAATCAAATTGCCAATTTGACTCCCGACCCTTCTTTCGACCATAACTTGTGCTGCAGATGTCCAAATGGCTCATGCAAGGCCATTTTCGACATCTAAACTTCAAAGCCTTTCCAACGGTATAAAGAACACCTCAAGGCGAGGTGTTGTGACCTAAGCTCTGAAGTTACGGGAGTCCTAGAGGACTCCAAGTTCCCACTTTTGGGAGTGTGAGTCTCATCTTCACACTTGCCTCAAAGTGGGGTTGCGACAAATAAACTCAAAAGTCACACTTGATTTGAAATTTTTTGACCCACCTTTGCGTGATTAGATGTTGAGCCACATGTTGTTTGAAAATTATAGTAATGAGAAATTCATGTTTGTAAGTTCCAATGTGCTTATTTGTTTTGCATCGTGAACCACATTGATGCATTTGTTTTTGTTCTGCTAGCTTGAACAATGTTAAATCATGTTCTTTGTCTAGCAATATGAATTTTCCAAACTATTCATCAATAGTAGCAAGTACCATTGCAACTATTTCATTTGTGCTGCAATCAACATCAACATCATTTATCCATAATATGATGTGTGCATGTACAAAACCTAGGTGAAAGTACAATACGAATTTAAACAGTTTTGGATTATTGCCAACATAAATGGAATGTACCATAGAATGAACACATATTTAATAAAACTAAAAAACATAATTATTTCAATGAAAAATATGATTATATTATTCGACTTATGGTTGATTATTATTATAGTAAGGTTTTCCAACAAGTTATACAATATTAAATTTGTTACAAATTTGATGCAATATGTAAGTGTGTGTTTTGACAATAAGATTTGACAAGGTTTCAAGCTCTATGTTGTTGGATTTAAGTGTCTAATAAATGATTATATCAAAATGTACGTGTTTACTATTTTGTTTATGTTAAATTAATTATGCTTTCACTCACTTCAATGTTGCAACTCCAATTGTGTTACATGATGTTCGATAATGCCAAGAATGTTTTCACCACCAAGAACATAGGTTGACATGAAATCTTACAACCTTGCACAAAATAATAGCACACATTCAACTAGATAATCCTTCCAAGAAAATGTGTTATTGAAAAACAAGCAAGATTTTCAATGTCTTCAATTTCTTTCCATCTCAAATTTGATGTTTCATCAAAAGTCAAAGTGAGGAAAAAATGAAGCATTCCAAAGTTCTCCACCATCACCGATAACTTTTTAAATTGGGTATGGTGCCATTGTGGCGTTATTGGATAGAGGGTGGTAACTTGAACTTCATAATATTCTTGAGAACAACAATTTCTAACCATTGAAGATGTTGGCGTTTTAATCTTTATACATCCCTCTCTAGACATAAATGTTTTGTAGCATTCAATAGTTGAATTGCTTGTCGCACTTGTTACATCAAGAGTAAGTATGGTGGATATAATGTAAAAACAAAAAATAATGTAGACATTTTATGTTTCAAATAAGATAATAAACCACCAATTCCATCATATGGCCCACATCCATGTGGAAATAGGAATGGGAAAAATGCCTTTTCAAGTGACATGTTCAATGCTGGAATAGTGCACATGCCATCTTCTCGAACTAATAACCTTTTAGTCTTGAAAGCGTTGTCATTGTTACGCATAGTTAATTTTCAATTTCAAAGGCATCATCAAAATTGTGAAAAATTCCAAGACACATGTCAAAAAGTAGTGACAATTTTTGAATGAAAGGTTTCATATCCATACTTGAAAAAGGCCTTTCACCAATACTAGGTTTTGCAAGTATTTCTTCTATAATTGAAGAAGATAAAACACATAATCCATGTTTTGGTTTATTAATATTGGGGATGTATTTTTGTATAAAAGGATTTGAAAAAAAATTTTAGTGAAAAAGATCTTTGAGGGCAAATTAACAATTTTTGATGTACTAGTTGGTTAAAACTTGATATTTTAATAAAATAAAGGATTGTCAAGTAACCCAGATGGTTGTATTTGGCCATGCATGAATCCATAATCTTGTTGTTCAATTTTCATTGATATATCAATAAATGAAAGAGGTTGAAAATGCAACAGATTGTTAGCAAAGATTTGTTTCATATAATCCATGTTTTGAAATACAACATATTTGATTCGTTTTAGTTGTTCATAGAATCTAAAACATCCATTGCATACATACACATGCAAACCATCACTAGTGGTTGTGTATGTAGACATAATAATGTTTGAACAACCATACGGTGTTGCATTAACAACAATTCCAAATGTATTCAAAACAACACTAAAATGTGTTTCGTGAAGGTGTAATTTTGTGGATCCACAAAATCCACAACATCTCATATGCTTAATGAATGAAGATGTACATTAACTCCAATTTCAATGCAATGCTCCAATTTCAATACATGACCTATCAGAAGGTTTGAAAACCTTTTGTCGTTTAATTATATAGTTTTGTTGTTGACATCTTCGTTTCTCTTTTAATTTCATTTTTTATTTTTGAAAATGACTTGGATCACATTATATATGATCATACCACCAACTACACAATCCAAATAAATAACATGTTAAATTATAGTCCTAAAACTATTTAAAACAAATAATAATAAAATGCAAAAGTAAAAGTATTTTGTTCATGGGCATATTTATATTTTATGAATAATCATAATCCATAAGCATTAAAATATCCAAATCCATACAAGTGGTTTCTTAATGATATGTATAGTTATAGGCTATACAATTACTTGGAATTTTTTTGAATCAATCCATATTAAATAGGATTAATCATTTTTTAATTAAAAATTATTTACTAAAAAATTTCATTTAAGAATTTTTTATGAAATATTACATATAAAATTCATTATAAATCATTTGAGTTTTTTACTAGTATCAATTGCCACACATGCTTTAATTGCAATTATAATTACTATCCATAACACCTTTTTCCAAAAAACATTTATTTCATCAAAGCCAAAATATGTGTTTTGCATGTAATCATTCAATATGATTCCTTTCATTGCTTTTTGGTGTGATATATAATCCTTTGAAAATTATAGAATATGTTTTTTGAAATCATTTCCAAATTCTTTACTTCACATTTGAAATTATTTAAATTTTATTTAAAAAAACTCATTCACTTGTTTTATATTTTTATTGAAATATGCATATATCATGATTACTAAACCAATTAATTATCAATTCTTATTTAACATGTGAAATTATTTGAAAATTACACTCAAATATTCTATTTTATTATTGATGTTTATGTTTTGCTTGCATTTCAATTTCGTAAGATTATTTTGATTTTATAAAAAGAATCAATGTTGTAAGATTTTTAAAAACCTTATTTTCAAATGTCAATTGTAATTTTACTATTTTCAACCTTTATTTATTTTGGTATATTAAAATAAATTAGTTAGTATCAATTACCACATGACATTCTTTAATCTATTACAACTATAATGATTTTACATAACACATTTTGACAAATACATTCAAACTTCATCAAAGCCTAAATGTATATTTTGCATGTATTCATTCAATATAGTTATTTTCATGTTTTTGTGGTATGATATTTAATGCTTTGAAAATCATAGGTTTTTTTTGGTCATTAGTTACAAATTTTTTATTTCAGATTTGAAAATGTTTAAAATTCATGTCCGTAGTAAAACAATCATTCCATTTTTTTATAGTGTTATTGAGATTATGCATATTTCAAGAATATTAAACCAACAACATTTAATTAGTTTTTTTTATATGCAAAATTAATTGAAAATTACATAACCTTTTATTGTGGTCATTAATTTTCATCATTTTTGAAAAAGATAAATTCAATTATCATCTATTATAAATTTCATGTGTAAGGTTTTAAAATATTCACATTGAGTGGAAAGGAGATTGGTGATATAGATCATATAACTTGCACATAGTGCATATTAAATTCAATGTTACATTCTAGAATTTTCAAACTTGCATATTTAATTTGGAGTGATATATATATATATATATATATAAACCCTATGATGTTTTATCAATTAGCCTTATATTGTGGTCATTAATTATCATGTTTTATAAACTTCATTTGCAAGGTCAAAAAATATTCAAATTAATTTTTAGTTTATTACATTTAAATTATATCATATCGATTTGTTTTCATACATTATTTTTGTAGTGCCATTTTTTAAACTTTGTTTTGGATTTGCAAAAGTGATTATTTATTTAAAATATCTTATGTAATAGGTGAGATGAATGTATCATTTATTATAAGTAATAATACATTACCATTTACCACACTTGTACAAATTAAATTCTAAGGTATAAATCAAGGGAGGAATTGTTTTACTATTTGAAACATTTTGGGACATTTGAATCTTGGGAACATATTTGGATTTCATGAATACTAGGAGTACATAATATATTGGGAACTTAGTGTGAACACATAACATGGAAGAACTTCATGTGAACTTAGTGGAAAGATATTTAAAACAGCAAAATATAATTCTAATTGCACTTTTCATAAATGGAGACACAACATACTTCTATGTACTAATATTGTCATTTAACACCATGTATGGCATTTGGTAATATTTTTGATTGCTAGGTATTGTTCTAATTAATATGCTTGCATTTTGATATTTCATAACATACAAATGCAAAAGACTTTGAATTGGATAACTATTTATTTAGTTATTAAATGTCAAGATGCACATATTTATACCCAATTATAGATTTGTAATTGATACTTTGATGTCATTTATATTAATGTTTTTGAATATTGAAGTCATAGTGTGGTGTGAAAAGAGGTAGTATAAAATCTGATCGAATCCTGGGTTTTGTGTCAAGCAACTCAGTGTGGCGGCGCTCCATAATGGGCTGCATGGAATTGCATGGCTTTTCCTTTGAGCTGTGCATTGGAATGGGTATGGCGGCTTGTATTGATGAAGGCAGATGGCAAGTCGGCGAAAGGAGGATCGGATCAGGATGACAAGGAAGATTTTGGGGAAGCTTCTAGAAGAAGCAACGGACGTCTGAAGGAAAAAAATCAGAAGGCTGTTTTAAGGAAGACAATCTCGGCAGTGTAAAGAAGACAATAGATA
>Ga0209208_10005386_pt1 | contig 17851 bp, 15 predicted proteins | sample S1TSphfallax_3_FD_187694 | JGI IMG/M metagenome (GOLD analysis project Ga0209208, IMG submission 187694) | Host-associated microbial communities from peat moss isolated from Minnesota, USA - S1T2_Fd - Sphagnum fallax MG (SPAdes) (version 2) | ecosystem: Host-associated > Plants > Peat moss >... | reverse complement strand
ATTCAGTTTTTGAAAGATTAAAAAAAAGAAAAGAAACTTGGTATTCTATGTGAACAAATGAATGTTTGAGGACCTTTCACCTCTAAAGAAACCAATAGACAATATCACAAACTTACAAAAGTTCACACATGTTTGTGAAAGTCTATGTATTGTCTGCATTCCCCCTACCCCCCTCCCAAAAACAAAAAATAAGTAATTCATGAAAACAAGGGAATGCAACTTTGTGAATAATGATAATTATTTTCATCTTTCTTATGTTATCATAATTTACTTGGGCTCCACATTGGCTACACATTATCAATGTTGATCAATTAATGAATAAAATAATATTTCTATATGGAAATTAAGCTCCATTTTGAATGAAAATATTGAATAACATTGCATGCAAATTGAATTGGATTTCAACTCAACAATCGGATTAAGCTTTGTAAAAACATAAATCCAAAAAAAGCACAATTGCATGCCCCTTCAATAAAAAATGAGCTAAATAGATTCTAGATTGGAAGTGACAATTACGACTTATAACTTATAGAATCTAAAGTTGTCCTCCCTAAATTAACTTTGATGAATCATCTTCATTAGAATTTTCATGATGTATTATGTATATCGCAATATCTTGGCAACTTTGACACTAATCATATTATTTTCAAAATCTTGAAAGTTTTGGAAAAGAAAATTGCAAAAAAAATAAATTGTGAAAGAAAATTGGGGTTCTTAAAGAATATTTTGGATTATTTTATTTCTAACATGGCAACTTCAAAATAAAATCATTATTGGACATTGAAATGTTGAACTTGCCATGGCATTATGATTTTTTTTTTCATATTTTTCATATTTTAAAATTATGTCTTTAGTCTTTACTTCCTATGTTGGTTTGTTCTCTCGTTGGTATTTTGGTCATGTGCAATGCACTTTTCATCTATAATAACTTTTATTTATGACATTTTTTTCCCACTGCATTCAAATATTCTTTTTGTATTTTCACATAAACTTATTCTACATGGTAAATAAGGAAATCCATACATGCCTACAAAGTTTCACACACCCCATATAGGCTCAACATTTCTCCACATAATCTTCATCTTTTTGTTAGGATAAAACTAGGAAATTATTCTATGATCCTTAACGCATTTATTTTATGTGGTTTGGTTCCCATGGCTTGTTCCTACTTTCTCCCATTTCCAACTGGAAAAGCACTTAGTCCTTGGCTCTATTGATTGTGGATGCCTATAGTTGTATTAACTAGTTGGGGGTACGAGGTGTGCACCCAATGTTGTTTTTACATAGCCAACTATTTTGGTTTTTGGATGTGTGCCCCAAAAAATCCAAGTTTGTGGGACATGCATGTTTGAATTTTTAAAATTTTAAGACTTGTAAGAATATATTAGGCAACTTCTCCATTAGGCATTTTCTCTAAATACATAGCAATTGGTACACAACTATATGAGACTTATTACATTTTTTTTTAGTGTTATTTTCATTATAAATTCTTCCTCCTCTTCATCTAGAACTAGATGGTCTAAAACTATTTCAACATTTGGTTGTTGAACAAAGCTAATTCTGGTGTTTAAAGAAGAAGTGAATGTCTGAAACATTGTTGTGATATTGAGTTGCCAAACATTTTTTTTAATGTTTTGGAACATTAGATTGAGGTAAAGATGACGACTATGCTATAACACTACATGAACAAAATTCAATTTAAAATGAAAGGCAACAATTGAAATATCTTATGCACAATCCCACCAACTATGCACATACAACTTCACAATGGGAAGCTGGTTTCAAATGTCTATTAATGCCGTTGTGGTTATGTAAGTATAATTGGTGCCTCCCCTTGCCTTTTTTGCATCTGTAGCTATTGTAGACCTAATCATGAAAATAATAATCTTGTAACTTATGTATCTCACTACTTTGTGGGCCTTAGAGCTTGGATGAATCATTGTAAAAATTATGAATTTCTAGTCCATGACGTTCTTTAACCCATCCGAGTTTGTCACATGATCATGGTAAGCAAACTCATTACTTTCGATGCAGTCACCTGAATGAATAGGGCTAACTCTTTTAATCTTGTTTGCACCTCCCACACACATTACATTTTGAAGTATGAAAAGAGTTCAACCAATTTCATTCTAGGTTTGACATTAATTATATATTTTTGAAATGCCAAATTTTCTAAAAATTATGCACTCAAAATTCTGGAAGTCAAAAACAAAAAAATTGCAATTGTACTAAAATTTGGGGAACTTGAGACAATTAGGTGAATTGTATTTATAAGGTCCATCATTTTCTTCATCTCGGTAGCTTAGTCTTCAATAGGTACGTGATTTATCCATCAAGTACCCTACATATGCTTAACAATTTCAATGTCTATAGTACTAGTCTCCTGACTTGTTGTCCCTATTGCTTACAACCAAAGACAGGTGATGAGGAGAAGAAATGGTGCAGTACTTCTCTTTTAGTGAGATCTTTTTGATGGACATGAAGTGCAATGATCACTCACCATGGAAGAATTTTTTTTTTAATGTCGGTTGAATATCAAGCTGAAAATTTCATAAATTAATGTTTTTTCCGGTCCAACTTGATTTTTAAAAACAAGGGGTTTGTCACACTATGGCCTTGCTATTTTACATTTTAAAAAAGTATCTTAAGGCAAAGAGAAGAATTATGGAAACTCAAATATTTCACCATGCAAAAAATATAATCTTCTAAAAAAATCCTCTAAAAGAAACCAAAATCCTTCAAGAGATATTAAAACTCTATAACCAATCTCAAGTTTCAACACAAGCCAAAATATCATCTTTCAAAAAATCATTAGGTATATAAAAATGGAAAATTTTATATTCACACCTTTTTTGGTTAAATTCACACCCTTTCTTCGCAGTCGTGGTCAAGAAACGCGGCAGACCTGCAGGCTCTAAGAACAAGACAAGCACGACCAGGGTGTGAATTTAATCAAAAAAGGTGTGAATTTAAAATTTTCCATTTTTATAGACCTATTATTATTTATTACCTAGGGGCCTATAAAAATCCCTTAAGCTACTGTATACTCTATAATGAATCTAAACACAATATCCTTGCCTACCAAGGCAAGGGCCAATAAAACAATTGTTGGGTCCAAACCAGCAGATAAAGGAACTGTTTCAAAAAAATTCGTTCTGGGAGTGCGTGTGGGGAGGGGGTGGTGCCGCCCTTACATGCCTTTGGATTGCACTGCGTCGTGTAGGGGCAGGAGGGAGCTGCGACCGCTTCTCATGCCTCGAAAAGCTTCAACAAACTCTCTTTCCGGAGTCCACTCTCCTTTGCATTTTCTATACGTCTGTGTTGCGTGCTAATTTTGGGAAGAAGCTCTCTCTCACTTCTCTGGCTGCATTACACAATAGCCCCTCAACCTATTGCTGACCTGTTTGTCTGCCATCTATCTATCTATCTATATGTCGATGCAGCTCAGTATTGAATGTTTCAACTCCATTGATCTAGTGGCTGTGTGCAAGTATTATCTCTCTCTCTCTCTCTCTCTCTCTCTCTCTCTCTCTTTCTTTCTTTCTTTTGTAAGGTTTTTTTTTTCTTTCCTTTTCTTTTTTGGTTTGTGGGTCAGGGCGCTGAAGATTTCGGGAAACAAAAAAAGGAGAAACTAGAATTGGGAGTCGGTCAAAAAGCTCTGCTTGAATTCCTTTTGCAAAGTCGACGACAGGTGTGGTGGCGGAGTGGGTCACCGTCAAGGTTTTAGAGAGAGAAAAAGGAGGCAATATGCAGTATGTACTACTAATAATGTCTCTCTTAGTTTTTGACGGCATGTGCAGTTTCAATGGATTCTATTTTAGACTAGTGCCAAAAGAAGTGCTACCATAGTACCTTGGGAGCTTAGACACCAACTATGTTATTTTCAGAAATGTTCAAAAACAAAAAAGTCCAAAGAATTTTTTGTGAAAGAAGATATTGAATCTTCAAGAAAATTGTATATAGTTTGTTTATTCTTCGACAGACATGTGTCAAAGTTGCCAAGGTACTAAGGTATTTGCAGCTTCAGTTGTTGTTGTTTTTTTAAATTTTTGGTGGAGGTGGCGATCTTTTGACCCTAACTCTATGAAACAATTTGAAGGAGCGCAGATCTAGATACGAACAAAGGAGTCAGCAGCAGCACCAGCGCTTTGTTATTATTTTATGTACGTAGATTATCCGCATGTACAAAAAGAAAGAAAACTCGAAATTGAACAAACCTTAAGCTTTTCGTGTATGGAAATTCTGTTCAGGATTTTCATCAATTCTGTTTCTAAGGATCTAAAATCATCTGGTAGAAGAAGAGGACAGAGAAGAGGAAGAAGAAGAAGAAGGAAAAAAAAAAAAACCCTACAGTGGGCAAATTCCTGGACCAACTTTGTCTGATGACGGTGCGCGCATTGCCCGCCGGACGCTGACGACGACGCCAACCCTTCTTCGCTGACGTGCTCGGCAAGACCAGTTAAACGTACTGTTCTGAGAATTGTCCCTCATCGTCGCTGTTTTCTCGCGGTTATAGTGATTGGGCGCGACACTATATAAAGCCAAAGCATTGTGCAGATCAAATCAAGACTTTCCTTCCTCTTTCTTGGCATGTTCCAGAATGAATTTTCTGCATTTCGTTTTTCTGCTCTTGCTAGTCATCATCTCTCTCAAGGTTTTCATCAAGCTGGTCTGAGATCACGAGCACAGGGGTGCAGCGATGACGAGAGAGAGAGAGAGAGAGAGAGATTTATATCGAGCATGAGCTGCTGATACTGCTACTGCTTTCGATCATCACGGCATATCCTGATCACATAGCCATTGCTGTCTAATCTTTTGTGTTTTTCTCTTCATCCTGAGCGCGGGTCTGTGAAAATGGCTTTGGTACGTCTTTTCTGTCTTCTTCGAGGAGATTCCCTTCCTCTGTTCATGCAGTCCAGGACTTTCATGCTTAGATGGAGTGATGAGTTTGCGAGTCAATCTTCTTCCTCCTCATGAGGTCTTGCAGTATTGTCTACGTTAGGTTGCTCCTTTACAAGAGAAGGAAACGAACTCTGATGATCAGCCTACTCTCTCTCTCTCTCTCTCTCTCTCTCTCAGTTTCAAACATTTGCAATTCCAAAGAACTTGAATTACATTTTGTGTTTGCCAACAAACAGCTCAACTCATCCTTACTCATCAGCTGGGAATGACTCTTACATTATATCATTTTCACACACCTTTGTCATAGGATTACACACACATTACCTTTGCTTCCAAAGAGATTGTGGTCTCTCTAGCAATGTGTGTGTAGTCCTAGGCGAATGGTATGAACTAAGATATGTTGCATGAGAAGAAGCTTCATCCCTGATCTCAACTACAACTAAGCTGCAACCTTCCAATCCATATTGATCAGGTTAGCATCAACACCAGATGATGTCACATTGCCAACCCATCTAACGTGCCTTCTGATGCTGTATCTTGCTTCAATAAATTGAAATGTCGTTTTCAACAACTGAACACAAATCTCATTTGTGTTGTGCACTACAGTGTTGACGCCTACACCTATTGCCGTTCATAACCATCAACCAAACAACAGCAAACCTTCATACATAATACATAGAGTATAGAGCAGTTAGATTAGTAATAAACAAGGTTAGCATAGAAAAGTTACTCAGTTTGGAGTTAATCTAGAACGAGTTTAGTGTGAACTCAAACTCCTGACATCCGTTTTAATCACAGTTCTCACACAATCAGCTTGAAGAGGCCTGACTGACTTAGGTGACAGTCAAGAACACATTGTTCTCTCTTTCTCTCTGCATTTGTTTACAGAAGCATGATACATGGATCAAACCTACAGAATCAATCCTCATATTCAAGCACCTTATCAGTTTTCCAAGTCCCAGTTTTGACCTATTCATATCAATTGAACTGTAGGTTCTGATCTTTCAAGAAGATTCTTGACTCTTGTCTATTCTGCAGGTTCCGATTTCTCAAGAACATACCTGATTCATCTCAATTCTGTCAGTTTGACCCTTCTAAGAAGAAAACTGATTCATATGAATGCTGTAGTTTTGATCTTTGAAGAACCAGCTGTAAGACAAATCTTCTTCTGGCCACACCCAATCTCAACAGAAATTTTGAAGATCCAAAAGATAACACAGATTAAATCAAGTTGGATACGAGCACACAAGATCAAGATTGAGATTGAGATCCACAGATTAGATAGACCACTTCAATGTCAGACAGATTGGAATTGCACCAGCAGATGAAATGAGGTTGAGATCTACAGAGACAGATTAGTTTGCAGCCTGAAATAGCACATAACCTGCACACACAATCAAACACTAATCAATTTCATTGTCAGACATTTGACAATTGCAACATCACACATTGTCAACACTAATTAATTTCAGAGTAATCATTTAACTATTGCAGCATCACACAAATCATCAGTCATGATGAAGCATGGTGAAACAAGACTGACAGAAGCAGATTCCAACAAAATATTTGCAAAACCTTTCAGACCACACAGTATCTGATATTCTAACAGAACAGCAATCTTACATATCCAGTACCTCCACAAATCACAAGATTATGGGCATATGATCAGATCAAGACAGGAACAAACATTTGCCCTTTCACCCTCAAGATCTATCAAAGTATATCTTCTGGTTGTTTGAAAGAGGCACATATACTGTAACAGCTTTCACATGCATTCAGAAATTCCATTCCTGTGTACACAGCTAATTCAACAATTAAATTATTCAGTATACATGTAAAGCCAGCCTATTAGATCTGCACATGCATTTACAAGGTACATTCATGTGTATGCAGCTAACATGCAGCTAACTCAACAGTACTCCACATAGATGAAGAACCAGCAAACTAGATCTGTTCCCAGATCTGCTGCCTCCACCTAACATACTTCTCAGATTGCAGAGGCACAACCACGATAACACAGTGAGGGTAACTGTTGCATGCGTTAGTGTCACTTACAAGTATCAAACCATCATCTTGATCATGAATAGCAGTGGGTGCTGCCACAACTCTGACTGACTTCATCAGCTCCCAACAGTGGGTGCAGACAAAGTATATAATAATCTGCCCAAATTTTCAGGCAAGCAATTCTAGGAAATTCTAGGTGTACAATAATCTGCCTAAATTTTCAGGCAAACAATTCTAGGGAATTCTAGATAAGTATATAATAATCTGCCCAAATTTTCAGGCAGACAACTCTAGGATAATTTGTGTCCTGAGTTTCTGTTGCATTTCCAGAGGCAACAGGAAGACTCAGTCATGAAGTTGTCTAGCACTCAAAAGAGATCTGTGATCAAAAAAGTTATTAGTGCTGCTCATTCAAGCAGCAACAAGCTTTTAAGGGTAAAGCTTAATTTCATTTGAGCTTGCCCCTTTGCAAGCAAAGCATCTAACCCTAAAGCATAGAGGACTACATGCAGATAGTGGTTGGGGCCTCGTCCAGCCTGATCATATCCTTGAAGAAGCACACCACTGGTGACTACAGCTCAATACCTCCACATAATAACTCATTACCTTCATTTCATGGGCCACAGAATCAATGCTGGCAGGATCTTTGCATGGGCAGCAAAAAGTAGCATCACCGAATTCCCCATGTGCCACCACCTTTTGATGGAGCTTTCTCAAACCAATGCCCAGAAATGGGGTTCTGTAACACCAATTTGGCAGCTCCCTGTAATTTTGGCACCCCAACTGTTGAAATTTCTTAGCTCCATCGTTATTTGTGTATCAGAACCAGCGTCCTGAATTTGAAAAAAAAGTGACCTTCCACCATTTCTAGAGATTCTAGAAGGTACTAAAGCATGAAGGAACCAACAAAGTTATATAGCTACATATTTCCCTGAGAGAGAAAGGCAGTGAGAGAAGTATCACCACACAATTTACTTCAATGTCTATGAAAATGCCTATGTTTTACACCAACCTCCCCCTTCCCTCGAACTTGATTATCTCTTATCCTAATTACAGCTGTTATAACTCCAATAGTGGCTAGGGCATAGAAGGCCCTGTAAGGGGCCTGTGCAAGCCCATTCAAGTAGCAATATATTCCAGCTAGGAGGTAAATGAAACTGAGGCCTGCATCAGGCTCAGGTGGACCAGAAAGGCGTGGTATTCTGATTAAAGAAATGTTGCCATCGGCAGTGCTGGATTGAATGCCATGCAGAACAACACCAAAGGCAAGCACTGAGTCAAGAAAGGCAGGCAGGGTCCGCTCCAGTCCTACTCTCTGCAGATGGTACAAACTTTAGCATTAATACTGATATCAGAACTAAACACTGAAACCCCAGGATAACCAATTGAAGAGAGGGGGAAGAGAGTAGACAGCTGCTGCACCTGAACAAATGCAACCAGAGAAGGGATGAGCATGACTGTGGTGATTAAGTGAAGCAGCAGTACTCCTTGGTGATGGTAGAAAATTTCAAGTTGTGTTTCTGCAAAGCTCAATGCTGAAGGCTTGGCCAAGGATGGAAGCTCATCCTGAGGGAAAGCATTGTCTGAATGCTTTATGAAACCATTTTCATTCTTCTTCCAGGGTAACTTTTTCTGTTGTTGGTGGCTAATCATCCCATAATTCCAAAAGATCACCATATGTCAGAAAAAGCTTAAGAAAACAAAACCAATTGGTGCATCCGCAGCACCCATAACTCACAGTTCTATAGAAGCACAGAGGTACATAGTTTTCTCAAGAATATACCTGAGAAGAGCACAATGGCACCTCCAGGCATGAATGAGCAGCAGCAGAATGAGACCAAGGCTAGGATGAATGACAAAAATCAGTATTGAGGCCACAATACCAACTGTCAGTAATGGCCTTCCTCTCAAATTCCTCCCCATCTGTCAAGCCAGCAAAAAGGGTCATATCTCCCTCATTTCAATTGCTCTTACTGTTCCTGCCATCACCTCCTTGCAAGCATAAACAAAATTCTTCAAGTCCTTCAAATCTGACACATGTTGCTACAAATAAAAAAGCTCCAAGTTCTCAAATAACCATGCTTCAAATGGAAGAACTCTACCCTTCCCAGGAAAAGTAGGCCAAGCAGAGAAGAGAATGACCTGTGAATTGGAGCAGGCTAAACAGCCTCGCTTCAATCCTTGTCTGTACCCCTGATCTTCACAGGCTTGCAACCTGTCAGAATTCCCATGTGATCAGGTCAGTGCTCATATAGGAATATAAAATACCTGAAGCTTAACCTGCCAACTGTTAGAACAGATCCCAGCCATGATGCAGAAAGAATACCACTGAGCCCTAGTCTTACAGCCATGTTCTACTTGAATCTTTGAAACATCTCTACATCAAAAGTTTGCAGTGTATGAACAAGAAGTCAAAAACAGAAAGCCATCTGTGAGAAAAGATGTGATTTCTACTTCAGATAAAGGCTGTTAGGTTTTTCTTCCTTAACTCACTCCAATATGCCAGAGTGCATACCTCACTTTAATGAATGAATGACAGAATGCTCCAGTGTAGAAAACGGCACTGCAAATGTAGGCCAGAAGGGCAACGGCACCATTTGCAAATATGTAGCAAATGATTGAGAGCCCCAAGAAACTGATCAACGAGGGGCTGGTTTCTGTACTAAAAACGGTGATAGAGAAATACATGAGCAGGGGTCCCACAGCAAGGGCAAAGAATGGCACAGGAAGCCTCAAATTAGCCCCAATGCATGCAACAATTGATGGAAGCGAATTATCCAATTCCCATTCACGCGCCTGTCGCATTAATGCAAATAACACAACTGCCACAGACACCCCTGCAAGCTGCAAAAGTAATTTTGCTAACATGAGAAGTGAAAGTGGTGGAGATCTAAGCACAAGAGATGACTGTAAAAGGAGGAAGAGCAAAGGACATATTTCGATTGAAAGAACTTTCTCAGATTGTATGACAAACCTGCAATCCGTGTACAAGGAGAAACCGGCTTGCAGCTGCTGAAAGTGACACCTTGAAGGTGACATCATATGCACAGTGTGGGTCAGCCTGCAAATGGCACCCAGAGCATTCCATCAGAGTGTTCAAAGGCATCCCAAGATACAATATCACTCTTTACAACATCTATGATGATCCCCTGCTCCCTCCAGATTTTCTTCCCCAGTTCTCTCTCTTTTGGGTCTGCGGTGAATGCAATTGCACTTGTATGACTATCTTCTCATAGTACTCTCAACATGTTAAGCTGGGTGTTGTGACAAAGTGTACCAAGAGCACAATGGTTGTATGTTCAGATCCATAGCTTGAACCCCAAATGGCTTGGGAAGAATCAACCACAACTGTTGCAGTAGTAAGATTTGGGAAAACTTCCAAACCATATGGTGGATCCCATACGAGAGCCACAGGAGGAAAGCACCTTGCTTTGCACATTTCTGGTCCCAAAACAACATCCAACATAAATGGGATGAATGAATCCAAAATAGGACAGGACAAAGGAGGAGCACATGACCTCAGCAAAGTGCACCCTGGTTAACCTCAAAGCCAGCATCATTTCCAGTGCTGCTGACCATATGATGAGAGTGAGAAAACAAATAACTGATATCAATCTGGAATTGCTTTAGTGCTTTTGAGACAGAAGGGCTCACTGAGAAGATCTTCAGGCTCCGGATGTTCCTTGGCTAGTGCTGTCTGTGGTATCCCACAGGTTGATGTCTTCACATCAAGTACCAATGGTACAGAACTTAAGGATAATGCAACTGATAGATTCCACACCATTGGATGGTACTCCCATAACCATACATGCTGCCATGCTCAACCAACAAGGATAAGGAAAAAGGTCATTCAACTTCCAAAGAAACTTCAGCTGATAAATACATGGCTAGAAGTGCAGGATCCCCTAGCTTCAACTTCTAATGAAACGAAAGTGAAGAGAGATTTTGCAAGCATAGACTTGTAAATACGGATTCAGTGCCAAGCTTGGCTGGAGCACAGAGAGAAGCAGAAACCTGCTGCTTGTACAATGATGAAAGGAGCCGGGATGCTGACAGAGAATGTGTAGCTTCTTCAGGGTTAAAGAACTGGCCCACTGCCATGACTGCAGAAGGTGGGGGCATTCCAGAAACAGGCTGCGACATGCCAATCAACAAATTCGCCACAAGGCAAGTCCGTCAATTTTCCCATGTACTGTCAAAAAATCACATTTCCCCTGCAGATTTATAGGAATGGGACAGCTCATTCTAACACACTGCCAAGAGGGGATTCCTGTTGCAGCAAGGTAAGAGGGACACAGAAAACAAGAGAGCATACAATTGTGCCTACTTGGATCTGACCAACCAGCAGGTACATCAAAGAGAAATGGGAACATGGTTCCAACACCAAGCTTCAACATTACTTCCACTTTCCAAAACATATCTACCATATTCTGTGGAACCTCAAAGTTTGCAACCTGCACCTTAAGACAAGAAGGATTCTTGAAGGTACAATAACTGGGGTCAGCTATACCTGATGGGTGGTGACAGAAACTGTCAAATAACGGAATTCAGCTAGATCTTTGGGGCCCAACCGAAGCACTCCTGTGGGTGAAGCTTGCTCTGTTTGACCTCCAGGTTCAATCTGCAACATTAACCCAGCAACTAAGGGATCAGAAACTTGAGAAACTATCTTAAACTCACATTGATCATGTTCAACATGTCCCCTAGTAGTGGAGCTTGAAACACCTTGGACAGATCTGAGAAGAAAGAGATAAGAACCTGTGGAGGAGTGGGGCCTGATGGGAGTTGAACCATCATCATCGTCACTTCAATTACTTGGTCTGATAACCCCTTGTCACCTTGTTGGCCTTTCTCAGTCCACAAATGGATGCGCAATCCCACGCATGGTGCTAGGTTGGTCACAAGCACAAACCAATCCCCCTTGAATGCCTGTAAAGAAGAAACTGGCATTAGATGAAATGTCAAGATCCCAGATTAGCACAGTTACAGATTGAGAAAGGAGCACTATACCCACCAGTTTTTTGATATCCAGCCAACGCCGCCGTCCATCCATAGCCAAAATTGTCATGATAGGTGTGCTGATATGAAGGTCTTTGTCTGCTCTCTCCCCCTCCCATGATACACTTTGTGGACATGTGAAATGAGTGATTTTTTGCGTCTCATCATGTTCAGATCCAGCAATCTCACCTTTAGTAATTGATGCTTTTGTCAGTAGAATGTGTTCCACATTGTCAAGACCTTCAGCTCCTGCTCTTTCACCGTGAAATTAGCACATTGAACACAATTGGAAGTTTACTGTTCCTACTGGAGCTGATATAATCACCACAACACTCTTGTAAAATCACAGATAAAGGCAAAAGAACTGTAGTATCAGAGAACAGCCAGGCAGAGATACACACCTTCTCTAGTGCTAATGCCATCACTGCTAGGAAGTGAGAGTGAAAGAGGTGAATTCCCAGAGTTGGGCAGCAAATCAAAAGCCTGTGGCAATGCACTGCGCATGTTGGATACAAAGACACCAAGCCTGGTGTGTGGGCTGGGATAAGGTTGCCCAGTGTCCTTGTCTATTAGCTGAAGTAGGGTATGTGCTGTCTGTATCCACATATTGTATCAGAATTGATAGAAACCCTCCAGATTTTTACAAGAATTTCCATGCTTGAAATAAGTAGGATCCATGCAAAAGGTGCCTTGTATACAGATCAATTCTTATCAAATCTGAACCTGGATTTCATAACCTAGATGTGCTTTCCCACTGGTTGGACATGCAATCCAGTCATGGACTAGATTAATACCTTAACAACAAACTCATTGCACCAGAGAATGGCTTGATGCTCCATGGACATAAATACATTCACCATGCCTGCTGAGCCAATTGTCATCCCATTTGTTGAAGGGACAATTCCATCCAGAGAGGCCATTCTTGAGCGAACCTGCAAATGAAAGTCCAGAGTTGGTAGGGCCTTACAACCAGCATACTTGACAAATGAAGTATATGAAGCAAGCAAAATGAAAGCTAATACAAACCTGGTAATCATGAGCACCTCCTGTGACAGAAACCACCACTACGTTAGCAAGGGGAGGCTTTGTCCATGCCCGACCCTTAACAGCTTCATAACCATGCACCCATGCAGCATTGACTTGTGAGAAAAACCGTCCAAATGACGGCTGCACTGCCATGGGTGGTGACCTACAAAACCCAGCATGAAAAACAGGTAAAAGACCTTAAGTTTTGACAGCTCAAATATGTATTCTGTGGAAGGTTACATTGCATCAAATTGTGCAAATTAAATGCAGGTAGTTATTGCCCTTTGTAATGTGTGCAGCCTTCCTAAAAGCTGATCAGGTGGGTTGGATTGCTCCCATGGATATCAATTATCCAGGCACTTAAGCAATTACTGCTTCTTTAAACTAGTTATACATGAAGTAGGTATGTCAGGGATTTGCCCAAAAATCTACCAACCATATTAAACCTTGATGGGGATGTGACAGCCTGCAAGGAATGTCTTGAGTGTCCCACAGTTAATCTTTCTCCTGATATTTGAGAAGGTTATTGATGGGATTTAACCTACACCTAAAGGAGAGTCAAGGATGTTGCTAGCCTGTGGAACTCTTAACTGACAAGGCAGTGCAAAATGAAGCTCAGTATTTGGCAGAAAGAGGCGAATTACCATGTGAGAATCTAGTCAACACATTGGAGGTCTGCCCTATTATCATCCTCATGTAGTTGGAATCCCCATTCCAATTTCCCAATTGTCACTAAATCAAAGGTCCAACTTAAAAAACAACAACTATTACAAACACTTCTTCTCTCTGCAAACAAGAAATTGATCCACCATGTGCCAGATCAATCAGCCCTATGACTTTCAGCACACTACCCTGACCACAGACTGCAGCCAACTTACCGGTGAGGGCTAGAAAGAGTGAGAACTGTCTCCACTGCACCTTTCCTCAGCTTTGGATGTACAACAGCAGCTCTTGCAATAAATCCCCCCATTGAATGTCCCACCAGAATGACACTTGTAGGAGGAATTTCGCCTTTATCATCATTGTGTTGTGACCGCATGTGCAAGGAGCTTCTGTACCTGTCCAGAATCTGTCACAACGAGAGTCTAAGCATCTTGAACAAGACTATGTCAGTCCCCACTAAGTTGCTGGAATCATGTAAAATAAATTTCCACCGGGCTCAAAAACTCTCCACTCATTCATCAGTTGGAAAAGAGAACACATGCAGAGAGTACCCGGTGGACAGCTTGCACCACATACTCCGAGTGTTCTTCAAGAATCCAACCATCCATCGCGGAATGCTCGCCCTCTAAATCGACTGCAAACCAATCAAGATGGTTGGCATATTGCCCTTCAACTGTAACACCTGCCAGCACATCTGCAAGATCCAGCCCCTCAGGACCTGCCTCAAGAGGTGTGAAGGAGGATTGTTGATAAAAACTGCCCTCAAGAGGTCCCCCATTGTAAGCCCGATCAGACTCTGCTGCTATGGACCTCATCTGCAACAGGAAAGCAAGAGAAACGCAGAGAACATCTACTGGTCAAAAAGCCCATTTTTTTTTCCCAATAACAAACAGAGAAAGACTCTTATGATCTTATATACTGAAAACAGCTAAAGATCAGCAGCAGATTTGGGTAGTGCGAAACCCTAAACCTAAAAAACCGAGCAAAGAGTCCTCCCCTAGTGCGCAAAACGAGATCGAGAGGTAAAAGAAAGAAAAAAAAAAATCAAACTCCAAACCTGCTTGTAGGAGCCACCATTCCCTGGAATGAAGAGAACCGGTACTCCAGACAACTTGACAAGTTCAAGCTGGTAGTCGATCTTCTTCCAACCCTCATGATAGAGATACAAAGCATATCTATTACTAGTAGCATTCGGAGGAGCAGGAACAGGAATGTAAGTGGGATACATGTACGTCATGGTGCAGCCATTCGTAACAGGCTTACGCAATCCCAAGAAGCCTGTAATCGCAATGGTAGCTGCAAATGCCAGAGACAGACACACTCGCAAATTCCACCAACATTGCGAGGACACCATCATCCTCTTCCCACTTCCCTCCGCCATAAATCCGCTCCCCCTTCTTTCTCTCTTTCTTTTTTTCTCCAACAAACCATACTCTAATCGCAGAATGGGAATGGCATATCTTCGCCCTCCGCCATCCCTCTCGCAACGAGCGCGAACCCGCAAACCCCGTTCCCCCCCGAACAAGCGCAAACGCAATCTCCCGGTCGCAGTTTACCGAAGAATCTCGGCATGAAAAACAGGAACCCCCGGAAAAGAGCGCAAAAAAAAAAGGAAAAAAAAAAAGAACAAGAAAAAAAAGAAGGGGGCTTTTAAAAAACGAGGTTTTGTGAAATGGGTTTTTTTTCTTTGTTTTTGGTCTTGCCTGCCAAGGTAAAGATATTATTGTGTTTAGATTCATTTTAGAGTATATTAGCTTAAGGGATTTTGGCCCCTAGGTAATAATAATAATAATAGGTCTATTTTTATATACCTAATGATTTTTTGAAAGATGATATTTTGGCTTGTGTTGAAACTTGAGATTAGTAGTTATAGAGTTTTAATATCTCTTGAAGGATTTTGGTTTCTCTTAGAGGATTTTTTTGAAGATTATATTTTTGCATGGTGAAATTATATTTGAGTTTTTCCATAATTCTTCTTTTCTCTTAAGATACTTTTTAATGTAAATGGCAAGGCCACAGTGTGACACACCCCCCTTGTTGTGTTTAGATTCATCTAGAGTATATATTAGCTTAAGGCATTTTGGCCCCTAGGTAATAAATAATAATAGGTCTATTTTTATATGAGGATGTTTGAAAGATGATAGTTTGGCTTGTGTTGAAACTTGAGTTTAGTAGTTATAGAGTTATAATAATATCTTGAAGGATTTTGGGATTTTTTAGAGCATTTTTCGAAGATTATGTTTGTGCATGGTGAAATATTTGAGTTTTCATAATTCTTCTTTTGCCTTAATGTAAATGACAAGGCCAAAGTGGGACGACACACCCCTTGTTTTCTCTTAGGAAATCTGCTTTGTAGGTTTCTTCACGTTAGCACCAATAAAATTACCAAAGGCATTGACAACTTTTGGGTAAATACTTTTGGAGTATTTCTTAGAAGTGCTCACTTCATACATACCCTACTACCTACCGGGTACCTTGGCAGTTTGGACACTAAATATATTATTTTCAGAATTGTTTGAAATTTTCAACCAATTTTTTAATTTTAAATAGCAAAAATTTATGAAGGAAAACAAATTTACTTCATGAACATACTATTTGTCAAAATGAAGTTTAAAAATTAATTAATTAATTAACAAAACATGTGTCCAAGCTGCCAAGCCAAGATATATATTTTGCAACTTTGGGGGTTATCCATTACAATTAATGAGGCCTGTAGGGGGGTTTTGCTAGGGAGGGAGTTTTAGGCTGTTTTATATATTTTTCATCTTTGTGAGGTGGATAGTAGTGTTGTGCATGTAAATGGTTTGGGACTTACACTCCATGTGTAAGTGTAAAATCGTGTAAATTTATTTTATGCCGTGTAAGTGTTAAAATAAATATATTTATATAACTTTAAATGGTGTGATAAAAAAATATAAATGTAAAATAATATACATTTATATGATTTTACATGGCTATGTAAAACAATGTAAATATATAACAATGTCAAAAACGTGATTTTTACTTGAGGAGGGGAGATTTCATAATGTTTTTTAAGATAAGCCAGCTAAATGGCCCATTGCAAAAAAAAAAAAAACCCCATCAAAATATAAAAACCCACAACTAATTCCTATGGCTTTGCAAGAAGGTCTGATCATTAAAGATATATAATAAAATTATCTATAGGAAAATTTTAAATTCACACCTTTTTTGGTCAAATTCACACCCTGGTCGTGCTTGTCTTGTTCTTAGAGCCTGCAGGTCTGCCGCGTTTCTTGACTAGGTCGCGAAGAAAGGATGTGAATTTAACCAAAAAAGGTGTGAATTTAAAATTTTCCTATCTATAAAGTAAGGAAAACAACATTAGAACCCTGAGTTTGATCATCAATAGGGTGAGATTTTTTTAAATAAAAAACATTAGCATTTAAGGGTGGGGAGAGGTCTCAGTTTTTGTGCTCAACTGAGTTTCACCCTGTATTTCCCTTCTTTTTTTAAGCGCCTCCACTGTTGTTGGTGGATATATTTTCACTGCTCCTACTTGTACAGCTACTATAATGAGTCTTCAACCTTGTGCATTAAATGCTCATTTTCAGCATTTCATTCCCAGATTTAATAAAATTTCCTTACTTTATGGATACCCCTGAAAGAAGGGTTTGGGTGAAAGGAGACCCAAAGACAGGGTCACTTTACAAATAATTTTATTATTTACACCTACACGCCTCCGAAACATTTACACAGGGCATGTAAGTGTATTTGACAAATATTTACACTGGCCTCGTTTAAGTGTTAAAATTATATATACACTGCAACAGGATAAGTGTAAATGTAAAAAATTTGGATGTGTAAGTGTAAATGATTTACACTTACACTAGATTTACACACCGTATATACGGCTATTGACATTTACACGCACAACACTGGTGGATAACTACTAATCTATAGTGTGCCTTTTGGGGGTGCCTTGTTGGCATGGGGATTTTGAGCCTTGAAGTGACATGGTTGGTCAGTTGTGTGTTTCTATATATATGTGTATAAGAAACAAGGAAATAAAATGTGAAAATAAGTGTTTTGTCGGATTTTGATTGCCAGACTTTGCCCAAAAAAAGTAATTTAAAGAAGTTGCCAGATTTTTATATTAGCTCCCATTAGGTAGCCAAAAATATGGAAGGATGCTTAAATTATTTTTAAATTATTATGCTTAAATCTTATTTTTAACCTTTTTGAACAAACCTCTTTACAAATGTTCACCTCTTTGATTGTTCATATATGTGTGTAATAT
>Ga0209208_10005385_pt1 | contig 17852 bp, 6 predicted proteins | sample S1TSphfallax_3_FD_187694 | JGI IMG/M metagenome (GOLD analysis project Ga0209208, IMG submission 187694) | Host-associated microbial communities from peat moss isolated from Minnesota, USA - S1T2_Fd - Sphagnum fallax MG (SPAdes) (version 2) | ecosystem: Host-associated > Plants > Peat moss >... | reverse complement strand
TTGCACTCTCATTCTTCTCCCAGGATGGACATGCAACTTTTGAAGGTGAAAGAGAGGTAGACACAGTTCTAACACAGCTGGGTGTAGTACTGGGACCAATCGCTCAATTCCTGAAAGGAAAAGAGAAATGCACCTGTCAAAGGGTATACAGAATCCAAAGGACCTGTTAGAAAATATTGCATTCCATGAAGAAGTTTGGAACATTCCACCAGTTTCTTGAGAGCATATTGATTTATTGAATGTGCAGGGGTACAAGTTATGGATCCTCAAAACCATAGGCGAGACTTGGCAGCTGTTTGAGAGAAAATTTCTGGCTCTTTGGGACCAGAATTGGGGTTCAGGGGATGCATATGTGGGAGAAGTATACAATTCAAAGGAAGTACGGGACCTTGCCCAAATAGCCTACATGAGTGAGCTTTTCCAGGACAGCCTTGGTTTTGCTGCTGCTAAAATGATCAGGTGAAGTGGCAATTCTCCCAAGGATTAACCTATCTGAAAAGTGGTCCAGGAGACTCGTGTTGCATTTGTAGTAAGCATTGATTTCTAGTTTCAGTTCACCCAGTCCATATCCAAACATCCAGCACATTAACATCCCAATCTTGTTTTGATCACTGTGCTTATATAGAAATGTAGTGGCTTGGGGTTTATTTTACAATTGCCATGACATGTCAAACTGATCTGCATTACTATGGTTGTGCAGAAGAATAGTTGGGATTGCTCATGTGGAGGATTTAGAATCAATAGAGGATGTGGAGAAGAGGGCTACATGTGAGCGGCGTGCACTCAACTTTGCCAAGCACCTTCTGAAGGAGAGATCTCAGTATTCTGATATAGGGCAAGTGATCAGTGCCATTCAGAGTATCCACTGAGCAACAATTTTTTATCTCATGAGTCTACCAAGCTACCACATCTACCAAGTTTGTTTTTTTCTTGGGGGCTTTACAAGAGTCTCAATAAATCTTTTATCAGGATGTGGGCGGTGGAGAATGGCCTTTTGGACTTGATTTTCTCTGTTGAGAATGCAATTGTTCAGATTGGGATTGAGATGCATGAGCATTTCTTCATAACAAGAGCAGTGTCTATCACATGGTGTAGCATACTATACTGTAGAATCTTCCTGTCTTGAACAATAAATGGGCTAATGCTTGCTACAAGAGGGGGAATGTGCAAGTTTATATTGAACGGAGATTGCCTTGAGGAAGTTGACTAGCAAGATGCACCATCAAGTGAGAGGTGAGAACGGTAGAATATGAGTACCAACAATTGCATAAGGTGAATCTGTCTATTCAGAATTACAATACCCCACTTCATGCTGTTCTGTTCATGCGTTTGAGGCCATATGAGAGTAATTTTTTTTAAAGTACCCAATATCCTAGCCTGGTATGTTCAAATGTCAGACCAACACTGGTTTTGACGTTTTGTCAACCTTGCAATTTTAACACTCCAGGTTTTTTTCCCAAACCTCTGGACCTCTCTGTGTACTCAAAAGTTGCACGTTTGACTGCTTAACCATTTGGCATTTGAGATAAGTTGAGAAAGTATTGCAGCCTTCTTTATGATTTTCTTTGATTCAAATGGAAGCTAGCCTCAATTCACAGCTTTGTTGTCATGTTTAGAGTTTGTCGTCATTTGTTTCCAGGTGACTGAAAAAGAGAAGGAAAGTAAAATTATAACTCCAATTCATAACACCGAAGCTTGAGCAGTTCCCAAAGTGTATCAAGGTGATTGAAATGAACAACTTGGAAGTAAAATCTAGCTCCTATAAGCCTCAAATCCACAACATCTAAGTTGAACACTCCGAACATGCGTTAGTGCAACTGAAAAGAGCAACTTGGAGTGCCTGCAACCAACTAACGCAGGACCTTTTCAGGTGCGGCATAAATTAAATTGTTTTCTAATTTGCTGAATTTTTGGGATATTAATAGTTAGTTACCTAATTCATAGCAACCAAGCTCAATGTTCCCAAAATATGTCCTGATGTCTGAAAAGAGCAAAAGAAGTAGTTGGCAGTTGAATTCACAACACATTTTGTGGTACTTCCTGAAACTTAACTCCTTCAATAACCCGGCATCCTGGGCTCATCATTGTACTAGTCTACTAATGAAACTTTTCTAGCACAGAAATTTCCAATAGTGGGCTGATGCAAAAGGACAACCATCTAAGGCTGGAAAAACAACCATCCTTGGCATATTTGGCCAGGTCTTGTAAATAATGTCACAAGTGAGTTTAGGTTAGTGATTCCAAGACAACAATGCCACATGCTTTGTGATTGTCCTGCAACTCAGAGAATTCTCTCCATCTCAATCTAGGAACAAAGTACTCCAAGAATTTACGAAGCCAACATTTGGGAATCTATCGGCCTGGTCCTTCCACCATGTCAAAGGTTTGGCAGCCTCCTCGTCTAGCACAACACTATGAAATGTTAACAACTCAAACATAAGCAAAAGCCTCATTAGCCTTCTTAGCAAATGTTGGAGCATCAAAGAAAGAATTTGCAACTTCCAAGTTGGTTTAGGGTTTAGGGTCTACCTTGCACCATGAACAAGGTTGATGTGAATCATTGAATTATGAACAAGAGGATGTGGTTGCATCCCCAACAATTTGCACAAATGAACCCATGTCTAGTGTCTTCATGCAAATAAACAAATCTAAACATCCAAGTGCAACATCGATAGATTACAAACTTAATGCAACTTGTACATAGGACATAAATGTATTGCTCCCATGTAGTGCTTATTGCCACACCATACACCATGTACAAGCATCCACAAGTCATGTATTTATTGTATTATTCAAACTAACACTTGAATGTAAAATCTAGTGCTCCCCAAAAGCTTCCACATAAAATGCAACCACATCCGTTTGTTAAATATTCGCACATCGATTGCTCAACCATGCAACTACAAAACTTGAAAAGAACAATTGTCTTTTTGATGCAAATGCTTTTCATATTGTGTGCTCTTGACATTTCACTTGACACTATTGTGAGAAATTCAACTAAATAACATCATTGCCTAATTTATAAGTACTACTAATGAAGATGTCACAATGTCTTAAAGAGAATGGAATGTTTTTATACTTCCAACACTAACATGTACATACATCTATGGATCTTTCTAATAAGCATTCCCAAAATTATTTAACACAACAAGTTGGCAAATTTTAACAAAAGATCAATAGAGCTAATTTATAAGTCTATTAAAATATTGATTGACCTTCTTTACTTTACCTAACCAACTCACACCATGTTGGGTGGTACACATGAGTGTGTTGGTTATGAATGTTTATTTCTTGAAGGTTTAGGTTACTTGTCTATCGACAAGTCTTAGTGCCAATATATAGGGACTCGGGGGTTCAATGATAAACAAATGAACATTGATGGTTGTGATGAAAATTGATAGTTGTGACGAGCTTTGTGATTGTTTGTACACAATTTTAAATTGATGATGAAAGTTTGTTGACAACAAGTTTGGGAACATGTATGCATATAAAGTTGTATTTTGAAATAGGGCCAATTTCAACTTAATGTGGATGGCCATCTTCACATTGATTAAACCTCAAGTCCTAGACCCTAGACCTTATCAAACCAAGTTTATTAATGATGAAAACTAGGGAACATGTCAAATTATAGGGTATGTAAGATTATAGTTCAAAATTGTGCCTTTAGACTAATGTGTGTCCATGACCATTAAGGTGAAAGCATGATTGATTATAAAGTTTTTGACTAATGGTCAATTCATTCCATTTTATTTGAAGGTTTTTAAAAAAACTAATGGAAGTAATGGAACACTTCAATTTCTTTAAATTGATTTGATGTTTTGAATAAATGGAAATAATGACATCTACTCATTTGATTTTCAATTGACTTTTTTTTTGGAATGAATATTGGAGTTAGTAGAGAAGTTCCATTTGTTCCATTTGGTTTCATGTTTTTAAACAATTCCAATTTTCATCCAAAAACTTTTTAAAAGGTGTAAAAGTTATTAAATGGAGGTGACGCATAATAATTCCATCTATTCCACTATAAATGATGTCATTTTTTTTAATGAATGGAGGTATCAGGAAAACTTATTTTGTTTCATTTTATTTGACTTCATTTAAATGGGATAAAATTCATGCTAAAATAGGCTAAATTCTAATTATTATATGTAGAAAAATAGAACTGTGCAAAAATAACATTTTAAAATATGTGACAACTTTTGATGTTAAACTTTTGAATGACATAAGCGTATCAAATAAGACAAGGAGAAGTTTTTTAAAATTAAAAATGTTGCATTAACATTTTTTAAAACATATTTTCAATCTACTTTCCAAAATTGCACTATTTTTTATGTATCATTTTAATGTTTGGACAAGCTTGAGAGTAATAAAATAAATATGAAATATATTTTAACATTTTCTGAAGTTCATAACCAATGTCTTTCTTGTTTCAATTCACAATAAAACAATGTAAAAGCACAATTTAAACATGTTATAGTTCAACATTGTTTAAAGATTATTTGATCAATCTCATGTTATTAGATCCGCATGTTAAGATTTTTTTTTTAAAATTCAAAATGTGTTGACATTTCCTTGTATCCTTGTAACACCTTTAAAGCATGTTTTATCAAGCCACAAACACCAAATACATTTTGCATACATATAGAAAATGATGTTTGAAACGCCACATCCATACTAAAAAGTGGAAATTTTATTATTAAAGGGATTCAAATTTTTATAATCCAAATATTCAAGTTCCAAAATATGTGTATTAAGATGCATGAAAACTCAAACATCAATAACAATACATTAGTTGGATTGTTTAATTTGGAAAATGTATAGTACCAACAACAAAAATAAACTTGCAATAAATTTTTAAAATAATGAGAATAATACAATACAATAGGGATGACCATATGTTGATTATCCAATAAGGTTTATACATCCCAATTATTATGGCAAAATTGCATATGCAAATTTTATTTTTACTTGGTGATCAAGGATCACAAACTAACCTATTTTTCTATGTTTGAACCCTTTTTCAATGGATCTTGGAGGTAATGGAATAGTTCCATATAAAATAAATAAATTAAAAATGTAGTTGACGAGGTTATGTAACTTTATGATTCATGAGCTTTTGGTCCAAAATGTGCCAATTCTAATTCATTCAATAATAGTTTGACACAAATGGTGATCATGTTTGATATGGTTTTGTAAATTTATCTCACAAAAAATTAGAAGCTTAACATGAATTTGTAGTTGGAGATGAAGTTGATAAAATCTTTTCTTATATATATATATATATAATTTTAATTTTTAATTTTTAATTTTATTTTTATATGTTATAAAATGCAGGGTTGGAGTCTTTATAAGCCAATGGAAAACAAAGTAAGATTTCCTAAAAGTCTTGTATGAAAATATCATGTTGATTTAGGAATATAGGTTGTTTGAATCATAAATCTAAAATATTCAAGCTTTTTGTGTATAAAAATTCCATGTAAAGAAACATTACAAACAAAACAATTTCACAAATTTTTTTGTGAACTTAAATTAGAAGAAAACTAAATTAGTGCCATTGCATGTGAATATTGATTGAACACACACATACAAAAATAATTGTCATAAAGTTTTGTGAAGTGTATATCTTCATTGAATGGATCCATGCAAAAAAAAATGTTATACTTTAAATAAATAAAAAAAACAAGACATAAATTATGAACTACAATATGAAAGATTTTTAAATGTGTGATTCTAGGAAGATTTTGGGACACATAATTTTCATGAAAATTCATCTTATTGTAAAAATCATTGTGTTATAAAGTGGAAGAAAGTTGCATTGCATAAGTAGTGGTGCAATTGCTAATTGACCATAGAAAAATAATATTATGCAAAATACATTTTTTGCACATAAATTTGGTTTTCAAGAAAACATAAACTATGTTATTCAACAATTCCTAATAATAATAAAAAAAACCCATTAGTGGAAAATGTATAAATCACATTGTGAATCATTGTGTTTCTTATTGAAAATTGAAGGAATTTGAAAAATATGAAGAGGCCAATATTCAAAAATGGTTTTAATTTACAAAACCATTACAAAGACCGTGGTTGTTTTAAATGGAATCATAATATATGACATAATAAATGACCAATGCAAATACAAAAAATAAATAAAATAAAAATAAAATAAAATAAAATTTAGGGTGAAAGCATAATAAAATAAACACAAAAAATAAGGATATTCATTTAATATCTTGTATCATGCATATTGAAAACAATAAAAAAAATAAAATAAAAAATTGAGCCCCCTTACTTAGGTATTTAAATTTTTTTTCTTTTTTTTTCCTGGGCACCACCCCCACCCCACACCCCATCATTGCTGTGTAAATTATTAATGATAAAGTGTCAGCTTTTTGGATATATATTAAACCATAATAATAATAATATTATTAATATTAATATTAATATTAACATTTTAACTTGTATGTAGATTATGTTTAAATTGCATTATAATGCCAATTTGTGAAATAAATAAATAAATAAATAAATAAAGGAGGGGAAAAAAAAAAAACTAGTTGGAAAGTAAGGAAATAATAAGAAGACAATAAAAACAAGCCAAACATAAATAGCCAAAACCCAAAAAAAAAAGAAAACAGAAAAAAATGCAAAATACTAAACAGCATAAAAAATAGTGCCTTTTTTGTTTTTTGTTTTTTGGCTTTTGCTTTTCTTTTGCCTTCTTCTAATTTCTTCCTCTTTCTTTCTTTTAGCTTTAGCCAAAATGTTTTTTTTTTTCAATTTAAGAATTTGCCATAAAGCTAATTCCTTGCATTTTCAAACCCTTGAAGAAGAAGAAGAAGAAGACGAAGACGAAGAAGAAAAACCATCGCCATCGCCATCGCCATTGGAGCTTTTCCTTCTTTTTCGCTTCTGGTTTTTTGGTCCAAGAAAGTTTTCCAAGCTCCATTTGCTCTCTCTGTGCTCGGGGCTTCTTTCAAGGCTTCCAAGATCCAGTTTCCTGTTGTTTTGTGGTGAGGAGAAAAGGAAAATGAGAGTGCATTGCTATTTCAGGGCCGCCTGTTGACGGACACAACAACAGCTTTGCTATTTTTTTGGATTTTTGGATTGCCAGCAGTTGCGGCGACAGAAGAAGAGAAGGAAAGGAAGACCAACAGAAGACCAATAGAAGAAAGAGAAAAAAAATAGAAGACAACAGAACAGAACAGAACAGTAGCTTAGAAGAGAAGAGAAGCTCTAAATTTGTCTTTTCTTCGTTCTTCTTCTTTCGAGAACTGTAGATTCTTACTTCTTCTTGTTTGTTTGTTTGTTTGTTGTTGTTGTTTTTGGTTTTTTGGTTGTTGCTTTTGTAGGAGTAGCTTCAAGGAGTAGCAATAATCTGTTGCGCTTGTTGTTGCGGCATCGATCTTCATTCTTCTCGTTCTTATCAGTCTTTCTCTTCCTTGTTCTTATCGGCCTAGCTCCCACCGCTCGCAGCTTAGTCTATGCGGGGTAAAAGAGAGACAAGACAGTCAGACAGAAAGAGAGGCACAAAAAGAAAACTGGAAGTGGCCGAGGGTGGAGGAAGGGAGAGGAAGCAGCAGTAGCAGCAGTCGGTGAGTTGATGAGTGCTAGGAACGGGGGGATGTGAAGAAACAACTGCTGCAGCAGCAGCATTCTTTTGCCATGTCGCATTCCCAGGTACTTACTTACTTCTTTCTTTCTTTCCTTTCCTTGTTGCTCCTGTGCCCCCGTGGTTTCGTTCGTTTGAAAATGTAGCTTTCTAAGAAGCAGCAACATTCTTGATAAGGAAACGCTGGATCTGTAGCTTTCCTTCAAGAATACGTCTGCAGATGGAAGTAAATCGTGTTGTTTTTATGAGTACCATCTTTTTCACTTGGATGGAGCCAAGAGATACTGTCACATTCGAAATCCGTGAATGATTCCCACATGCTGGCACTGAATAGAATGGATACTTTGGGCAACATACACTTTGAGGAATTGGTATCAGATTCCATGTGTTGTTGGGAGAGGGATGCTCTGACAGGGGGCTGATGTTGATGTTGTATTCGTCATGTCTATGTGAGAATGGGACTTGTTATAAGATGCCATCTCTTGCTGTTGTGTCTTGAAAAGAAGAATATCATCAGTGTCAGGCTGCCTTCTTTTGATGTTTGTCTTGAACATGATACCAGGAACAAGAGAATCCAAAACTAACTTTGTTAAGGTTTTGTGGATTTGCAATAGCCTGTGGATGGGTGGGAAAGTTGTGAGTTTATCTTTTGAGGATGTCTGAAATGGACACTTAGGGTAGTAGTAAACTCCTTCCAAAAAAATTGAGTGATTGTTATATTCTACCCCTAATCCATGTCTAGATCTATTCTGGAAGCAGAACTCTTGGGGCAAGATGGCATTCTCCTTGATTATGGAAATTCAGATTTTTGCCTTTGTTGGGATGCAGATCATGGTGGATGATCAGGAAAGGCAACCGCAGACCCCTAGGACACCCCAATCTTCTGTTGGCGGTCTACGTATGAGGTATTTATTTTTTTGCCTGGAATACTGAGATCTTTCATGTGTTTCAAATCAGGTTGACTTCTGATAATTAGACTTGAAAGACATTGTTCCTTGCATGATGATGAGGGTGATGTAATAAGGTGGGCATGTCTGCATTTGCCAGGGACTGGAATGGAGTAGCTGGGATGGAGGATCCAGATGGGGTGTTTGCACGTGTTGCACAATACATTGAGCAATTGCGCTCAGCAACATCACCAGTAAATGAGAAGGAACATGCCTTAAGGCAGCTATATGAATTGGCAGACGAACGAAAGGATGCTAGAAGTGCAGTGGGCTCACACTCACAAGCAGTACCATTGTTGGTAGCATTACTCAGGTCAGGAACTCTGACTGCAAAGGTGAATGCTGCTGCTATCCTTGGAGTTTTGTGCAAGGAGGGGGATCTTCGCATCAAAGTGCTCCTGGGTGGCTGCATACCTCCACTACTAGCTCTCCTCAAGTCAACTTCTCCAGATGCCCAAATTGTAGCAGCTAAAGCACTCAATGCAGTTTCCCAGGGAGGTGCAAGGGACCATGTTGGGTCAAAAATCTTCTCCACTGAGGATGTTGTAGCCAGTCTATGGGAACAGCTGCACCCAAAGTACAAGCTGCAGAAATCAGTGGGTGGTCTATTAACAGGGGCACTCCGCAACCTTTGCACAAGCACTGAAGGCTTCTGGTCTGCCACCCTGAAGGCTGGTGCTGTGGATATCTTAGTGGGGCTGTTAGTGAATGGGAGTTCTGAAACACAAGGAAATGCGGCATCTCTATTGGCCAGTTTGATGGCATCAGTAGAAGAAACCAGTAAGCTCGTACTGGGTGCAAAGGCTATGGGGCCCCTGCTGCAACTTTTGACACATAAAGATGTCTCTGTGCGTGCAGAAGCTGCAGGAGCACTCCGTGCCCTCTCATGTCATCTTGAAGATGCCCAGGAATCCATGAGAGCTGCAGGTGCAATAGTTAAGTTGATCAGTGCGACTGTTGCACCATCCAAGGAGTTCATGCAAGGGGAGTTTGCCCAGGCCTTGCAAGAGAATTCCATGGGCACACTTTCAAACATTTTGGGTGGCATGCCTGCTGTTGTCGTCAGACTTGCAGAAAGTATCAAATCCAAGCAATCTGAAGCAGAAGTTGCAGACACGACCGGAGCATTGGCATATGCACTAATGGTTTTAGACGGAGCAGAGGAATCTGTTGATTCTGTGAATCCAGCAAAGATTGAGCAGGTCTTGGTGAAGCAGCTTGAACCTCACACATCACAATTGGTCCGGGAGTGCTCTGTGGAGGCCCTGGCTAGCTTGTATGGCAATGCTTGTTTGGCTAAAGGACTGGAGCATGCGGAAGCAAAAAGAATGCTAGTTGGGTTGGTTACCATGGCGAATGTGGAGCCCCAAGAGGAGTTGATGCGATCACTGAGGGATTTATGCAGTGTGAAGCCAGATTTGTGGAAAGCACTCCGAGGGCGAGATGGAGTGCAGCTTTTGATATCGTTATTGGGTCTTTCCTCTGAGCAACAGCAAGAATATGCTGCTGCCTTGTTGTCAATTTTGTCCCAGGAGATAGATGAGAGCAAGTGGGCAATTACAGCAGCAGGGGGTATTCCTCCACTAGTTCAGCTGCTTGAAACTGGATCTGCCAAAGCAAAAGAGGACTCAGCAATTGTCCTTGGAAATCTTTGCAGCCATAGTGAGGACATCCGTGCATGTGTTGAGACAGCTGAGGCTGTACCTGCTCTTCTCTGGCTGCTGAAGAATGGTGGCTCAAAGGGTCAGGAAATTGCAGCAAGAGCACTGACACAGCTGGTACTGGAGTCAGATGCAAGCACAATCAGCCAGTTGAGTGCACTTCTGACCGGTGATCTTCCTGAGTCAAAGGTCCATGTGCTGCATGTTGTGGGCTGCCTTCTCACAGTTGCCTCACAAGAGGATACATCCCAGGAGGGTTCTGCTGCCAACGAAGCACTGCAAACTGTGGTACAGCTCCTTGAGTCCAAGAATTCTGAGAGTCAGGAACATGCTGCTTCAGTCCTTGCAGGAATCTTTGCTTCAAGACAGGACTTGTGTGAAAGCCCAGCTATCATGGATGCTATTTTCCCTCTGATAACCCTGCTGAATGTAGGAAATGAACAAATTGCCATGCAAGCAGCACGGGCACTTGGAGCACTTTTCTGTTGCATTGAGAAGAACCGGAAAGCTGCAGAGGCAGGGAAGCATGCAATCTTGCCTCTCATCAGTTTAGCCAAGTCATCAAGCATTGCAGTGGCTGAATTTGCAATGACAGCTTTGGCGAACCTTCTCCTGGATACAGAGGTAGCAGAAGAGGCACCTGCAGAGGAAATTATTCTGCCCCTCACCCGGGTGTTGCGTGAGGGAACTCTCCTTGGCAAGGAACATGCTGCTGGGGCTCTTGTCCGGCTACTTCATTCTCGACCTGTTGATGATGTTGTTGCTGAAAATGTTCACCAGTGTGGAACTGTGCTTGCCTTGGTAGCTCTACTTGCAAATACTGATTTGGAACATAGTGCCAACTCTGAATCCCTGGAGGCACTTGCATCACTAGCACGAGCTAAACGAGGTGGGACGCTTAGCCGACCTCCATGGGCAGTGCTGGTGGAAGTGCCATTCAGCATGGGACCATTGGTGAATTGTCTTGCAGTAGGCGTGCCATTCTTGCAAGAGAAGGCAATAGAGGTCCTTTCAAGGTTATGTCGGGACCAGCCTGTAGTTCTAGGTGATCTAATTGCTGGCACTTCAAAGTGCATTGCAGCACTTGCAGATAGAATCATCCACTCTTCTAGCCTTGAAGTTAAAGTTGGAGGCACTGCATTACTCATTTGTGCTGCAAAAGAACACCGGCAAGTGTCAATGGAGGCTCTTTATGAAGCAGGGTCAACTTCTGATCTCATTCAGTCCCTGGTTGATATGTTGGGATTCAAGCCTGTTGTGGATACATACCTGGGCAATTGTGAAAATGAGGGGGAAGGTGGTTCTTCCACAAGAAAGGAGAATGCTATGGAAGGAGATGATGTAGAGGGATTCTCAGAGCATGATCCTGCTGCCATTTTGGGATGCACTGTTGCTTTGTGGTTGTTGTGTGTTATATCATCTCATGACAGACAAAGCAAGGTGGCAGTTATGGAAGCTGGTGCAATCGAGGTTCTTACAGAGAAACTTGCAATCTTTGCACCCAATGCCCGGCAGGTGAGGTTCATGCTGCTGTCTTGCAGTCTCTGTTATATATCCATAGCTCTTCTGTTTTCCTGGGGAATGGCCAATGATAAAGTGGTTTGCAGACATCATATATAAAAATTCTCGTAAATGGGTACTGATTGATTTCTGCTGACAGTAGATTTTGGTGTGTCCATACTACTGAATACATACAATTTATTGCTGCGAGGCATATCATTCTCCAGTGGCATCTATGTGGGCAATACTGATTTAGAGGATTTGGTTGTTTGGAGCAGGCTGAAGTTGAGGACAATGGAAGTACATGGGTGAGTGCATTATTACTTGCCATACTATTTCAAGACCGAGATGTGACACGTGCACCTGCAACAATGCGAGCTATTCCGTCACTTGCAACTCTGCTGAAGTCACAGGAGGCAATTGATCGTTATTTTGCAGCACAAGCTCTAGCCAGTTTGGTGTGCAACGGTAGCCGTGGTACACTGCTGGCAGTGGCCAATTCTGGGGCTGCTGGTGGCCTTATTCCGATGCTGGGTAGTTTGGAATCAGACATGAGCAATCTTGTTGCTTTGTCTGAGGAGTTTGCACTGCCACACAATCCAGACCAGGTGGCTTTGGAGCGTTTGTTCCGTGTTGATGACATTCGAGTTGGTGCCACTGCACGCAAAGCCATTCCAGCTCTGGTGGATTTGCTAAAACCACTTCCCGATCGTCCTGGTGCTCCACCTCTGGCTCTTGGTCTCTTGACCCAGGTAGCAGAGGGAAACAACATGAACAAGCTAGCCATGGCAGAAGCTGGGGCACTGGATGGATTGACAAAGTATCTGTCGATCGGGCCTCAAGATGCAATTGAAGAAGCCACAGCTGATCTGTTGAGGATTCTGTTTAGCAGTGCAGAATTGAGACACCATGATTCTGCAGTGGGTGCTGTGGAGCAGTTGGTTGCTGTACTGCGCTTTGGCACCCGGGGTTCCCGTCTCAGTGCAGCCAGGGCACTTCATGGGCTGTTTGCTGCAGAGCACATCAAGGTTGGGTATGCTGCTGGACAAGCAGTATCTCCATTGGTGGAAATGATGAGCTCTGGAGTTGAGAAAGAGCAGCGGGCTGCAATTGGTGCCCTTATAAAGCTGTCAGTGGACAACCCTCCCAAGGTGTTGGCCATCGCGGATTCAGAAGCGAATGCACTGGAAGGGCTTTGCAGGGTCCTGTTGTCAGACTGCTCACTAGAACTGAAAGAGGATGCAGCAGAGCTGTGTCAAATCCTTTTCAGCAATCCACGAGTGCGTTCCAACCCAGCTGCAACATGCTGCATTCCACCCCTTGTGGCCTTGCTAGATGCAGAATCAAGCTCAGCACAGTATGCAGGTGCTTGTGCCCTGGATAATTTGCTGGAAGATGAGCTGCAAGCTGAGGCTGTTGCTGCCAATGGAGCAGTGCTCCCCCTGGTAAACTTAGTGGTGGGGTCAAACTTTATGTTGCATGAGGCAGCAGTAAGTGGCCTTATCAAGTTGGCAAAGGATCGTCCACTGTGCAAGTTGGACATGGTGAAAGCTGGGGTCATTGACACTGTGTTGGAGATTCTGCCAGTTGCCCCAGATTCACTTTGTGCACTCACTGCGGAATTGCTGCGCATCTTGACAAACAACAGCAGCATTGCTAAAGGAGCAGCAGCAGCAAAGGTGGTCGAGCCACTTTTCTCTACTCTCACACGTCCAGATCTGAGCAGCTCTGGCCAGCACAGTGCGATGCAAGTTCTGGTGAACATTCTTGAGAAGCCTCAACGACTTGCGAACTTGAACCTAACACCCAGTCAGGCAATTGAACCTCTTGTGTTACTACTTGACTCTCCAGCTCAGCCTGTTCAACAGCTAGCAGCTGAGCTCCTCTCTCATCTTCTGGCACAAGAGCATTTTCAGCGGGATGTCTTCACTCAACAAGCAGTAGTTCCCCTTGTAAGGCTGGTTGGAGTAGGTGTCCCTAGCTTACAGAAGGAGGCAATCAGGGCATTGGAAAGTGCCTCCAACAGTTGGCCCAATGCAATAGTTGATGCAGGTGGCATAGAGGAACTTTCTGCACTCATTCTACAAGTTGATCCACCACCTCATGCATTATGGGAAGCTGCTGCACTGGTCCTTTCCAACGTGCTGCGTTTTAGTTCACAGTATTTTCTCAAAGTCCCTGTTGCTGTACTGGTCCGGTTGCTACGTTCAAGTAATGAGGCCACAGTTGTGGTGGCACTTACTGCACTGCTTGTGCTGGAGAGGGATGATGCATCCAGTGCTGAAGGCATGGCAGAAACAGGGGCTATAGAGGCACTTTTGGAGCTGTTGCGGTGCCATCAGTGTGAAGAAGCTGCCGCTCGTCTTCTGGAGGCGTTGTTCAACAATGTGAAGGTACGAGATACAAGGGTGGCCAAACTTGCCATTGCACCTTTGGCACAGTACTTGCTTGACCCACAGACATGCACACAGCCAGCACGGCTTTTGGCAGCACTGGCACTAGGAGATTTGTTCCAACTTGAGGGCTTGTCTCGCAGTAGTGATGCTGTTTCAGCATGCCGAGCTTTGGTTAGCTTGCTGGAGGATCAGCCAAATGAAGAGATGAAAATGGTAGCTGTATGTGCCCTGCACAACCTTGTTCTGAATAGCCGTGCCAACAAGCGGGCAGTGGCTGAGGCAGGGGGCATTCAGGTGGTGCAAGAGTTGCTGAGTTCAAGTAATTCAGAGACAGCAGGTCATGCAGCCACATTACTGAAGCTTGTATTTTCAACCCATACAATCCAGGAATATGCATCAAGTGATATCATCCGGGCTTTGGCAGGTAAAATGACTTGTTTTATAGCACAAGAAAAATGCTGTTCATTGGAAAATTCTTGAATAATCTTCTTCCTTTGCATTTAACTAAAATCGATCTGTGTGTGGGTGCACAGCTGTGTTGGAGAAGGATTTGTGGGCAACAGCATCAGTGAATGAGGATGTGGTTAAGGCAATTACTATAATGCTTGGTAACTTTGGTCGGTTGCGTGCGACTGATGAAGCCACACAAAGCATTCCTCAGCTGGTGGGTGCACTGAAAGCTGGTAATGAACCAGCACAGGAAGCTGCACTCGATGCACTTTATCTTCTGCAGGAAGCCTGGTCCTCTAGTCCTGCTGAAGTTGGCAAAGCCCAAGCTATGGCGGCAGCAGAGGCAATTCCTGTGCTTCAACTGTTGATGAGGGAAGGACCCCCGCACTTTCAGGAAAAGGCTGATTGTCTTTTGCAATGTTTGCCAGGCAGCTTGGTGGTGACTGTCAAGCAGGGTCACAATCTCAAACTGTCCATGGGCAGTACGAATGCATTTTGTAAAATCACTCTTGGCAATGGTCCTCCTCGTCAGACCAAGGCATGTTTCTCCCTGAGTGATTTGATGCACCTTTCCATTGTTACTTAAGCTGAGCCTTCCTGTTGCTGTCACAAATATTACAGAAATTCAGGACACATTTTGTATAGTGGTTTGCCTGAAATATGTGGGATCTACAGCCATCGTTGGGAGCTGATGAAGTCAGTGGGTAGTCATGGCAGTTATCACTGCTATTTGTGATTAAGAAGGTGATGGTCTGACACCTTGTGAGCAACTCTCACAAGGTTATGACTGCACTCATTATCATGTTACCTTCAAATTGTTGGTATGGAGATTTCTCTGCAATTCCGTTGATATGTTACTTAAGCTGGCATATATTGTCTTTTCTGAGAACATTTGAGATGAGAGGTAAATCAATAAGACTGACAGGTAGAGCACTACTTCTCTGCCAATGGGTGATTTGTTGCAGGTTGTGAATCATAGTACCTCACCTGAGTGGAAGCAGGGATTTGCTTGGGCATTTGATACCCCACCAAAGGGTCAAAAGCTTCACATTACATGCAAGAGTAAAAGTGCCTTTGGCAAGGTCAGTGGCAACTACAGTGCATCAAACTTTGAATAATTATATTTCTGGAAGTGGCTTGTGTTATAAGAAAAGGCTAGTCTGTGGTTGTGCAGAAACACACTAATTCTGCTATTTGACATCAATTCTTTAATGCATATGGCAGGGTTCCCTAGGGAAAGTGACCATTCAAATTGACCGGGTGGTGATGGAAGGAACTGTAAGTGGACAATACACCCTGCAGCCTGATACCAACAGAGATGGCTCACCCCGAAGTTTGGAAGTTGAATTCCAGTGGTCTAACCGGTAATGAAATGCAGTCCCCTTTTGTTATCACAGTGGATGGCAGTAGAGAAGCATTAACTAACTAGACTTCATGTATGATGAATTGAGAGGAGGTGGCCGTTGTCTTTTTGTACTCAAAACCTCTGAGTGACTGAGAAAGGGTATCTGATAGGTTTCCTGAAGAACTATTTTAGCACAAAAACCCATCAGCCATTTCATACGTGCAACTCTAGTAACAGAAATTTTTGATCAAAACGAGTCTTGGAGTGCAAAGTTGCAGTACTGAAGACTCGAAGCATAGAAATTTATACTTTTTCTATTTTCTTCTGCTGTCAACCACTGCTTGCAGAGTATAGTTCATGTGGGTGGTGGGGTCTCTCATGTAATTCTCCCGCAACTGTCAAAATGTGTCTGTTGTCCAGATCTTGTAGCGGATCTGGTTCATGTGAAACTTGATTTCTTTTATCGCATATGAGTTTTTCCAAGATCCAATCGGGTTCCTATTTTCTGTAGTTTTTCTTCTTATTATCAATAATTTTCTATGGCCCTGCCAGCCAATGTTTCTGGCTGGGTAGTGGGTAGTGACATATTCTCCATAACTTTGACTGAATATGCAGAGTTAGGGCGACTTTGCTTTTACTTTGTTCTAGTGAGAATCCTCAGCAAAAACGTGAGTCAGAGGTGTAGAGAACATCACTAAAAAGTATAGAAGTTCTCAAACTGCATTCAATTTTTATGTTTACATTTTTTGAATTCTAGTATGAATTCTATGTTTTCAATCTATGTTTCATGCTTTCAGAATGTGCAAATGTTTGGAATTGGATCAATGTAAGATCTTTGCTCTATTCTTTTATGGAAACTCTTGATTTTTCAATCTACATTTTTTTCCATCATTAACACTCTATGTTGGATGTGATAAACACTTGTTGGGGCCCAAATAAGGGGTCTGTGGGTGGCATGGCTCTAACTATAGTTAGGACTGTAGCCTTCAAACTCTTTGTCTAATTGTTTGTTCATTTCCTTCAATTTGCTGTTTAAAGAATGTTGTTTGGTATTGCAAGTTCATTTTCAGTGTATAACCAATTTGAATCCTTCATGTAAAGAAAGCTATTCAGTTACAACCCAATGTTGTTAGCGGTCTATGGAGCTACTAGATGGGAAGCCTTTTGGACAAATTACAATAATTTGTATGGTTGGAAGCATTTTCTTGTGAAACTTTTGTAGAAGTAAAGCTTTCTTGAAATTTAAAACTTGGTTAAGAGTGATAGATCAAAACTAGAATTCTCAAAAGTTTAGATCAAAACCCTTCTTGGAACTTGTTACTGTTGAAATCTACTCTCCCGAAATCAGCCCCAACTTTTTTTTTCAAAAACAACCCTCCAAATCTGCCTCACCCAGAATCAGGCTCAAATTAGTCCCAAAGTAACCTTCATTGCAGACACCAGCACCATGGGTGTTTAGAGATTGGGCTTGAACTATTCATGCCAGGAACAACCAATCCATGTCAATTTTATTGTTGTTGTTGTCGACAACTTGAAGACACTAATAACCGCATGAATACGACTTGAAGAAAATGAGGGGGCAGGGGAGGGAGGAGGCAGGAATAACTATTGTTGATTTAGCCAAGGGTTTAGGGTTTTGCATTTGCAAGTACCTACTTCATGAACAAAGATAAGTGCAAGTGGTCTCATCTCTCTTGAACAAGGGGGGTGTGTCACACTGTGGCCTTGCCATTTACAATAAAAAGTATCTTCAGACAAAAGAAGAATTATGGAAACTCAAATATTTCACCATGCCGAAATATAAATCTTCAAAAAATCCTTCAAAAGAAACCAGAATCCTTCAAGATATTATTATAACTCTATAATAACTAATCTCAAGTTTCAACACAAGCCAAAATATCATCTTTCAAAAATCCTCATATAGAAATAGACCTATTTTTATTA
>Ga0209208_10005384_pt1 | contig 17855 bp, 12 predicted proteins | sample S1TSphfallax_3_FD_187694 | JGI IMG/M metagenome (GOLD analysis project Ga0209208, IMG submission 187694) | Host-associated microbial communities from peat moss isolated from Minnesota, USA - S1T2_Fd - Sphagnum fallax MG (SPAdes) (version 2) | ecosystem: Host-associated > Plants > Peat moss >... | reverse complement strand
AAAAGTTTTGCGATTGTATCAAGTTCGGGAGTTGCGAAGGACTTGCGATTGTACGGGTACGAATGTTATGGTATCGCAAAAGCTTAAGAATTTGCGAGGAATTATGGTTCGCAACAGCGAGATTTCAGAAACATCTTTCTTTGTTGTTTGCGATGATATTTGGATCGCAAAATAGCCCCAATATGTAGTAGTGAAAGCAATTATTTTGGGACATGTTTGTGATGACTTGGTAAGGGAGTTTATTGCAATGAAGTTGAAACATGTTAACTTGCAAACGGGAGGAGAAGTCCAGAGAGAGATTTTGGCCTTCTACGTTGCAATATATGGTGGAAAGCAAATCCGAGATAATACCATATCTCTTTCCTATCCCCTACCTCCCAATTTGGAAAAATATTTATCTGATTTGTTAGTGCGAGCGCAAGCAGTAGCCCTGGTAGACCATTCATTAGCAAATGCCTTGGAACATTTAATCCAATTCATGTCCATTGCAACTGGAAGATACCCATCTCAATTCGGACTCCATTATTGGATAGATTGGCACAACCATTGGAATAGTAATTTGATGTTGAATCGGTTTAACCTATGGAGGCAGTGGATCACGAAGGGGAAATTGTGGGATGAGTGAATGCATATTGGGATATGAAATTGATTAGGAAGGTTGGTATAGTCAAGTTCCAGTATATTGGAATTTCATGGACAATTGAAAACCAACTTGCTATATCAAGGAAACATCTCTACAAACATGGAGTTTCATTATATGTAAGGTAATGAGACATCACAAAGACCAACAAAATGCAGTTTTAATGTTTGGAGATTTTGTTCATGTGGTGTAGGTATGAAAATGTTATCAAGACCAAAATCCTCCTTTATGGCTTGTTTTGGTCTTGTGATTTTCCTCTACATAACAAATTTCATCTAAATCCTTGCCTCCATTTGTTTGTTAGAATATAGACTATGGTAATCAATGGACAATTGCATGTCAACAATGGAATGACTTTAATGACATGTGACGTGCCATTAATATTTAAAGTATAAGGATTTTGGCAATAAATTTTATTTCTAAATCTACCTATTTTTCATCGTCTCATGTGTGGATCTTATTCTTTTTCATTTCATGTATTAAACTAGAATGTGCTACTATTGATCCATGAAGAGAATGGGATTGGGGCCACTTGGCTTGTGTGAGAACTCTTCCCTCCAAATCCAATGGTACCACATTCTATTGCTTACAGACGCCCACAAAAAAAACACTTTTAACACCTTCAATCGACTTTATAGTGCCAAAAAGTCCACCCCTTCGACAATATCAACACCTATTAATGTGCCCTTGTGTTGGGCCCAAGTATATTAAACCTTCTATAAAAATCACCATTATCAATACAATTGGGGTCAAAGTGGGCTTAATTTTAGAGTTCTTAAGGAAATCCAAATTTGGTTTGTGAATGAATCATTTTTTAGTTTTTAAATGAATTTTCGAAAAACAAAATTCACTCTGAATTCAATAACATTTTTTTGTTGGTTCAAAAATTGTGAAATAACAAATGTGCACACCGTTTCATCAAGTTACCAAAGTCAAAACCATTATTCGATCACGTTTTTCACATTTTTTTGTCGACTTGAATACCACATTTACTCTTGCAGCTAATTATTTATGAAATTTCACTCAAATTGTTTGTCAAGGAAATCCAATTTGTATTGTGGTAGGCTTATTCCTTGATCATTTTAATGGGGTCCAAAGAATTGATTCCTTGGCTTGCAACTAATTTGCCTTTTACCTCTTTCTCTCTTTGTTTTTTTTTTGGTTTTGAATTGGTTAAAAAAACTACTATTTTGCCATAATCTCTTTTGTTCAAGGGAAATAAATCAAAGGTGTAAGCTTGAAGGTTGTAACTACTTTGAAAAGGGTTGAATCAAATGCATGAAGAATGCAAGTGTGAGCTTTAATAACACCTCGTAACAATACTACACAAAATCAATTGTTTAATATTAGGGTTCCAAAAAATTCCAAGGCATCAAAAACTACTAGGATTGGGATACCTACAATGTTTTTTTTGTAATTTTCTCTACAATCACATTAATATTGTTATATGGATGCAGTCTAAGAAACCAAAATTGGAATGAATTTCTGCTAGAAATGTTAATGAGAGGTTTTAATCCCATTTCCATAGTTCATATATGTTATCTAAGGTAGGTTTCTTTCAGATGGTTTTGTTGCACAAATATGACTACTTCAGGGTTAACAATAGAACCCTCTCTCTCATGCTACATCTATGAAACTCTGAGTAAATGCTAAAGAATTTAGCAGAAAAAATTAACAAGTCTCTGGAAACACCATTCTATTATTGATTTTTATAAAAAAAATTCAATCATTAAGAACATCAGAATAAAAAATATTATTGATATCATTAAGTTTTCAAAGTCAATAACACCTAATAAATGTATAGGAAGAAATATGTAATTCAATTTTTAAAAAGTATGTTCTATATTTTTCTAAAGTTTGACGGGTCCAATAATATGAAGATGACATTCATATTGATACCACCCAAGGATACTTTTGTCCATTTATTCAAAAGCATTAAGGTCCTTATACACCTATTGAAGTCGCTCCTTTCATATAATGGTTCTTTGGACTTTGCATTCAACCTAGTGAAATGAAGGTCATCTATTTCAACATTAGCACATATTAGACCCCTTGTCAAGTTGTCTTACGCCTCCATTTCATTTCACAAACTGAACCAATCTTGCCCATTTTCAATTCTAATTTGTCAAAATAAATATTCCATTACTAAATCACATGCCTACCATGTGTCATTCAATGACCTTGCCATTTGAATCCCCCTCGTCATATCATCAATATTGGTTCCCATGCTAGCAACAAGTGGTGATCATGGTTTAGAATTTATGGCCCTAGCTAGCCCCATCACCTAATCCTCTATTGATGAATCAAAGGGTGCAACTTGTAATTTTCATCATTAAACAATACATGGTATGTATTAGAACAACCTCCAAGCATTCATTGTAAATCACTACCCAACATTCTTGACAAGACATACGATACAAATGACTTGAACAACTACCGATGCTTGCCACCAAGCCTAATCCTATAATTATAATAGATAAAACCTACCCATTATAATTATAAGCTAGTTGTGCATGCATATAACACTGATGACCCACGGGCAACCCTTGCAACAACACGGGGGAAATGATTATAATGTTAATTTGTCAACATGATGCAACTTAGGTGGAAATTATCATAGGGTTTTGTCCACTTGGTCCAAGTTAGAAAAAAATAAAAATACAATAGGGGTTAATATTGCCAAATTTCATGAATTCAACATCTTCTACACAACATAATTCTACAACAACAAAAGTGTTTTGACTAAACAAATGAGAAATGCTAGAGGATCAAAAATTAAGATCTTACATTACTTACAAACGAACATGTTTAATAAATGGCAAGGTTGGATCACACTTTGAAGGTATTAAGGTGTCAATAAAACACATGATGTCTATAATAAAACCTTTCACCATGGCAAAGTTTGCAATTGGAAACTAGTTTGGAATGTTTCTTGGAGATGCCATATGCCTCCTCCATTTGTCAAAGCTTTTCATCTTTTAACGGGTATTTGAGCTTGAAGGTTCGTAGGATTTAGTTACTTGAAACTCCCCCACTATGTGTACATTAATTGGTCTTCTAGTGCTACATCTCAAAGGGCACAAAAAATAAAAGCAACTAACACATGGTAACTTCAATGCAAAAATAATCTTTTGCAAGTAACACTAACTCCTATTTAGTTTAAGAACATGACATTTCTAGATCAAAAAATCTACATTTATAAAAAGGTCTTGCACCCATGATTTTGGATTATTTGAACCTTTCTATCCTTCATCTACAACTAACAAACATGTTGTGTTGCCTTCATCCAACACCAAATTCAGCCACACTCAATCCATAATTTGAACAAACCACTTGACAAAATAAAACATATCACACTAGGCTATAAATTCAACCATCAATTGGCCACTATAAAAAGTTCAACATATGGGCAATTGAATTACCCATTTAAAAACTTATTTCAACAACTTGTACATTCACTTATTTCTAGGCATGAATTTTTGCATTGCTTACTAAAAAGGTTGGAATTATCCCATATCAATTAGTTGGATTGGCACATCCTTTGTCTACAACATGCCATTACACCAAAACATGGTTTCCATTACTAGGTCAAGTTGTGACTTTGACTATTGTCCAATTGTAATCATGTAATCATGTTTGGACTTGAATCACTGCCATCTTTTTTACTATAACCATAATTAACACTACATGACTATAATTATGACTAACAACTAATAGTCATGTTAAAACAATTGACCTTGTTTGACCAACTGTAAAAAGTTTAACAAATATGAACATGTGGTAATAACTCAAATTTATTTTGAAAAAATAAGCAAGTGTATTGAAAACTTATGTATTGGAACTAGGGCTTACAAATACTCAACCATATCAAACCAATATTCAACAAAATGTATAAAGTGAACTAATAGAGGTAGAGTTTGAATTAATTGTTTGAAAATTAAATTATTTTTATATATCACTTTTTTAAATCCTTTTTTTCCAACCATGGCTCATAGTTTAAATTCAAGCTCACCTATAATTATAATTCATAATGGCCCTTCCAACTACAAATTATTATTTTAAACCATGAACTATTTTTTTCAATTGTTAACCAAAACCTCCCATTGGTTGAACATCAATTCGTTGACAAATCATGACATCATCAAAATTTGAATTGAAATTTCAACTATATTCCCACATAGGCCAAGCAAAAAAATCTAGTTAATAGTTTGTTGATAAACAACCCACAAGCTAAATACAAGTGGTAAGCCTTTGGTAGGTAGGTCTAAAAGCAAGTAGGTAGATATGGAGGAAGGCCTACCTACCTAAATCTTATATGTATTGGTATAGACTTACCTAGGGGTTGTGAAATATTAGAAAGTTTAAAGGTGAACAAAAAATGGATTTGGTTGTGGAAATTTGTTGAATGAAAGCAAACGTCAAAAGAACAAGTGATGTAGCTTTGATAGGCAAAAAAACTAGGTTGTGGCAAGGGATGAAATGAAATTGTTAATAATACCAATTTAAGTTAGAAAACAATGTGTTGATTTCAGGGAAGAAGTTTGGTGAAGTTGTAGGTGTTTTTTGTTTTTTAAAACAAGGACAATGCATACATGACAACTTTGATATTAGTTCTTGTTCACAATGTAATGCATGAATAATTTGTTTTTATAGTGTCACTAGAAAGTAAAGACAATCATGAGACTAATTGAACTACTAACATGACATAAAATAACATCAACATTGATTTTCATTACATATCTTGATGAGATTTTTTATTATGTAATATGTGGTGGTCAAATTTGATTCATGTTATTATTCAAATGACATTGGGTGGAGAAAAAACTAGTTTATGAAAAATTGTTTTGTGATGTGTGACATTGTTGTTGAGCAAATGTGTGCATCCTTGTGTATACATGCCATACCTAAACAAGTATTTTATCATATATTTAGATTTTTAGTGGTTTATTTGAATTATATTAGAAAAATAATTTAAAACTTCACATCCTTCTTACTAATATGTAAGAGCTACATTATGTATCAATCTTTGATAATCTCCAAAGGTTAATTCAACTAGGTGCCATCACATTAGTAGGAGTCGCAACAAATGTAACCAATGCTTATTTTTCATGTTTTAGTGTTAAATTTTTGTATTATTTAAAAAATAAATTAATGTGTTAATTAAATAATAATGAAAATGTGGAACAATTTGGAATAAATATAATGCATATAAAGCACTTAAGAAAACTTGTAAAACACTACAAGCAATGTTTTCACTATTTTTTTCAATTTTGAATTATTTGAAATGGCATGATCATGATTAATGATTTGGGCTCCACATTGTTACACACTATTACTTGACAATCTTTTCTTTCTCATAGGTTTTCATATGGTTTTTAATAATTCATCATTACTTATGTGAATGTCAAATTTAATTTGAATGATATAATTATACTGGACATGAAAATACACGTGTCAATTTGTTTTTTTCATATCCATATTAGTGGGAAGGGAAGAAGAATGAGGCGGTTGTCTTTGGAATTGTCTTTGAAAATTTGTAAGAACGACCATATGAAAGGACTTGTTTTTTGAATTGTTTAAGGATGACCATGTGCTAGATTCCAAAAAATCACCCATTTACCAATTCTTTGTAATTTTCCATCATTGAAATTATCCACACCTTTACATAATAATAAAGTGTGACATTACATGTCCTTTTACATATCCAAATAGGTAGGTAAGCAATAGGATATAATATGAAAGTTTCACCATAAACAATTTTTTTTCTTAGTATAAATTTTTCATGCTTTAAGGGCAAAACTTTGGTTTAAAAAGGGGGGTTTTCTACTATTGAATTTTGATTTTGATCGGCTTCATCATATGTTATGTAGCTTTCAATTTCTTGATCATTGATTGGATCTGCAATGTATATTTGTGAAGGTTGAATTTTGCTATTCACCACCTTGGGATTACAAGGCCATATACATGTGGCCCCAAATCCAAAACTTGATTTTTTAAAAGTTAGTGGTTGCTCCAAAGCTCGATCTACCCACCCAACCAATGTTATCTTATGTGGTTCCATATGATTGTTTCTAGAAATGGCTACATCTCTAACATTTCTAACTGTTGTTTTGAATGGTTTGAAACAAGATACATATAATGGTTAGAAAGCATGCGATGTGTGGGATGGTAAGGTGATCATGTCTAAGCCCATATCTTGTGCTTGTGATATTGCTTTTAAAATAACATGACTTCCATGCCCATTTAGATTTAATAAATGTCTGTTGGTGAAAGAAACTCCACATGCAACAAATTTTTTGAAGAAAAAAAGGAACTCTTTGAATAAAAAAAATTCATCCAAGCATCTTTTTACATTGCCATGCAAGGCTCTAGTTTCCAAAGTTTAATGTAATCATCCCATAGTCTTTCTCTTCTAGAAATCTAAAACCTTGGCAAAACAAACCTTACATCATTGCACAATTTATAGTTAACCATTCTTGGGATGTTGGAATGGTATTGTAAACATCAATTGACCTTTTCTTAGCTAGAACCTTTGCTCTTACTTGTCTGCTAGCTTGAATTCTAGTTTCATCTAAATCTCATACATAATTTAAAACATAATTATGTTGATTATATAATGCTTGTAGGTTAATGTAGAAATATTTGCAAGTATTAGTCGTTAATCCTTGTGTTTTATGGACTTCCAATCCTTATGCTTGGTGAATGCTTAACTTTGGATGCTTGCGCTTGAACTAGTACCACTAATTATTACTTGGTATCCATTTCAAAATGGTGTAAGCCTTGTTTGTGTCAACTCTGCAACCTTCATCTTCAACTACTATAAATTAATAGATAGTCTACATACCTACATAGCTAAGGTTCATTTAATCACTTCAACTTCTGTTGTGAGCACACCTTCTCGCCCCATCTTTTTAAATTTGGTTTTTCCATTTAGGTAGGTGATTGAAAAGTGAACATAAAGGAATGTTCCATGTTCTACTAGCCCTCTTTCATGTGTCCCTCTTTCAACAACATCCATTTTTGTTTCTAGTGCATCATATGTCCACATACCTTTCTTACATGTTGCATGTGTTCAATTGAATTGAATTGATGGTCTTTTGTTATTTTATGTAGGCTCAAGGGACAAATTCTCCTTGTATGTTGAATGTAGGTCCAACATGTTGATTCATCACCTTTGATGCACAATTAAATTCATGGTTGGCTTTTTCTTGGTCCCAACCTCTAGGTTTTTGGTGGTGTATGTTTTGGCTGAATCAAAGGATGCCTTTTTCTTTTTTATACACAACCCAAAAATCCAAAAAATGTAGTAAGTTTGAAAATTGGGCTAATGAATGTTCTAGTAGATGTATAGAAGAGTACATGAAAGTGTAGAAATATGCAAAGTCCTCCCAAACCAAATCAACATTTTCTGTTGTTGTGTAGGTTGTTGCAAGAAATTTATAAAAACAATCTAGTAACCAAATTGATCCCTTTCTCTTTGAATATCTGTGATCCAACATTTTAAATATATAGATTGTTAAACCTAATGATAGTTTAAATACTTCTTGAATCTTTGGTTGTAGAATTTATTTATGGTATATGTTTTTGAACCTTCTTTTACTTTGATATTTAGAATTGGTTTTTGCAAATCTATTTGTTCCTTTACATGTTCTACTTTGATTATCATATTTAGTTTTTCTAGATCTATTTTTTCCTCTACATGCTCAATTTTTATATTCAAATTTGGTTTTTGTAAAATTATTTGTGGAGTTGGTGTTTCCCCTTCTATTTGTTCTACTTTGATTTTAGCTCTAGTTTTTACAAATTCTCCTTCAAACTTGTTTTGTTTCAGATTTAACCTATTTTCTTCTATTTTCACTGGCAGATCTATAGTTTTCAACACTACACCACTAAAACCCAAGAACTTTGAGCAAAATTGCAATTGTTTTTCTACTTTAGTTATTAAATATGAGATATTTATAAAACATTACAAAGATTGAACCATTGTTTTGATTTCAACTTATGTGTAAACTTGATTTTACTTAGAAATGTTTTAGCATAGGAGGATTCTAGAAGAGAATTTTCTTTAAATGACTAATCACCGGAGTTTTTTTGAAATACTCACAGATTTGATGTCATGTTGATTTTTGGGCATAATGTTTTTGTTAAGATTTAGGTTATATTTTTTATTAGTTGCATGCCTTTCAATGTGATATACAAACTCCCATAGTTAAATGTTTTCTTTGCAAATTTTAGTATTGCTTTTGTGAAACCAAACCTAATCCAAACATTGGTTTTGAAATGCCTTATGTTTTGCCATTGATTTGTTTCAAAAGACACCAAAAAACAAACATTCCATACTTGACAATAATATTAACCATTCATTTATTTTCAATTTAGTGCTTGAGGTTGTGTTATTATTTTCCCATGACCAAACAAATCATATACATAATGATGTTTTTAATGGGTAGAAATTTGTAGACTAATTGATTCCATAGACCTCCTAGTGACTATTAGTTACTAGTGGTAGATTTACAATCTTTTACCCAAAGGGTGAAGTTAGTGGGATTAGATAGTTCGAGTTAGTGAGTGGTTGGGGGGTAATTCACCAATCATCTAGGAAATTTCTAGAAAAGGATTAGGATAGGGCCTTATTTTCTAGGGGTCAATGTGAGCTTTGTGTGTGGTATGTGGGGAAGGGGGATAGAGGAGGTGGAAGAGGATGAGGGGATATTTAGAGAGTTGTCTGGGATATGGAGAACTTTCCTTGGAACATGATTGGAGAAATGGAGAAAGATGTTTGTATTTGGCATGTGATTTTAATGGAAGATGGTTGAAGGACTTGAGCCTCTTGTGTTGCATTGTTATTGTATTAAGTGTGGAATATAGAATAGGGTATGTGATGAAAGTAGTATATATCTTGGAGTTGGTATCTCTGCATTTTTTTAGGACATAAAGTAAGGGGGGTTTGACATTGGGTAACTTCTACAACACCAAAGTACTCATTATCTTAGGAGGGTAACAACCAGTCCTTGGTGGTGGGAATAAAAGGAGGAATAGACCAATATGTTACTCCTTACAAGCTAGAAGGCATTGTTATAAACAATAAGTAGGAGCTCAAAGGGAAAACAATTGGTTGCAGAAGCTACGAAACCAAAGGACTTTTCAAGGGTTACAAGTGGTAGCAGAGCCACCAAAGAACAAGTAGGCATGGAGAAGGAGGGACAATGGTGGTAGAAAGGTCTGAAAACTCTTTAGACAACATCCCGAGGTGTTGAAGGTACTACACAATAGGGAAAGTAAATACTCCGGGGTTCTCTCCCTCCCTTTCATATTGGTCCACTCCCTATGTCCCATTCCTTATTCCTTAATTAATATCACTTATAAAAAAAATAGGTTTAGTTGTGGACAATAGACCTTTATCTTCCTTATTCTTAGTATGACCTAGAATTTACTTCTTACTTGAGTAATTGTAGTAAAGTAACATAAGGAGGGTAGTTCTTTATGTGAAATAATAAGATGTTAATCTTGTCCCTTGGTCTTACCCATGAAGGAAGATAATGATTAGGGTCACAAATTTTGCCATTAAGATATGTCCATTTTCTTTCAAATACCAACTACTCTAGCCCCCCCCCAAAAACTGCTCACTAAAACAATATTCCATGTGAATAATTAAAAATAATTGTACAATCTTTTTTAATATGAAGTGTTCGATCTTAAAAACATTTAAATCTGGTGCACTTTCTTAACATTTGTAGGAGTTTTGGCTATTGAATTTTTTTTTTAAAGACCTGATTTTAGCACTTTTAATTTTAAATTTTGCTTGGGAATGCTCACTTTTAATCACCCTATTAAAACCCTTAATTAAAAAAAAAAAAACCCTTGAAAAGCCACTCTAGCTCCATCAAGGAATTTGAAGAAAAAAAAACCTATCTTAGTTAGTTAGTTAATTAATTAATTAATTAGTAATTTGGGAACAACAGTGCTTCCAATGGATGATCGCCACTTTGGCTACAAACAAAAACAATATCCTTAAAAAAAACACACTAATCTGGATTCTGAACACGTTCTGACGAATGTTCCTAGCAAGACAATCGTGAGAGCACGAGAACACCAGTTCCCATGTTACAACTGAGTGGTGTCCCATATTGGTAACGTGCTAACATAGAGTTCCCTAAATGGGAACAGGGCTGGTGCCCCATGTTGGTAACGTGATAACAAAGAGTCCCCAATATGGGAACAGGGTTGGTGCCGTGCCCGAGAGGAGAACCCATCTCTTCCATCGCCAGAGGTCGCTAGCCTTTCGCTCTGTCCCGGGCGCCATCGCTCCGCCTGCCTGCCTGCTTGCTTGCCTCGTATTTTTCTTCTACCAATCCTTGAACTCGTGTTCATGTAAGAGGATTTTCTCTAAAAAAAATTTCTTCAGAAAAAACAGTCCTAGATTGAGTTTAATATCGGCTGCGAAAAACGGAACGCGGCAGAAGTAGTCGTGCTTTGCAACACTGAGCGATGGCAGACGTTTTGGAGACGACCGTCGCTCCCTCCCTCGAGTCTCTGCACTTGAACGGAGAAGAGGAGCAAGCGGAGATCGCAAATGGTATTGTAATTGACGCCGTAAGTTTTTTCCCCTTTTCTTTATTCTTTCCTGTTCTATGCAGCCTCCCACTTTAGGGTTTTTTGCTCTTCGTTCGTGTTTTTCCTTCTTCTACTCATCAGCGCGGAAAGAATTTCCAGTTTTTTTTTTTTTTTTTCCTTTTTTTTTTTTTTTTGGCCTCTTTTTCTTGTCGCAGTACATTCGTTGTACGCACCTCTAGAGCTTTGTAAAGCAGTTTTGTCTCCTTATTACTCATGCTCAGTTGCTTTGCCGCTGTTTTGTGGGGTTCGAGAACGGAGAAGATATGGTAGTTTATAGAGGCGTCTTGCTCTGTAGGAACGTTTTGTCTTCTTTCATCTCTTTCTACAAGCTGCTGATTTTGTTAAATTTATTGTTTTAGGCTGCTGTAACCGTGACCTTCCAGGTTCTGATCACTCGCAAAGAGCTATTGCAGTTTCTGAGTTTCTGATGTTATATGGATTGCTTAGGTGGAAGTATCTTGTCATTTAGATTTGTAATCAACCACCATGCATGTGGTTCTCTGTTCAGCTCTAGGATTGGGGCAATTCGATTTTTATAGGGCTTGTTGCAGCCATTAGATGAGCTGCTAGACGACCTAGTTTACTATGAGTTGCAAAACTAGCTTCTTAGATGGCAATCCTTATCTGTTATGTAGGTGCATTTTATTATCAGAAGAAAACATTGACTAATTGCAGCAACATGTGGCATGCAGGAGGTGGTGGATGCAAAAAAGAAGAAGAAAAAGAGTAAGAAGAAGGGTGGGGGAGTAGGAACTGCAGCAGAAGCACCTGAACAAGTATCAGTGGCTGCTACAAATGGAGTCCATGAAGCTGTAGTGGTGAGCAATGAAGCTGTTGCAGGGGATGAGGATGATGAGGATGAAGCAGAAGGTGCTGGTGATGCAGCAGGTCAGTTTGTTCTGAATTGCTGAAGCAGGGACATTAAGAATGAAATAGTTAGGCTATGGGCTCCTTATGAAGGGCTGCATTTTTTTTCTCTTATTCTAATGGATGGTCTGGCATCTGTGTTCATATGCATGGGTACACAGAGGCTACAAAGAAGAAGAAGAAAAAGAACAAGAGCAGCAAGTGAGTTTCACCATCCTTTCTGAGCTCTGGAACAGTGATTGTTGTCAACCTACTCTTTAAATAGCATGTCATGTTTTATAGAAGAGATGGTTGTGTGCTTGACATACATCATTGTTTGGATCTTACTACTGCAGTCTGATTTTGCAGGAAGAAAAAGGGTGTGCTGGAGCAGACTGATCCACCTTCCATTCCTGTCATTGACCTTTTCCCTTCAGGCAACTTTCCAGAAGGTGAAATCCAACAATACAAGGATGAGTAAGCTCACTTTCACCACCTTAAAAAACTACTGATTGAGTTTTTTCTCTTGATTGTACCGGCTTTTGTGGTTCCAATTTCTGCATGTGTGGACATGGAAAGTGGTCACTGGCCTGCTTCTCTTTCTTCTCTTTCTTAATTTACATAGTTTCTACGCTATTCAACAGAAGTGATTAGATGAAAATGTGCTGGTACAGAGTGAAACACTTTCTGCCAACTTTGTGAAAGGACTGTGTTTGTAAAATTAAGTTGTGACTGGCAGTAACTTGTGGAGAACAACATCTGAAGAGAAGCGGGAACTGGAGAGATTAGAAAAGCCAATGTACAATGAAGTGCGCCAGGCTGCTGAAGTTCACCGACAGGTTCCAATCCATCACAAACCCAGACTCATGCTTCTGACCTAAAGTAATCAGCTTGTACGTGTTTACGCAGAATGCAAGAAAATGTTCTCTGCCTTAATCAACTCAGTCACTTGAAGATTCTGAATATTTTGGAGCTCTGCAGGTGCGGAAGTACATGCGGAAGTATATAAAACCAGGTCTGCCCATGGTGGATATTTGTGAGACCCTTGAGAACATGGTTCGTAAGCTCATTGGAGAAAATGGGCTAAGGGCTGGTATTGCCTTTCCCACAGGTTGCTCTTTGAACTGGTAATAATCTTTCTACACTCCTACTTTGGTGATGACCATGAGAACTTTTGTCATAACCAAACTCTGGCTTTATCTGGTGTTTTATCCACAGAATTTGGACATTTCTCTGGGTGGTAGTATGGCCTGTAGCAAGAAGTCTTAAATTTTTTGCTTTGTCACTTACAAGCTTATTTTCATGCATGTGGGTTATGGTCAATCTCCATCATTTCAGTGTTTTGCCTATAGCAAGGTTATTTGTGTTGATTTCTTGGGTGAGATAGAAATTTGATTATCACAGTATGGAATCAAGGGGTTCTTAGAATGGAGTTCCTGCATGGGTGCAACAGGGTGGCAGCACATTGGACTCCCAATTCTGGAGACAAGACAGTACTTCAGTATGATGATGTAATGAAGCTTGACTTTGGGACACACATTGAAGGTTAGCTCTTCCACTGTTTACTGATGTCTTGACAAATTGACGCTGCAGCTCTCTTTTAGAGGTGGTAGGTGTACTTCAGGTATTCATCCCTGGTTGAGACTGTGTGTTATCAGATAAGGTGTTGAACACATATGACAGTTGGCACCTCAGAGAATGTCTTAGTCTCTTCTGTTCTAATTTGAGTAATGACATCTTCTTTGGATTTGGAAGATGTCATTGTATGAGCTTGAAGAGACTGAAGTCAACAACTATGTTGGTGTTTAAGTGGATGTATTGTGGTCAATTGTTGCAGGGCACATAGTAGATTGTGCATTTACAGTAGCTTTCAACCCAATATATGATCCTCTTCTTGAGGCTTCACGGGAGGCCACTTACACTGGTATTCGGGTACTGTCTACCCAACTTTTTTTTAGTTCTCTGAAGAAGTTACTCTTCAATTTTATATTACAGAAAGTTTTATCTTTTGGAAGTATCTGAACATGCATGTCTGCTGTTATTCAAACCACTCCTTCAATTTATTTCCTAACTCTCTTCTTGGAAAGAGTTAGGAAATTAACTCTTTTCTAAGGTTGGGCTTCCTCCTTTTCCTATTTGCTGATATGTTGTCAGATCCGAAATCTTCAAAGTTTATTATTGGGTCGGCTCTTAATTATACTCAGGTTGACTTAAGTTGGAAGTATTCACTATTTATGAGGATATATCTTTTTTCCTGGCTATATGCAGCACGATTGATCCAGGTTTTTGAATTAGTATTGGAGTTTTGGAATTTGTGCAATTCCCCTGAACACTCTGCTGATAGTGATGTACACACATTGAGGGTGGCAGGAGGCAGGCATAGATGTCCGTTTGGGTGACATTGGAGCGGCCATCCAAGAAACCATGGAGTCATATGAAGTGGAGATTGGTGGCAAAACTTATCAAGGTACCTTCAGCACAGTATATGTAGGAAGTGGTGTTTGTTCAGCCACATCCTGTGATATGTGTCTGCTTGCTTCTTGATGTCTGGATATAGAATCTTTCCTCATGTTAACATTGACATTGGCTTTGACATCAATATTGTTTGCAAATTGACTCATGAGTGGTTTGTTTTGTCAGCCTGCATACTTAATAGACATGCTTATCCACAGCAAGAGTATTCTTCTTTCATTGCTTGGAGTCATTAGGTGGCTGATTGTGGAACCTTTCCTGGATTGGTGGGGGTCACAGTCAAAAGCATCCGTAATTTGAATGGCCACAGTATTGGTCCCTACCAGATCCATGCTGGTAAATCAGTACCCATTGTGAAAGGAGGTGAACAGACCAAGATGGAGGAAGGCGAGTTTTTTGCAATAGAGACTTTTGGATCTACTGGTCAGTACACTGGAGACCTCTTCTCAGAGTGCACAATGTCCACTCCTTTGTTTCCTGCCTTGACATCAATTATTGTATGGTATGATTACTCCACTTGTTTATACCTTGAAGCACTTGTGTGGGCAGGGAAAGGGTACATACGAGAGGACCTGGAGTGCAGTCACTACATGAAGAATTTTGATGTGGGCCATGTGCCACTAAGGCTACCACGTGCAAAGCAGTTGCTTGCAGTCATAGATAAGAATTTCTCCACACTAGCATTTTGTCGGCGTTACCTTGACCGTATTGGAGAGACAAAATACCTGATGGCTTTGAAGAACTTGTGTGACCAGGGGGTTGTCCAGGTGTGTTTGCCGCCCTATTCTTAGACTCTCTTGCCCTTGCTTCTAATGGTGGTTTCATACTAGCTCATCATTATGATGAGCTTCGTACTGAATTGAAGTACCATCATATTGCCCTGCAAGACAAAGTCACATACTGCATTAGTTGAGTGCGTGTTTAGGACTGGACAGGTGAATTGCAGTCTGCATGCATTTGTAACATGTTTTCTCCAACTTCTACAACTTGTCTTCATAGGGTGAAGCCCGCAGTCAGAGAAGTCCTTCAGGAGTTCTAATGAATGGAAGCCCTTTGGTTTTGTATGCAGGCATGCCCTCCACTGTGTGAGGTGAAGGGAAGTTATGTGTCTCAGTCTGAGCACACAATCTATTTGCGTCCAACTTGCAAGGAAGTCATCTCTCGAGGAGATGACTTCTGAGGGTGGTGGGTCCTGTGGATTTTAGAACACCTCCTTTCTTTCATTTGTTTACTTGAAAAACTCATGTGTCCTGAGCCAGAAGGACTTAGGAGTTGAAGGTTTGATGTAGACGAGGGCTTGCTTGCCACTCTGGAGGTCAAAGTCTCTGTCCAGGAAAGAGGTTAACCCATGAATAGGTTTAACTATGAGAAACATGACACTAGTATTTGGTATTAAATAGCTAGAGCAGGTAGATAGTGAGCTGTGTCCAAACTGTGGCTACAGCCTGGTCAAAGATTTCTGCTGCGTTTTGTCGTTCACTAGGAACCCATAAAAAGTATTTGGAGTTCTGTTGCTTGGCTATGTTTGAAACATGATCTACTTTTCCTGGTTAAATCCCAGTTTGTACATTTGAGACATTGAACCTCCAGCTCCAGACAAGCTGATCAGTGTCTAGGATGCACACAATTCCAGTTTTCTGTTGGTGGGTGGTTTCTGTGCAGATAAATGTTGCTTTCACAACATAGGTTTTTGCTCAACTGTGTTCCTGCCTCACATTTCATACATGCTGATAGGAATGTATTTCCCTGCTATGCATTAGAATTCCACTCTTGATTCGAGCATGCAATGGTTCTCAGATTCCAAATCCTGTTGGGCTGGCATGATATATGTTAGGTTCTTTAGTTTCTGTAACCACATGTTTCACCTAGGTTGCTACCGCACACGAAGCAAAACCAGATTTTAGTTGTTGCTAAGAAGAGGATGATGGTAAATGGTTTCAACAGTCAAAAGGATGCGAACTTGACTTTATGTTGTAGATGAAGCTGAAAGGTTTCAGACTAACCTGTGTTTCCAAAACTTGGTTGTCAAATTGTTTTCATCATCTGATCTGTTTGGAGTTTTCTTCTTTTTAACAGGTGATTTACTAGTGGAATAACACCAGTAAATATTCTGCTAACTAAATGCTGCTGGATTCATTAATGGGCACAGCCATTATGCAATGAGATGGTTGTTTTCTTTCTGTACTTGTGATTCAACTCCAAAGATTTGGCTGATGGTTCATGAGCTTCTGCACAGATTTCCTTTGATTTGGAGTTCTTTCATGGCTTGCTTGCTTGGAGGTAAACAAAATCATGGAGATATGAAATCCCAGATAAATTGCAGCCAACCAAAAGATCATAATTTGCTCATCAGAAGAGAGATGCTTGAGAGCTGTTTTTCACAGATGAAAAACAAGGTAACAAAATTGTTTGAGATGTATTAGTTTCGGATAATTGCAAAGTTATATTGTTTGTATGTATGTATGTATGTATGTTTCTGGTTTGCAGCTGAAGATATTCTGGAAAGGAAATTACACTCCGCAAAACAGACCTCGAAAACTAATCACATGCAAGGCTCAGGGCTGAGGTTCCTTAATGGAACTTCATTTGTTTCCCAGAAGCCGTAATAAATGGCCGTCAAAGTCACTTCATTGTGATTGAATCCCACCCAACTTTCCTTCTACCAAGTCCCCCTCCCTCACCATTCCTTCCTCACCCACATGGTTGCTCTCCCTGCCAATCTAGATTTGCTTTTTATAGGCCTAGTAAAAAAGCTTACACAAGGATTGGTTGTTGGTTTGTTGGTTTGTTTTGTTTTGTTTTGTTTTGTGTGTGTTTGTCTCAGCCTTTTTTTTTGGCTGGCTATATATCTACATAGCCAACCAAAGAGCTACTATATTAAAAACCAAAAGTGCTAAAATCAAGTGCTTTTAAAGATTTTCTATAGCCAGAATTTGACCAAAACTTAAAAAGGATTTTTTTCCAGATTGCTACACATGGTTCAAGTATGTAACCCAAATAGGCCTCTATATATATAGAAGGAATGCTTTAAAGTTTGTACTTTGATATGTAGCTTGTAGCCAATTTTGGCTAAATCTTTCTATTGATCATTGCCATTTTGGCCACATTACTAAATTGAACCCCCTCAAAAAAAAAAAACACACACACACACACACAGACACACAGACACACATACACTTTGTATGTGTGTTTTGTGGGCTGATTTGAGATTGCTTTACCAGGCCTTTTTTTGGGGTTGTTCCTGAGAAAGATTTCATTGGTGTACAAGCTGCACATGTGCATT
>Ga0209208_10005383_pt1 | contig 17855 bp, 7 predicted proteins | sample S1TSphfallax_3_FD_187694 | JGI IMG/M metagenome (GOLD analysis project Ga0209208, IMG submission 187694) | Host-associated microbial communities from peat moss isolated from Minnesota, USA - S1T2_Fd - Sphagnum fallax MG (SPAdes) (version 2) | ecosystem: Host-associated > Plants > Peat moss >... | reverse complement strand
GCCTATGTGCGCCTCGAGCCTGATTCCGCCATTAGTTTTGAGTCTGGTCACCTCCACGCTATATTTATGGGGGTCTTGGATCCAGAGTTTATCAGTACTGGGCGGTTCTGTCTTTTGATGAGAATTGTTGGTTCCGGTTCTTCTCAACGCTTGAGAGAATCAACCCGGTTTCTCTTTTCAAAATTATTTTAGGTTTATCTTCATCAATCAGGGTATTTTATTCTCTTTAAATTTTGATCAAGCTCATTCTCAGATCAGACGGTTCTCTTAAATTTGATAAACAATTGGTTTTCGTATCCAGTTTTCACAATCCAGATCTGAAATTTGTATTTATTTTTATAAAAAAATTCAGTTAGGAAATAATTGAAATAAAAATAACTTGTCTAAAAACCTTTAAAGTATAAAAATGTTTAGTTTTTCCCACCAACTCAAACATCTCTTGTGAAAATTAATTTTTGGAAAGAAAAACAAATCTTGGACACTTCATAGGCAAACATAGGCATTTCATCCATAGACTTTCCACAAACTACATGGGTAAATGATTTCTAACAATCAATGTAAGCCCATATCCTCAAGGAACAATTTCTATTACATATTATCCTTTTGGAAAAAATCTTTGGCACCAAAAAATTTGAGAATTGCATTGCCAATGGATCTAATTTTTTTGGTTAGTTATCTCTCCACTTCTTTTCTCAATGGATTGTATATTTCCTCCTCAAACATTTTTGCAACAATAAAATGGTTTGCATTCACATGTTCTTTCGATGTTATTATTCTATTTGTTGTATTGTATATGATTACATATTTCCTTGCTTGAATTTCAAGGTTACAAAACGAAACTAAACTATTGTAACAGAAAACACATTTCATGGTTTAATGGCATTTCACACATTAACATCTTTGTTATCATTCACATAAAAAAACCAGCATAAACATGTGATTTCCAATTTTTTTTTTGAACATGTAATGCTCAAAGTTATTAAGATCACCCTTGTCACATCACGCCAATTTAGGTTCAACATAAGGTCAATGTAAGTCAAAGCAATAACTTTTCATGTAGGGGTAAAAAAATTACCCAAATTGCAGCTAAAAATTATTGTAAAAGAATAAAAACCCAAACTATTAAATCCAATGAAATGAATTTGGTCTTGCCATCTCAACAACCAAGATTTTTGGTCAACCAGTCAACACCTTGATCCCAATTTGACAATTTAAAACTGATCATTAATGCAATTTTTTTTTAAAATAAAAAATCTAAATCGTTAAAAATGGCGACTTGATTTTGGTCATCATTTGAATGGCTAGGATTTTTTGATCAACATGTCCAAATCTTAATCACAATCCAACAACCTAAATCTAGTTTCTTGTGTGGGAAAAAAAATAGAAAAAAATTTGGATTATTAAAATTTATCAACCATCAAGTTTGATCGCCATCTCAATGGCCATGATTTTTCAATTGATTGATCCACACCCCAATTACAATCCAACTACCTAAATCTGGTCATTAATGTAGGAAAAAAAAAAGTTGAAAAAAAATCTAAACCATTATAAAATGGCAACTAGATATCAATCACCATCTGAATGGCTAAGATTTTTTGGTCAACCTATCCTCACCTTAGCCACAATCCAACAAACTAAATATGGTTGTTAATGCAAAAGAAAAACTAAAAAAATATGGACCGTTAGAAAATCACACCTTGATTCTGACCACCATTTCAACGACTAGGATTTTTTGATCAACTAGTACACACTTCAATCGAGGTGACTTAAATTTTGTCGCTTCTAAGAAAAAAACTGAAAAAAATTTAATCTATGAAAAATGGTGACCTAATTTCAATTGCCACCTTAATGGCTATAACCTTTCAGTTGACCAATCCACATTTTAATCATAATCAAGCAACCTAAATCCAATTGCTTGTGTGAAAAAAAATTTGGACCATTAAAACATGGTGACTTGATTTCGTTCGTTATTTCAACAACCATGATTTTTAATCATAACCGATCCACACCCCGATTGGTGTTTAATGATTGAAATCTGGCCACAAAATGATTTATTGATGAAATATAAATTTTTATAAATAATAATGATATTATTATTGATTAATAATTAAACTTACCTACATAGTAAAAAAATCAGTTTTTTATTATTGTGGGAATGTCGGGTCAACATCAGTGTTGACTCAACAATTAAAAAACAAAAAAGTGGAAAGACTTACTTTTTCCCATTTCAAATATATTATGATGCATGTGTTAAAGTTTAGAAACTATAACAATGGGATTGCAAAAATCACATTTCAATTATTTAACTTGGTTTGAATTTGAATTTGAATTAACCTTAAAAGAAAACATACTAATAGGTGCAAATAATGCCCAAGCTATGGCATTATGACTTTCGATTTTTGAATAATCACTACTATAGATCATGATTTTTTAAATTTTCAAATTAACTAATTTGTCAGTTTTGACTAATGAACATGTACATTTTGACTATAGGTTAAGGACTTGGATGACACATGTATTTTTTGACTTTATGGGTTTTTTTATACATATAATCAAGTTGTATAACCTTAATGTCCAATGGTCTTTAATCAAGTGGAACATTTAGTTAAAATGACCAATGATTTTTAATTAAATAAAACATTTTGTCAATATTACAATGATTTTAGTCAGAATGGCAATTAGTTTATAATCAAATGAAACATTTAATCAAGATTGCAATGATTTTTAATCAAACATTATGAGAATCGTGATTGTTTTTACCAGGAATTTCAATAAAAAAAATCCCCCTATGGTTTTTTGGCCCCTATCACTAAGGAAAAAACAAGTGTTTTCAATTGGTCTTTATGGTTAATATTTTGTCGTAAGTCACATTTGCGACTAAAACTCATTTGTCACTTTAGACAAGTCACATACGATATTAATCACAAATGACAAAGGGTATTGAATGAAAGAAAAAATCAACAAATATAAGTTCATCTTTTGATTTCATTGCATATTATCACATGCAACTTAGATGCAACTATTTTTGGTCACAATTGACGGCAAATGATGTGCTAGCATGTGTTTTAATATTTAATTATCTAAGATATAATTATTATTACGATTTTGAAATAATCTAGGGTGTTCATTCAAATGTTTGGATGATTCTATATTATGACATGTGGCCCAATGTAAATATGCCACGTGGCATTCAAAAAAGAATTTAATACAAACTATTAATATGAGGTTGCTAAGTACCTAAATAGGTACATAAATAGGTGCTTACTAACTTAAGTTACACACCTACCTACCTACTTAGGTAAAAAGATAGGTTGGTAAGTAGGTATTACCTTCTTAAACTAAATACCTACTCATAAATTAGTACATAAGTAGGTAGGTACATAGGTTGACTTAAATGGGTAGGTCAAACTAAGTACCTACCTTGCATTAGTTGGGGAGATGGGTAGTTTAAAATTGTGCATAATTTCTTTTTTTTGTTTTGGGTTAAGCCTTTTAATTGGTTCATCACATGTGCATAATTTTTTTAATGTGATATTAAATGACCACACCCCTTGTTTATATATTGTTCAAAATAGAAATGAAGAACAAACAATATGGGATAAATTTTGAAATTTTCAAAATTTTCACAAACTAAGTTACAACTCCAAAACTTTCTTCATGCCTTTGTTCTTAATTTTTTTAATTTATAAACAATTCCAATACATGGCTCACTAGATAATAAGATAATCATTTAATTAATAATGAATAAATTAACATATATTCAAATTATAAACTATACATTAAAATATTAAGTATTCATTATCAATTACTTAAATTAATATTAACTAACTAGTTATTTAGTTACTTAGAGTTGTCAACACATAAATCATAGATAAATGAATAATTAAAAATAGATAAATATTTTATTACTTTTTGAAATATGGTCGAATTACATATAATTTATTCAATGTAAAATAATATAATTATTTCAATTTTAAAACTAATTATTTATTTTATTTTTCAAATTATAAATTATGAACTAACAATTGTTATTAAAAATAAAATTCCTACACATTTTTTATGAAGTAATATTAAACTAGTTACATTAATCAATATATAATTACATCTACTATTGTAAAAACATTTATCATTGATAATAAATTACATAATTTTTTAAATAAAAAACCTAAATTACTTTATAATAATTCCTGAATTTACAATCATTATAATAATTATTCTAACTACATTTTAATTTGTCCAAAATCATAATTCAGATTTAAAGTTATAAATTACAGATTGTGATAATTAACTTCAACTAAAAAATAATTATGCATATACTATAATTGAAGTAACTACAATGATTTTAAAGTAATGTGACATTAATTATAGTAATTCATTTCTTTTACTATACGAACATAAAATATATAAAGTAAAAATATATGTTTTAGAAATAATTATTTAGTATGACTTATAATTAATAGACATAACCATTATAATTATTTATAAAGTGATTCATTATGGATAACACTCGTAGAAAAAAGCCTTAAAATTCAATCAAATAATTTTTTGAATTGAAATATTAAGTTTAGATTCCAAATAAATCATTCAAAATTCAAATATCAATTTTTAGATCAAATAAGTCTTTTGAATTTAAATAACAAATTTCAGAATTGAAATGTCAATTTGCAGATTCAAATAACTATATTCACAATTGAAATGTCCATTTTTTGACCAACTAATAATTTTCTGAATGGAAATATGAATTTTGAGAATCCAACTTTTTAGTATGTCATTATGGCCTTACCATTTAAATGAAAACATATCTTAAAGCAAAAGAAGAATTATGGAAATTCCAATATTTCACCATGCAAAAATATAATCTTCAAAAAAACAAATCCTCTAAAAGAAACCAAACTCCTTCAAGATATCACAACTCTATCATTAATCCCAAGACTCTACACAAGCCAAAATATCATCTTTCAAAAATCCTCACATAAAAATAGACCTACTACATGTGGGCTGAAATCGATTAAGCTAGTATACTCTATATAATGAATCTAAACACAATATCCTCACCTTGGTAGGCAATGCCAAAAAATTTGAAAACTAAAACAAAAGTATACAAAATGAATGCCTTCTAAAGTTTGCATTAAGAAATGTTGTTTTAAATGATTTTTTTAATTAAAAAAATCATTATTAATGTTTATCAATTATGAGAACATTTATCAAAGCAAATTATCAATGATAAGTTCAATCATCCATAATTCAAAATTAAAAATAGATGGGCAATACTTGTGTAGAAATATACATGATCATTATATATTATGTTTACAAGAAACCCATCATCATTATAAAACACAAATTTGAACACAAATTTCAAATGTGTAAAGAAGATAGATTCACAAATCCAAATTTGATTATGCATGACAACATGATTCACTTACAAGATTGGGCTTCATAAAATTCAAAAGTCCAAAACATGTTTTTTTGAAAAATCATGCAAATTACACCATATTCCATGTCCAACAACTATAAACTATCTATGGCTACCTTTGATAACACTTTTAAGTGCAGTCCAATTATATGGAGGCCCCATCAATGTGGACATGACGTGTTGAACAGTTCTTCATGCCTTTGGATTTGGGTGATAAATGTCATGGATCAATTTCCCAAATGACATCTTGGTTGAATTCTCCACAAAATATTTTGCATCCCAATCATCACCCCATATGACATTTGTTAGCTTATCCACTGAATTTGTTTAGACTTCAAAGTTGTGGCGTGTTGCTTGGCCATTTGTCAAAGGGAATTTGTAATTCCTTATTTGCTATAAACAAAAAACAATTTTAAGGCAACCCACCAACCCATTTTTTTGGCAATGGTGGCATCTTGCTCCTTTGTAAAGCCATACAATGATGGCATCACCTCTTGCAAACACATGGTTTCACCCCAATCACACACACCTATGTACACAACATCTACTTTGTCTATTGAAATATGCAACATAATGTTATTCTTGGACAAGTCATTGTGCAAAATTCCACAATGATGTACATACTACATTCATAATGTTTATGAGCATGCCAACTTCAAACAATTTCGCCTAAAAGTGATGCCTTGTCATGTTTGCCCTTCCATATCCAGGCCCCCCCTTGTCATAATAATGTATGATTACCAATAATGGGGGAGTATTTTGTGTTGTAATCCAACATTTTTTGAAGAGTTCCCCCATTCCACCATAATGTGTATGCCTCCATGTTCTATGTGTGTATGGTAAGGAATTTGATGACACCTGGATGTTTGCATGGGCATGCCAAAGCTTTGACTAAATGTTGTTTACATGTTTTTTTCTTATCATTTGTCTTGGGTGTCTTCCCCACCAATTTAATTGTGCTTGGGATGCAATCGAATATTTCAATTCACACCTTCCACATCACACCATAACCACTTTGACTTTTTCCACTTAACAAATGGGAGCACATTTGCTATGTTTAGAATCCATAACACACCACAACTTCCAATTTGGCTAGAAGGTTTCGAGCACCTTCTTCCATCCATGGTGTAAATTTAACCTTTTTCTTCAACCAATTTTTTGAAGAATTTGACTCACCATGAAATTTTCTTTCACAAGCTCACCACCTCCATGGTCTAATGCACCTTGTCCTTTTGTAGATAAAGGACATCAAACCATTGCAACAAGTTTGTGGCTAAATTTAAAATTTTGCATTCAAACCATTTTGGAAACCCCTCACAAATCTGAAGTTCATGTATTACAAAGATTTGTTTAGTTCTGCCAAAAGCTTATGCTCCATGACTTGCTTATTCCATGACATTTCTCTAGGCCAATTCCTTGTTTGGTCACAAAAGCACCATTGAGATATGCCACTATGTGTTTGATAAAAAATGTCATGACAATTTCTTAGAATTGTCACGTGGTGATTTGTTCAGGATCATTGTCTTCAAGCTTTTGACACTGTCAGGTTTGCATTGATGAAGTGTTCTTCCCACTGGACATTTCTATAGCCTTTCGTTTATGCATATGGTTAAAGGTGGGTTGCTCAAAGGTCTAGGGGGTAAGTCCCAAATGATGTGTGGGATAACTTGTTTCAGTTAAATTGTTAAATTGATTGCTTGATGGTTGTCTACTTGACAATAATCCGCCCGAAGGTTGTCTACCTGATTTTCCAATCGAAAACAACTTTTAAATTTTGGATGACAAAAAACCAAAAGTCTTTCCAAACACTAATTGTTAAAAACAATTAGAGTCTCAAAAATTCAAGGTTCAATGTGATCCAAAATATTTGCAAAATGTGAAAAGGATAGTCCTTCACCATGGACTTAATCACTTCAACTCAACCAAGGCTCCACACAATGGTTATAAGGGGGCAACCAAAGACACAAAACCCAAATGAAAATAGAGGTGTTCAAAAATGAATCATGGGTTGCATTTTTAAATTCATATACTTTGAAAAACCCTCTTCCAAAATAAATTGCCATCACATGGCCGCAACAAATTTGGTTGCCATCTAATGGTTCCCAGATGGTGACCAAAAATGCCAATAGATTCATTTGTGACAACCAAAATACATAGTTGTCGTTCAATGGCGACGAAATTTAATTGGTGCCATTGAATGGTGATCAAATTCCGTTGCCATGTGACTATGGCAACCAAAAACCTTTCGATCACCATATGCAAGGTGCTTGATCGAAAAAAATTCAATCGCCACGCCCTCATGGTGATTGAAAAGTTTTTGATCACCATGCCCATGTGACAACCAAAAACCTTTCAATTAGCATAATGTCTTTCCCTTCCCCCCACCTTTCATGTTTTTCCTTTCTACGTTGTCCTTCCCCTCCCCCTCCCCCCATGACAACCAAAACCCTTTTAGTCACCACCTTATGTGATCCCTTCATAAAAAAATGGGGCTACCAATGGAAACCCATTGGGAACTTGAATGGAATATGTTGCAAATAAATGGAAAAATAGAAAACAATCTTTCTTTATTGGGATCAATATTTGATGCAATTTTGTAACCTAAATAACTTGGGCTCCATGTTGCTATGCACTACCATTGATCATAAACTTCTACACACATTTGGAATTGTACAACAAAATTACAATAAATAGAAAGCAAAGGAAGATTTTTCAAATTTTCAAAATGCAATGCATTTTTCTCTCTTACACTATACAAGTAAAAATAAAAAGAAAGGCCATGACTATTGTCAAAAAAAAAAAAAAAAAAAAAAACTTCCAATAAAAAAAAAAAAAAAAAATTTAAAAAAAAAAAAAAAAAAACCATAGCAACTTCCAATAGAAAAAGAATAAAAAGATTTCAAAAGATGCATGTGACAAGAATTTAAAAAAACAAGAAATCCAAAAGGTTCCAACCATGTAAAAGGTCGTTATATAAAAAAATCATTCTACTAGTTATATAACAAATTTTGAATTAGAATTATTCATTTTAGCCTATTATGGAAAGGAACATGGTAGGATGAAATATTATGGGAACCTATTGTCATCCTATGTAAATCATTTTAGATGAAAATTCATCATCACTGGAATTACAATTATATCTATTGTTTAGTAGAATAACAATTAGCTTACCCTCAAGACTACAAAGATCTTAACAACTTGAACCAATATATTCAATGATTTTTATATACACAAGTAAGGGATTGTCCATGCATGGCCTATCTCCAATAATCAATTCACAACATAACTACAAATTTCATGGACTGCATGGTGTCAAAAATGCAAATGGACAACAATAAAATTGAAAACTTTGTCCTCAAGATTAGATTTATGAAAAACACCATAACATTTGCAAAGGAAACATTTGCAAGCTTCAAGCACCTTACATCCCATTGGCCAAATGAAAGACACATTTTTTCAAAACTAACCAATAAAAGCAAGCCAAATTAGTTAAGGTGCCCCAAGCAAGCCTAAAAGGGTACACTCCTTGATATACTCCTATTTTTTTTCCCCATCGATATAATGAATCGAAAAGTTTAAAATATTTTTAAATATAACAAACTAAACCACCATATATCTAAAACCATCAATATTGTACATTTTACATCCACAAGTATGGTGAAAGAAAAGGATCCATAATACAAAATATACAAAAATATATAAAATAGATGTGGAATAAGCTTGTGATTAGGGATGAAAAAAAGTATAAATGGTTAATCTATATGTTAGAATGGGAGTGTTAAAATGTTTTGAATGATTAACTTTAGTAAATTGGCACTTCATAATTGTTCTAATAGGATCGTAGGCTTAACCCTAGGTGCGAGAAAAAAAATTGTTCAAATTGATGCCTTGAATTGTTTTCAAAAGTTGCTTTAGTGAACTATTATTTACATGTTGCATGCAAACAACATGCAAATTGCAAGGAAATTTAAACAAGAATTTGGAATTATAACACAATTTTTAAAGTTTACTTGAAGACTTTACTCAAGTGTTTTTCCTATTGATACTTGTGGTGTTTGTTTGTTAAAATGTCTATTCCTCTTGTTTTGATGTGGAATAGAATTCAGGACAAGTTTGAATGTTGTCTTTCCATTTGTTTGCTTTGGATGATGCATTTGTCACCTTAGCTTTAGTTTGAACCAATCTTGGTCAATTATTGGGATTTATAAAAATTGTAATAAAATTAAGTCTAGATCTTTTTTGGTAAAAAGGAAGACCCTCTAGTTTTGGGTGTAGAAAATATATTTTCAAAAATTAAAACCCATTGGTTTTGGGTTGGTCAAATTTTCTTGACCAATGAATTTGGGTTTGATAGGTCCAACCTTTACAAGAATCTTTGGTTTTAGTTTAGATCATGGTTAGTTCCAACTTATTCTTGGGGATGGTTCCAAAGTTTATTTCTAAGAAATTTTGATTTTTATGGATTTTGGTGTTCCCAAAGTGTTCCCACCATATTCCCATGATCTTCCATTAACTGCCAAATGGGTTCCTAAAGTGTTTATATAATTGTGGACCAGACATTGATGCTACTCCTATCAAGACAAGAGGTTTTTGGATAGGAAAATAAACTAAAAAAAGCCAAACATAAAACAGGAAGAATATTGCCTTCAGGAATATAATCTTGTTTTCAATCTAGAATCAACAAAAAAAAAACTCAAGAAACAGAAGGTATTCTGAAATCCATAATGAAAAAATGGGAGGGGGTTAGAGGGTAACTACTTTCCAATCCCTAGAAAGTACCTAATTCAACCAAAAATACCATCATACTTATTTGTCCCCTCTGTTAGATTGATGCCTTCCACCAACTATTTGTAAACCATTCTGCAATTACCTTCCAACAAGTTATTAATTTTCAAAGGGAGTGTGTGAAGGTTATGGAACTTGATGTGTTTTGTTTTATTAATTAGTTAAAGGGGGTGCACATAACACTTTGTCCGAAGGGAAAGATTTCTCCTCAAGAAGGAGATGTAGAGTGTGAAAATGTTTGATGTTAATTACATTCGAGACCCTACTTAGTCTTAAGAGCCAGATCCTTGGACCCGAATGCAACCTGAGAAAAGACCCTTGGACCCATTCTAGATCTGAGTCTAATCGACCTTGGCTTTTCTCAGGTCGCATTCAGGTCCAGATCTTGAGGTAGGGTCTTGACCTGGGCCACTCGAATGGCAGGCCTGGTCTTGCGTAGACCCACTAATTCTGGTTGTTATAACTGACTTTGGCCTGGTTATAAGAAATGAACCTGAACCCGGATTTGGCCAAATACCCAAAACGGGCCAACACTGCTTTGAACTTTCTGCCCTTCCTTCAAAAACTCGCATACAACAATAGTATTTATTGCTGACAAAGTGCATTTCAGTTGCAGTGGGTTATATGTCATACGGCTGCCATGTGAAAAGCTGATTTTCTGTGGCCATACCATGATGGTGAAAACTGCATATATACATACTCGTAGATTTACTTTTGTGGTTCCTAGTCTTGGAATATAAGAGCAAGCTGTTCTCTCCAAGTTACCAGGTAAAAAAGTGCATGGGCTTCAGGCCTCCTTTGTGTGTTTCCAGGAGCCATCCACTGAAATGCATTCATAATCTATGGAGGAGGGTTTTTCAAACAAAGGTATAAGGGAGTGGGCAATCACCTATCAGGTACCTGAAACTTGTTAAACAATCTGGTTTGGTGGAATTCCCAGTGCTGTCCATCCCCCATGTTCAAACTGGACATCCTCCTCAACACTTGTTTCTAGGCCACTTCCCTAGTAAGCCCACATGAAATTCCTGAAACATAATTCCTGTGTGCATAATAGGAAAACTTGGATAGGACGGATTCACTGTTGCAGTGTTTCAAACGTTCTACTAACTATGGGCCACCCACGGCTGTGCCTTCACCTTCTTGAATGGGACCACATCACACACAAGAAATGTTAGATTTGGACTCACAGACTCTGATTTAGTCTCTAATCACGCGGGATATTTGTAATCTTCATAAGCAATTTAGAAGAATTTGGCGGTTTTTAGTTTTTGTGATGGTACAAGTGGGGTGCTGATTTTCCCAAAGACCCAGGAGAGACCCTGATTTACCATTGGCCTTGCATGAACCAGCAATTACACGCACATATCATAAAACCCTTGTTTTTTTTTTTGGGATTTTGGCTAATTAGCCAAGCACATTTTTGATTCATTGGCAACAATAGACCACACAACATATGAACATCCAGAATTAGAGTAGACCACACTAATTATGATGATAGAACCCTTCCAAATACTTTGGATGCACATATTGGAAATCACTTTTATATACATTGCGTACATTAACCAGTCAAGTTACCCTTTGTGGTAGAACAAGTTGTATATGGTTACTTGGTTTTATACTGCAAAAATGTTTGTGTTCTGGGTGTAAATGCCTCTTGTATTGTGTATTTGACCACCATTCATCTGATGCAACACAACATGGTTTTTCCTATTGCAGTAGGCCTGGCTCAGGACAATTGTTGAGTAATATCTGGAACTAGTTGTGTGATTTTTTTCTTTTTCAAAATTTTCAAAGAAAGTCTTTGTGGGTAAGGTTCTGGTATACGTGAACACTTGACTGGTGGTTCTCCAAAAATCAATAAATGAGTTCTGAAAAAAACCCTTGCTTGAGGCTCTGAAAAAAAACGAAAGAATCCCATTTCATATGTAACCAAAAGAATCAAAAGAAATCAATCATACGATAATTTATAATGCTGTCCGTTCATTCCTGGTCCTTTGATGAAAAGTGTGGCTCCTTTGAAAATCTGCAAACACTAGAAACCAAATTAGGTTCTTCTAATCTGAAAAGTTCCAAAACACTAACATCAAAGGTTATTCACAAAAATTAAGAACCTCACAAACACTGCTTGAAACCACACAGTTTATCTCACATTTCTGTGTCATAAGCCAAGGCCTACTCCGGGAGGAAAAAGCGATATTCTGCTGCAGTGATGTGTACTAACAACGATAGAGGAGGGGTGTGTGCTTGAGATTGGATTCAGGGGAATATCTGTCATGTCTCCGAAATGGGCAGTTCTACTGGGTCACACCTTTTAGGACGATATTTCAAATCTCAACAACCCATTGCACACAACTGTTTAGATGGTAACTCAAATGGTCAAATAAGCCTCAACAACCGATTGCACACAACTGTTTAGATGGTAACTCAAATGGTCAAATAAACGGGGCGGGCCTCTTCGTCTCTCAGACTTTTGTTTTGCTCTGCATGGGGCCACTGGTACCTTAGCCATGTACATACAACTGGACTCTACTCCTTATTAGTCCTTGACCTAATGGTCACCGCCTATCTATTCATCTATTAGAGATTCTGTTTAAAGTTCATAGCATGAAGTGGATGACACCAATAAGAATCAGTGTTCGTTCTCATTTTTGTGAGGAAACAGAAGTGGTCATCCATCCATAATATGATTCTCGTCAAATATGCCTATAAAACTAGAAAGTCAAAAAATTAAGCATCCATCTACATTTCTGGCTACCTATTGAAAACCTAATATGGAAATCTGGAGATTTTTTATATTTTCAAATCTTCCCAATTCAAGCTCTTTTATACAAAAGATCCATGAGCATTTTTTTCAGCAAAATTTCACCACTTTGCTTTAAAATATCCTATACAACTCATTCAAAGGATTTTTGTGAAAAGAGTATACCAAATCCACTGGATCTTGAGGATTTTATTTTTTTTCCTGAAATTGCCATATTTAGACAATGGGTTCATTCTAGCACGTTGCAAAAAATATACCAAGATTCTTGAAATTGTCTACTTTCCTCTTTGACCTATAGCTAAATTTGGCTAATTCCTCTTGTGAGTGATGTGTGATAGTAAATTAAAAAGATTTCAAGTTGTGAAATTTGAAAATTCACCAAGAAATCATTCGATGAGTACGATGTCAAAAAACAAATATACTTTTTCTAGCAAAAGATCACCAAATTTCCTTTGAATTTTTGGTCCAGCTACTTGATGATTTCAAGGAAAAATATATCTTTTCACCTAAAATTGATCATGGAAATTGCCACTGCATTTGTAATATGTATTTGTACATTGTGAATCTATTAGGCTTGAACAGTAAGTGAACATTAACTGTTTTAATTCTAAGTTCTGCAATGGCATTAAATGAAAGTATGTTAGAACAAGAATTTAATTAATTTAAGATTAAATGATTAATTTAGGTACTTTACTCAACCTGGCGGGTGGGATGAACTCCACTTGGTGGCCATAAGACTTAACAAATTTGTGATCATTTTAGAATGCCATTTTAAAACATATTTCAAAAAATAAGTTATTGAGCAGACATAGCAATGTCACTTGGAATAATAGCCAAAACAAATATTAATACAAAAAAAATTTGAAGAACATAAAACATTTTAATATGATGGAATTCAAGTTAAAATCAAATCGATACACAATGACAAACTTTTAAACATTTTATAAACCTCATCAAATTGAAGCCAAAATTTGAGATCACATTTTGGTACTCAATCACCTTGTGGTCAACAATTAATATTAAATTATCTTATGTTTCAGTGAAAGCATGTTAAAATCTACAGAAAAGCTAAATTCGTATTTAAATCATTTTTTTGAAAATACATGAATTTTTTTTCAAGTAGTTTTTTTTTTTTTTCAAGCATCTTAATATTGATGTGATGAACATTTCAATATATCTTACAATCCTAACCTTTTAAAAAATAATATAAATTTTGAGATATTTTTGGGGTACTTTTTCAAGTCCAAATGATAATATGACATAAATTGTTTTAAGAAGTTAAAGGGAGCTTGCTAGAGATGCGCAATCTAAAAAGTAAAGGTTTCATTTGATTTGGGATGTTAAAAGAAGGTTGAAATTATTTTAAATTATTTTTTTCTAATTTAAAAAAAGAAATCAAGGATACAAGTATGTACATTTCACCTTGATTGCACATGTTTAAAACTTATCAAACAAACTATAACATAATTAGTAGATTTGAATTATATACCATGAAGGAATATTGCACTTGGTGGGCACCATGTGTTTTTTCTTTATGTTAAGCTTAAATATATACATCCATACATACATACATACATAGTACATACATGTTTCTTACCATATCCTATTACATTGCATCTGTAAGACGATGCACAAAAAATACAAATATAATAGTGAAAATAACTAAATGATAAAATGACATTGATATACCACCAATATTTTATTGAAGTCACAACAACATCCTTCATAAATTACTTGATGCATTAGCGACATCAAAATTGACTTAGTTAACTCAATTAGTACAAATAACAGTAATAGTATCTTGATTTTTGTTAATTACATTTTTTTGGAATAGGGAATGAGAAAAAAAAAACTAAAATGTTGACCCATTGTTTTGGATTTGCTAAATTACATTTCTACTTGCAATTCCAACAATCATCATATAAATTTCATTCATTAATGTTTGATCCTTTCTTAACTAAAACCCCCATTGAACCCCAAACATTATGAAAAAAATATTTTGATCATCCTTCACAACATCGACCACACCAATAAGCATCAAGTTCATTTTATGTTTCATTACATTCTAAATGAAAATTAGACAAATTTATCATAATGAAAAGTGACCAAACCCTTAATGAACAAGGATTAGTTATTATTATAAGTGAATTCATTAATAATAAAAATATTTTAATAATTAATTATGAATTTAAACTAGGCACCTAGGAACCTTCAGTAAGTTACTTAGTTTAAAGTAGAAACCTAACCAACTTAAACATTTAGCATACCATCTTAAGGTGCAAGTGTGAAGGTTTGAACCCTTCACCTCCTTTCACCTCCATATTTTAGGAACGTCTTTAACCATTACACCTATATTTAAATGAATGATATTATTTTGTCATATATTATTATGCGTGCATTTTTTTTATACTTTAGGCTATTCTTGGTTATTTTTTACTATTCAACCATAGGCTATTTTACTTATTCTAGATTATTCTATCATAAGCTATTATTGGTTCTTCTAGGTTATATTTTACCATAGGTTATTTTTGGTTATTTTATTGTAAATTATTATTGGTTATTCTATAGTAGGTTATTATATTGTATATTATTTTTGGATATTTTAAAGTAAGCTATTCTTGGCTATTCTATCATAGGTTATTATTATTTATTCTATTGTAGGTTATCATTAGCTATTGTAGCATAAGTTATTTTTGGGTATTCTAAGATTTTTGGTTTATTTTAGATTATTTGATTATAATTTATTTTTATTTTCTTTTTTATTTTAAAATATTCTATTTTTAATTATTATTAACTATTCTACCATAGGTTATTCTAAGTTATTTTTGGCTATTTTAAATTATTCCAACATAAGCAAGCCATAAACTACTATACGTAGGTTATTTAAATTACTTTACCATAGGTTAATCCACCTTGAAATTTTATGGAAATTTTCTAATATGTTATTTACCTTAGGTTATTATATTATATTTTAAGTTATTTTACATTGTTCTATTTTATGTTATTTTAAGTTATTATACACTATGATAAATGGCTTATAATAACATATAGTAAAATGAATTTGAATGGCCTAAGGTATAACTTGAAGTAACATATAATAGTTTAACTTAAAATAGCCTAAAGTAAAAAACTTATAATAAATTAAAGTATAATCTATGAAACCATAAGGTAGAATAACTTATAATAATTTAGGAAATAATTTAAAATACCATAAGGTATAGCCTAAAATAGGACAAGGTATGTAAAACAACATTAAAAAACCTATTTATTATAGTGATTGTCTTGTTAACTCAAATTTTGACAACAAAACAACCTAAAATGATGAGTCTATCCAAATTCCTATCGAAAGGCAAATGGTGCTCGACCTTCCAACTTCCTTGTTCAATTACAAGTTTTATAATTTCCCCCCTTGGTGCATTAACGATTACAACGGTTAAATTTATTATGTTTTACATATATTCCAATCTATTTTTAGAACAACCATTCACCTTGGAGTGCACTTGCATCTTGTTGCACATGGTAGGTATAGAGAGTCTATGGAAGAAACAAAAATGGTTGATTGAGGAAAAGGTGAGCCGCACCCCCAATGCAAAAATATTTGCAATTTTTTAAATCATGAGCAAATGTTTTTAGTCAAACACATGTTCAATGAAAAAAATGATGGCATTGTCAATATTCTTAAGGGCAACCAACTTAAACAAATTCATGAAAAGTTCATTGAATTGAATTCTTCAAATGTCTGTAACATGGTTTCAATGTTCAAGCCTCATTCGGATGGAAGTTACATCAACAACATTCTTCAATTGAAATCCAAGAGTCGTGACAATTACATCCAAGAATATTGTTTTCTTGGCCAAAATTTTAGGCAAAAAGTTTTTCTTTTCAAGATGTCAATTGATTGCGTAGGGAGTAGAATAGGCCTAACGCTCGAATGCAATGTAAAAGATATGTCCAAAATTCTTGGATTATGTTTGAACATGTCAAACATGTCGAACGTTGGACAATAATGGCTTGTCATGTTTATGATCCAAATTATTGTAAAATCATGACTATTACAATTTGTGACATGTAGTTTGAAACACAAAAGCACAACAAATCATGTGGACAAAACAAAACACCATAATGTTCAAGCATGGGTTTCATAAAATAAATTTCAAAGGATTTATGGTTGACACTAGACAACACACTTGAACCAATTGGAATGTTGTTAGAATTGTTTACAATTTTAGGGATTTGATTATCAGGATGGTTGACACAAAAGTGAACATGTTAGACTCAATTATTAAATAGGCATACCGCATAGCTAATCAAACCTAAGTTATAGGATTGATTAACACAAGGCCTTTTGCTACCATTACAAGAATCCAACATCCTTAGAAGAGGTTGACACTTGTTATGCTACGATTCGTTGATGGTGGCTCTCGTTAGGTGTTGCATGTGAAATTAGAATTCATGAATTTGGTAATTGGCTAAGTTTTTTACATTTTTACGAAAGGATTTCATGGCAAATGTGAATATTTATTCCACTAGCTATGCTTAATTTATAGTCATTTGGGTTACTTTACATACGTGGATTTTTTTTCTTTTTTTGGTATTTGTAAAAGTTCAATGACAAGGAGTGCGTAGACATGGGTGAAAGCACATTATGGGGGGGGGGCATTTTGGGCATTTTCACAACATGTATATAAAATACATTTCTACAAAATGTATTACATGTAATTTTGAGTTTCACTTTTAGTGTTTGGGCTTGATATTCATAAAGTTAATGATATCTAATATTATTTGAAAAAATAAAATAAAATTTAAAAACTTAAATTCAAGAAATAATGAGTATATTTATGGTATATACAATACAATAGAACATGTTTTTGTTTTTGGATTACACTAGGTATGGGT
>Ga0209208_10005382_pt1 | contig 17860 bp, 10 predicted proteins | sample S1TSphfallax_3_FD_187694 | JGI IMG/M metagenome (GOLD analysis project Ga0209208, IMG submission 187694) | Host-associated microbial communities from peat moss isolated from Minnesota, USA - S1T2_Fd - Sphagnum fallax MG (SPAdes) (version 2) | ecosystem: Host-associated > Plants > Peat moss >... | reverse complement strand
TTGAAATCTATTTTAAAGTTCATTTTGTCCAAGTTTTGGGGAACTAATTTTTTATAATTTTAATAAAGAAAATGAATAACACTTGACATATATTTTCACATAATTTGATGTTGTTTGTTATAGTTATATGAATGACACAAGGTTTACGTGTGAATATTTATTGTTTAATATGTTTAATCTTGTTTTGACCCAATGCTTAAATAGTTCTAATGACATCAATGAATAATGGCATCAATTGATGTACAATACATTCATCCAAATCAAAATATTTAAAATTCATGTACATTTTTTTGAATATTTTGAACATTAAATTTTTCCTATTGAACTTAACTTTTGAAAGTTAAATGATTATCCAACAAATCTTTGTAAAGATTACATAGGGAATATGGTACCAAAAATCCTAACATATGCTTGATCAATATCATTAAAGTTTCAACAATGTCATAGATTAAGGCCATGGTACTTGCGAAAATAAACAAAATTTCCATGAAATATTGATTATAGATAAAGATGTTTTGATAAAATTTCATATTTCTTTCATTAAGTTTTTAGAATAACAATAAATTTTTTGTTCTACTTGGGGGGTATTACTTGGTGAGTAGAAAACAATATTTTTTTTACATTATATAATTATTTATAAAATTACCTATTCTTTGAACTTTCATTTCACCCTTCATCTAGGTATTTATAAAGTAAGTGAGATTTGAAGGAAAAAAATGAATATTGAAGGTGAAATTCATAGGATTTGAACAATGGGACTTCAATTTTTTTTTAGATGACACAATCATTAAACATTATTGAAGGTGCAATGTAGAGTAGGATAAACATCCAATGAAAAATTAACCATGAAACTCCTTTTAGCACCAAAATTGGTGATAAAATGAATTTTAAGCCCCATTTTAAGCATACGGTTTTTCAATTTCAATTTTTTAATCTCAATTTTAGTTTTGACCAAAATGGGGGTTTTGGTGCCTACTTTTGTGACTTTATGGATAACTCTATTAAGTCTACATGCTTTTATAATTTTAATTTTATAACAAATTGTCAAATACTTACAAATAGTATAATAGAAAAAAAAACAAAAAAAATTGATTATTACCACATTTTAAATAACAACACCAGAGTACTTAAGTCAATTCAACATTAATTCAATCAGTTTGATTTTTTTGAAATGAATTTTCAACCTCCTTTAACTTCATGAAAATGCAATGGGCACTAATTAATTACTCAAACTCTAACAATTTGCTAATTATTACTTCAACTTTGTTGAATATGAAAATACTTTTTTAAAAATGTCAAATTGATTTTTTGAAAATTAATTATATATTTGTCAATTGGCTATCAAATTAGCCTAGGTATTACAATAACAACAATTGTAATTTCATGCCTTCAATAGGTTTATTTTCTTTTCATCTTTTGCCATTTCCTTTATTTCATGAATTTCATTTGGATTTCACAAAACCTTTTGGTTTCACCAAATCAAATGAATGAATTTTTAAAAAATTTGAACTCAAATAATCACATTCGAAATCATATCAACATGCATTAAATTAATATCCTTCACCTTCACCTAAATACTAAATCTTAAAGTTTTGAGTCCTCAAACATTATTGTTTTGAATTTTAGAATTATAAGTTTTAATAATGAAATGCTTAAAACCTTAAGACCCCAAACGCTCTAAACCTTTTTTTAAAAACCATTTGTCAATTTTGAACATCACACTTTAAACCATTTCTTTTCAATTTTTATGTAACATCATTTAATTTTGGATCTTGAACAAAAACCTTTTATTTAAACCTTTTATTGTCATCCCAACTATAATGTTGCTTACTTTTATTGTTTTTTTTTTGGGTACAAGCATTCATTTTCTTTTACAAATAGGTTATTTTATGGTCATTGTAATAACCCCTAAAAAATTGTTTTAATTTATTACATTACAAGAATAAATATATATCATGTTCATTTGGATAAGTAATAGGTTTTATTACTCTTTAGAAGTACATAAATATGGAGAACAAACATCCAAGAAATAAAAATCATGTTGTTTCACATACCATGATGATGATAATGAATGATAAAAAAAGAGAACTAATTCATGTTGCAAATGCTTAAAACAAAAATTTCCAACAACCTAAAATTATAACCCCTCTTAAAATATTATCATTTAGATTTTATTGCAATTATACAACATCTTGTAGCCCCTTTTAAAATCACATTTTCCTAAATAAAAAACCTTGTCATAGAATGTAATTTTGAGGAACTTAAGATTTTTATAACCTTTTTGCCAACTAATTTTGTGTATTTGATTTACTAAATTAAAATATTGGTTCACCTTAAGGTGGAAGGTTAGATAAAAATTTCATTATTTATTTGACATGGTTTAAAAAACAAACGAAAGTTGCAACTTTAGGTTGTTGAACACTTTCATGTGAGTATTTTGGAAAGGCCATTCAATAACAGATGGATATATCGTAGATACATAAAATAAGAATCTTCGATTATTACCTTCAATATTTCCTACCCTCTCTCATTGTAGCTCAAAGAGTCTGGAGAGGAGACTTTAGCCAAAAGAAAAAAAGTGAACTTCCCAAAACAACATTCAAGTACATTCCCTATAACATGACATTTGAAAGTTCAAAATGCTAATAATAAGTTGATAGCAAAAATTTGGTGGAATTGTGTTCATTGTTGGATTAGAATCCTCTCCTTCAAAGTTCTCTCCCTTGGATTTGTGTTAAGATCTTGACCCATAATCTGGGATTTCAGACTAAGTTTTTGACATCATCTGGAACAATGGATTTTATACCTCAAATGGGTTCTCAAATAAACGAGTCCTTCAACGCATGGTTTGTCAAACAGAATCAAATCTCAAAGAATGGACTAAGAAATAAATACAGTACATATTTATGCATGCCAGTTAACTATGCTACAAAAGGAGAAGTGCAGAATTTGCTCATGGTTCACAAAGGGGGGTGGGGGATGGAAATCTAACTTGTTCCATTGGAATTCCATGTTTGCAGTGGAGAGGGGAGAGGTGCAGATTGTTGCCCTTCCTGTGGTGGACTGAGACAGGAAACCCTCTATCATCCTGTTTGATGACCAGCCATAGGGGGTCTTGGCACTTTGCAGAACACCGATTACACTGGTCAACCCACATCACATTGCCCACTTCACTTTGCAATGCAGAGGATGATTTTGAAACACATTTCCATCTGTGAGAGATTATTTCCTGTGTGAGAGAATTGATAAGTAGAGTTGGTTACTTTGCATCACCCACTTTCACAAATTTCACTGTTTCCTATCAAAGTCTTCAGTAGAATTGGTTCTCTGCATGAGGGACAAGTTGCAGCATGTTAGCAGTGGATGCACCTAATTTTTTGCCAGTATGCCACTGCTCCTCTCAGCATGCTCAGACTGAACTCTTGAAGAATCAATCTAGACTAGGGTGGGTAAACCAGTTCCTGCATCATCAAAATTGTTCCAGTAGTTTCTTTCTGCCAAGTCCCCATGTCTCCTCATCCACCATTTGCACTCACCTGCTGCAGAGAGAATGCCTCATATTAGCTGCAACCTTACCACAACACTTTTACCAGTTTGGAAGTTTGAGTTTGAGTCTGGATTCAATCATATGACATGAAATTGACAGCACAACATGTTTGATGAAAAAAATGGAAGTTGCATTCTCAAATGACAATTTCAGACACTGATCACTCAGCAAAATGCATCTTTATAAACCAAAAAACCCATTCTCGTGTTCTGATCATAGCAAGACTAAATTCACTTCCAACTGAATGCTATTGCTAACAAAAGATCTGGATTCACAACCATAATATTGCTCAAGCTTCCTCATAACCAACCAAATGAAAGAGATCCAGGATACAGAGATGTTGTCCAGCCATCATGCAACAAACCTGCAAAGATCTGGATTAGCAACCTTAAGATTTCTTGAGCTTCCTTGTAACCAACAAAAGGAAAGAGATCCAGGATACAGAGCTGTGGTCCAGCCATCAGGCAACAAACCTGCAATTCATACTCCGAATTCCCCCCCTTGCAAAAGAACACCCCAAATCCAGCCAACATGCTGCAACTTGTCCCTTATGCAGAGAACCAAATCCCTGGATCACCCTCCTGCTGCATTGACACAGCCCTGGAAAAAGAAAAAACTCCAACTGAGGAAGCCATTCCCCAGAAGAAGCTCACCATCGTCATCATCATCATCTCACAGGTTCTTCTTTGTTTTGTTACAATCAAAGATTGATATGTGGACATTGCAGGAAACAACAATAATAAGAAGAAATCCCTTTGCAAAATCCCCCTCCTGCACAACAACAAGTCTGTCACAAACACAAAAACCATCACAGCTGCTGCCGCTGCTGCTGATTTTGCTCTCACATTTTCTCCTTGAAGATGACACAATCTCTGAGTTCAAATGTCTGTAGAAAACAATCTTCTCCAGCAGCGGCGGTGGCAGTTTTCATGCCTGGTTTGCAAGCTTACATCCTCCTGATCTCTCCACTTCTTCATCAAGAACAACATCGAGATCCAAGGGAAGGAAGGAACTGACTCACCAAGTGAAGAAAGAAGGATTCTGCCTTCCGATCCCGAAACCTCCTTCTTTTCTTCCTCCGTTGTTGTTTCCTGCTTGCTTCCTCCTGCAGCTCGCGGCCCCGCGTGCTCCCTTACATGTGTCCGCCATTGGTTCGCATTGCGCAAGACGACTGCGGTGGTGGTGTGCAAGCAAGAAAGACAAACGAACGAAAGCAAGCAAGAAAGAAAGAAAGAGCGGGCAGAACGACCGACCGACCGAATAAGCCTATTGTCAAGAACAACAACGTCTCTCCTGGAGTCTGATTCTTCTTCTGCTGCTGCTTTGAGTTCTTCTCGTCGTCGACAAGAAGTTTTCGATTGCGGCGGTAAAGGAACAGGACGACGGATGAAGAAACAAGAAATGACCAACAGTGTTTGCTAGGGTTTGGGAGCGGAAGAAGAAGAAGAAGCTGTGGCGATTGCAACTGAAGAGAACAAGATACGCAACCGAAGACGATGATGTGTTGTTGGAGGAAGGAAAAACTGTCGTGATGATGCTCGCCATGACCACGCGCTGCTTTACTGGCAAAGACGCCATGGAAAGAACAGAAGAAGAAGGAGAAGAAAAACAACAACAAAAGGCAAGGCTTTTTGGAGAGGTGCTGGTGGACAAGAGCTTTAGCAACAGCAGCAGCAGCAACAGTCCTCCTTCTCCTCCTGCTGCTCCTGCTGCTGGTGCAATTGTGCAAACCCTAGTCGTAGCACAAACTGCGAATGATGATGGTGTTGTTGTTGTACACGAGAATTCTCTAGACGACGACAAAGAACAGAAAGAGATGGTTATGATCCAAGAGGGGGAGAACCTCAAACAAGAACCTGCAAATGATGTAGATGAGAGTGGTGTACAAACCATGCATCTTGAGGAGAATGTGAAAGCTGAAGAAGAAGAAGAACAACAACAACAAATAGCTGAAGAAGCTGAAGAAGATGTGCCACAACAAAAGGCCCAAGTAGCAGCAGCAGCAGCTACAATCAAACCGGAGGATAAAACAGAACAAGAAGAACAGGACGCGGCAGCGGAGATGCTGCTACTACCTCCTCAAGCTTCCGGAATGGAAGAGCAGCAGCAGGAGGGCGATGAAGGGAAAGTGGTGAAGAAGGAAGAACCATACCATCATCAGAATGATGATAACAACAACAACAACAGCAGCAGGAAACGTGCTCTGGGTCTAGTACAAGAGCGCCAGAAGAAACAGTGCAGGAGAGGAGGAGGAGGAGGAGGAGGAGGACATGCCGTTGAAGAGCGCAAGAAAGATGAAGAAGATGTTTGCTATATTTGCTTTGACGGTGGTGATCTTGTCATGTGCGACAGAAGGTAAGTAAGTCTTGTGCACCCACCCAAAACCCTTCTGAAGATGCTTCTTCTTCTTGTTATAATTGTCATTGTTTGTTGTTGCTTGATCATCATGTTGCTGCATCCATGAGCTCCATCTTGTGCACATCTTCTTTAATGGTAATCGGTCTGTTTTGTTCCTCCTCCTTGTAGTCTGCTGGCTTGGGTCGGAGGGGATGTGAGAACTGGCAAATGCAAATGCATTGATCTATGCAAATCAATCAATCTTTCTTCTGATTGCAGGAGCAGCAGCAGCAGCTGTGAATGTGAAATGTGGGTTGTGGTATGTGCTGCAGATCATGTCCAAAGGCGTACCATTTGAACTGTATTGGACGCGACGCAGCTTTTTTCAGGAAGAAAGGAGCATGGATATGTGGTATTCCCAGGAGCCTGTTGAAGCTTCTTCCATATGTCATGTATGTTTCTGTATGATTTTCCAGGGGGGCCCAAAAAGACGCACTCAGTGTAAACCCATATAAATATATCCCTTGACCATACCTGGTGATGGTTTTCTTTGTGGCTCACATTTCTCTTGTCATTTGGATTCTTATTCTACAAATAAGCATTCGTCTGTCAAGAATTCCTTGTTTTGTTTCAGGATTTTTGTGTTTTGTTTGTAACTAATGTGGTGGAAAGACCCACAAGAAGAATTAATTCTTCTTGGTTGGTGGAAGGGTATTGTAAGCTTTTGTCATGCTGAAAAGAGTATATATTTTTATGATGTGCCTGAAGGGGATTGGAGTTGAGCATCAGATTGTCAATTTCTTAATGTTTTTTTCTCTACTACCAATACCCAGATGCCCATGCCTGCCACGTGCTGCTACCTTCCTGTGCTCGATCTGCTTATTATTATACCTATGCAGTTGTGGTCTTGTAATTTAACCTTTGGCAAACGTGAAAGTGGTTTGATTCCAACAACTTTTTGTGGACAGTCCTGGATGATGTTGGTTTGCACAGCTTTTTACATGTGTCTGTATATATGTGTTTGAATAGGTTGGCACTTCTGCTCGTCTTGCACCAAGCCAGGAAGTTTTCAGTGTTACATGTGTCCAATTGCCTATTGTGGAGGCTGTGTCAAAGAGGCAGATTTTTGTATGTTGCGGAAGCGAAAAGGGTTGTGTGAGGAGTGTTTGCCAATTGTGATCATGATTGAGTGCAGCCAGACTGTGAACTCTGAAGGGGTAATACATTTCTTGTCTCCCAGATTACTTGAACTTTTGTTTAGTGGGTTACAGTCTTCACAGGCTTTTCTTTTGAATTGCAAGTAGACAGACTTGTTGTGTGCTCCAGGAAATTGTAAGTGAGGAATTTGGTTTTTGGGTTTGGCTTATGGTCTGTATGGAATTCATTTTGTTTTGGATTGTCTGCAGGTGGAAGTGGACTTTGAGGATAAGGAGACTTATGAATGCTTATTCAAGGAGTATTGGTTGGGTCTCAAGAACAGACTTTCCTTGACCTTGCCAAAGCTAGATAAGGATGGGAAGCTTGCTAAAGGAATCTGTGAAGATTCAGAAAATGGTGGTTCTGATACAGAAAATCAGGATCCTTCTGATGTTGATGGGCTAGGTACTGAGTCAGACAGAGAGTCTGATCAAGATGAAGATGACAGTTTGGATGGCAAAAATCCGAGTAGGAAGAAAATCAAGGTTGCACCTACTTTGTCTGAATTTCTTGTAGTGGAGAATAAGGCAGATGCTTTTACTGAGGGAGCTGAAGATAAGGAAGATGAAGAGAATGAGGATGAGCAGGAAGAGGAGGATGAGGAGGATGATGATGGTGATGATGATGATGATGTTTCTGAGGTTCAATCTCGGAAGATAGAAGGTTGGGCATCAAAAGAGGTCTTGGACTTCATTGTGCACATGAAAGCAGATCCAATGAAGCCTCTTACAAGATTTGCAGTTAACCATCTGCTTTGGGTATACATCAAGCGACATCAGCTGCAGGATCCTGAAAAAAAGAGCCAGATACTTTGTGATGAAAGACTCCAAGCCATGTTTGGAAAGAAGTTGATGGGCCAGTCTGAAATGTATAGGCAGCTCAATGAACACTTTCCTCCAAAGGACTCTGCCAATGGTGCAAAGAGTTTGAAGGAGCTGGACAGGACTGTGAAAGATGATGCACGTGAAACAGATGGCACTGAGGACAAGTTAGACCGTGATATGGCCAAGGATAGGCGGAGAGGCCGAAGAAGGAGCGATGAAAAATTTGAGAGGCCTGATGGAAATGATTTTGCTGCGATCAGTCCCAAAAACATTGGCCTCATATACTTGCGCAGGGCTTTATTGGAAAACTTACTGGATGACCCTGAGTTCAATAGCAAGGTTGTTGATACTTTTGTAAAGATACGTGTTCCAGGTAGTGTGAGCACATTGGATATGTGCTACAGACTTGTTCTTGTCACAGGTAATATGGAAGCCATCCAAGAAAAACTTGGGGGTATGGGGGTGGGTATCTTGAAGGATTTTGCTCCATGGTGTACTTTTAGAGGAATCCTTATGGCCCTCTTCTGGTCATGGTTATATCATTGTTTCTTGACTGTATTGTGTTGTGGGATCTTCCACTCCAGAGGGAGCAGCAGGACTGATCCCTTCTTTCACAATGCAGGGACACGACAGCAGACAGAGTTTTATAAGGCTGGGAAGAAGTTAACAAATGTTGTCTTGGAGATTCTGAATCTTCAGAGGAAGGAAGATTTGACAATTGACCTTGCATCCAATCAGGACTTTAATGAGGTGATTTTTTACATGCTGGCTCCAGATTTTGTTACCCATGAATCTTGTGTCTGGAATCACATGTATGAATTTGGTGGGATGTGGGGGGACATGCTCCCCAACCCATTTGTCCATGGAAGAGTGAAATGCACATGCTGCTGGGTCCTGGGAACTACTAACTTTGTTGTCCCATCTCTTAGATTTGTCAGTTGGTGTATTTTCAGACATACACTGCAGATTTCATTCAGGAACTGGTTTGTTATGAACCTTTGATATCATCTCCTATGAAGGTGAGATGGGGTAGAAATTTGTTGAATTCTTGTTTTAAAGTGGCTGTGGTTCTAATGGAAGCAGGAGGAGTGCCAGCGATTGCGACAAAGCATCAAATGTGGGTTTATCAAGACTTTGACCGTGGTATGTTTGTACTCTACTGTGCCCTTTTATCTTATTGTTTTGTGATTGTTTGGTTCACTGCACTAATCATCCAATTTTTTGCAGCATAGCTCTGATGTGCTCATCTTCTTTGTTTATTTGTCTCAGTTTTAAGATCTGTTGTACAGGGTCAACTGGAGGCAAAAGCAATTGCTTTACAGGAGGTGAAAGTTAATGATGTAAGTAACAAGCTTTTCACAGATTTTCCAGTTATTATCTTATTATTTGTTTATCAGAAATGAACACCACTTACAGATGTTGCTGAATACAGTGAGAGGACTTCTTTTGGCTGGGCCTGGCTTGACTTTCTGCTTCACACCAAATGTGATGGTCATGTGTGAACATGTTGTTCTTGAGCATGCATGCACTGTTAATGTAAACTGTTAGGCACCAGTTGTATTTTGTCTCACCAAAAGTAATGGCTTGTGTTCTTTCCAGTGGTTTGAGACTGAACGACAGCGTCTGGTGAATCTTAGGGATCGTGCCAGCGAGAAGGGTCGGAAAAAAGAATATCCACCCACCTGATTACTTTACATCAATTGTTTGTTGTTCAAGGCAAGGGTCAGTCTACTCACATTGGGCAGTTTGGAGGATGGCAATACAGTCAGTTTTACTTCATGTATTGGGGTTGTTCTTCAGTCCATTCATAAGGTGTTTGATTGTGTCCAGAGTGGCTGTATGGGGTCTTGGCTTGCATATGTTCTTGGAGTCTGTGGGGTTTGACATTGGTAATCCTTGACCTTAAGTTGTGCTATTTCACATTGCGAGAGTGTGTGGAGAAACTTCAGGAACTCAGCAACCCAAAATTCAGGGCAGCAAAGCTGCATGCAAGACCTGAAGTCAGTGCAGATCCACGTATGGGACCCGGATATGAGTCTGATGTCAGTGATGAAAAACCTATTACAGGTCTGTTGACTCACCCTTTCAGGAAAGGGATGCTTGTGGATGAGGTTCCAGTGGGTTCCAAGATGTTTTGCCACCTTCGACAATTAATAGTCTTACTTCTATATTGTATTGTGATGCCTGTAATTTGATGAAAGTCATTTTAAGAAGGTTGGGTGATGGATTTTGTGAATACCATATGCAGATGAGTTTTCAAGCTATCGTACCAAGGTTTCTCCAGGAATTTCTCGGGAGAAAGGTTCAGCAGTGCCATCATATAACCGCTTGGATAGCAGTAATGTTGAAGACTCAAGTTTTGGTGGCCAAAAAGTAGATGGGGACAGCCATAGACACAAGCCTTCTTCCGCTAGGGAGAACAATGTGGGTGGTAGAGATTGGAGTCAAAAGGGCTATGAAGCAGGCCGATCCAGTGACAGGAGCTTTGTGCGTGATATAAATTTGATGCAGGAGAAGTCACACCGGAATGAGGAAAGAGGGGGAGGACGAAGCTGGACGAAAGACCACAGAGTTTATGTTCAAGAGCAACTGAGTGATCAAGGTGGTGCAGAAGGTTTGCGAGCCACTGGTAAAAGTCATGGTGACCACTGGGCTGGGGACAGCACTGGCTCAAAGTTTGTGAAAGATGAATTTCGGACACCCTTATTTGATCAGCCAAAGGTGTATCCAGGAGGTTTACAGAGGGAGTCAGTTGGCCCTGCTGCAGCTGTCCTACCTCTCTCAAACATTGGAGTCACTCCCCTAGAACCCAGTGTGATGAAGAACCAGATTGCACTGGACATGATGGAGAAGGAGAAGGTGTGGCATTACCAGGATCCTACAGGGACTGTTCAGGGACCCTTTTCAATGGAGCAGTTACGGAAGTGGAACACAACTGGACTGTTCCCAGTTGACCTGAGAATTAGAAGGACTGGTGAGACCCATGAGAACTCGATTCTCCTCACAAGTGCATTGGCTGGAAAGTTTACACAAGAGAGGGATCCCTGGACAACCACCAGTACTATGACTGGATTTCAGAGTAGTACTCGGGATCCTGTAGGAGGCTCTTCTGTTAGTGGCCTCGGTGAGGTAAAAGGTAGCACCTGGGTTGGTGTTCGTGGGACAGGTGATGATAGAAGGTGGGACACAAAGAGAGGGGAGCCTGATGTACCAACTCGCTCAACATACTCGGGTACTCGGGAGTGGGTTGAAGATCACAATGCTATTGAAGATCGTGGCAGTGGATGGTCCCGAGTTCGAAACAGCATCTATGGAAGCACTCCTTCTGCCAGTGGTAGAGTTGACGCCCGTGGTCCCTTGAGATCCCGTGGGGACAATGATAGCTGGGCACCACAACTTCTGGCAGGAGGGAGCCGAGGCCAGGGTCTACAGGACAGTGGCAATGGTGCAGGGAAGTCAAATTGGGGTCGTTACTCTGGTCGTGATTCTAGTAATACAGGGTCTTGGAATGATGATTCAGGGAGTCGAGACAGGTCTTACCTATCTGAGAGATCGTCTAGACTTTCCAAAAAGGACGTTCCTTGTAAGTTTCATGCACAAGGATACTGCAAAAGAGGTGAGACTTGTGTGTTTAGGCATGAATAGACGGAAGAATGGCAGTGAAGCATTTGGGTGACTCTCTCTTGGGCCTTCAACCCCCCCCCACTCCCCACCCACACACCCAAAATCCTCCCAATGTGCACTAGTACACTCTCGTCTCCACCATTCATCTCTTGTTCAGTCAAACCTTGTGTGAGACATGATTGTTGCACTTATGTACTGTAGTCATGCATTGTCACACAAAAAAAAGCCTATTTGTAAGTACAACTTGTTTCCTCCAATCCCTGCCCTTGGTCAAAAACCCATTTATACCTGCCCAAAACGCACTTCTGTAGCCACAATTGTGTATTGAGTTTGCTTTCAGTTTGCAGTTCTAGACACTCCGCCACTGTTTCTTAATCCATTTTCTTTCTCCCATAATAATATGTCTGGTCTGCTGCTGCTGTTGTAGTGTCTCTTCATATTTTTTGGGCATCTGTTGCTGGGACTTCATATGCATTTGATGTTCAATGCACATCCTTTGGGTAATTTGGTCCTCAGTATATGCATACATTTTCTGTGCCATCTGCTGCTGGGACTTCATGGCATTTGATGTTCAAGGGTAAGAGGCCATGCTTGGTTTTCTATTGTTTTTACACATTGTCCCCTACACTCCAGTGAGAAGTTTTTTTTTTGTTTTTTTGGTTGTTTTAATCTACTCATATTGTTGTGAAAATTTGCAAAAATGGATGTGATGGCTTAGCATTTTTGGGTGGTTTTTTCTTTTTGGTTTAATTCTTCATCTTGTGCATAAATGGCAAAATTATCAAGTTTTGATGAACCCTTGCTTGTTTCATGGGTTTTTTGTCCATTTTTATGGCTATTAGTTATCAACCTCCAATTTTTTTTTGTGGTAGAAGGTTTTTTTGAGGAACCTCGTCAAATTGTTCACCTTGGGGTTGTGCAGGGACGAGTTTGGTTCACATCCTCTAAAATGTTACATAGAAAATATATAGAAAATTATTGTATGAGTAGTATTTCAAAGTTTACTATTGGAATTGATGCTTTACATAATATTCGTGGGGTAGAGACTTTCCCTTACATTGTTGGGGATTCCACCTATCCTATTTGCCCATACCTCTTGAAGAATTTCAAGCCATGAAACCCAACATTGGAGATGGACAAGATTTGATTTGATCAGTTGATGAATTGAGGCCATGTTTCTATTGAAAATAGTTTTAGAATTTTGAAAAATTGTTGGAGAATCTTTTGATCATTGACTATGAAGATAGATAATGGACCCCCACCCCCATTGTTATGGCATGTTGTGTTTTACACAACTATTGTCGATTGATGGGCATGGATGCCCTTGGATATGATCATGTGGAGAGAATCGAGGATATGATAGATCAAGTGCAAGCAAATCACATCCCTTGTTGAAGGTGAAGTTACACAGGTAGTTAGGGAGCACATCTAGTAGGCAATCTTTAGTAGTTGGTGGGAGTGTAATCCAACTTTTTAATTTAATTTTTGGTAGTTGAAGCTCCGGTCTTCTTTTTTGAGTTTCATGAATTGTATGAACTCATGTGTGATTATGAACATTTACTAGAACCAAAAAAAAATTGATTTGGATTTTTTGTGTGGAAATGGGACTATGACAAGTGAAGGGGGGTAAATTTTCCACAAACACTATCACTCCCTTGTTTTAGAGGTAGAGAATCACTATCACTCCCTTGTTTTAGAGGTAGAGAATAGTGGGACAACAACCACCATTTTTTCTAGTTTAAAAATAAAATAAAATATAATTTAATTCCATGAATTTTGTGAGGTCATGTGTTATTATGAGCATTTACTTGAACAAAAAAAATGATTTGGACTTTTTGTGGAAATAACACTATGACAAGTGGAGGGGGGGTAAATTTTCCCAAAATGTTGTCATTCCCCAATTCTAGAGGTAGAGAAGAGTGAGACAACAACTACCATTTTTTCTGATTGTTTTTTTCAGTTTCATGACTTGTATGAGTTTATGTGTGAGTATAAGCATCTATTGGAACAAAATAAATTTGATTTGGACTCTTTGTGTGGAAATGGCACTATGACAAATGGAGGGGGTAAATTTTTTTCACAAAAACTATAATTGTCACTCCTTGGTTCTACATGGGAATGGGATAGTAGCTACAATTTTTTCGGATTTAAGAATTTTTTTGGGGGGCCAATTCATTGTGTTTAGTATGAGTTTAAACATCTATTGGAACAAAAACTAATTGAATGGGACATTTTGTGTCAGAATGGCACCATGAGTAGTGCAAGGAGTACATTAAAAGAATGCAAAATTCTTTGTTTTGGGATTTGGAGGTGAAGATCTGAAATCTTTATTGCATATCAAAAGACATGTTATGGCAATCCATAAAGATTTGTCATCTACAAACTACATATGTCTAGCTTGTTGAAGGATTATTACCATTGCCTTGTCACATAATCTTAACAAAAAGCCATGCAAGTTGTAATTGGCGTTCAACATTCCAATCATCATGCTCAACCATCTTCAAAGCTCAATCTTTGAAGATGTTTTCGCAAACTTTCTCAAAGTAGATGCAATGGTGGTTACTCCATCAATTGAACTTTGAGTAGAAGTTTTTAACTTTTTATTTGATGCACCTCCAACTCCTTTATGTGCATAGGTTGTAGATCGAGGTGAGGTGTGGTCCTCTTTTAAAGTAGCTCAAAAAACTGGAACTTGAATAGTTGGTGATGTTGGATTACTGTTAGAATCGATGTCACCATCAACCTTTTGAGGGTTAACTTATGTTCCAATATCTTTCCCATATCCATTCCTTGAGGTATGCCATCAACCTTTGTAGTTCCAACAAGGATGTCATCCATTTTATTGTACCAAATCCACTCTAAAGCTTCGGTGTTGGTGCCAAGGATGCCCTTTTCCTGATGATATTGTTTACACATCTTACCCCGCCTTGATTTGGTTTGCTCCCCAAAAGTAAGAAGATTATCATGAGGAATTTTTTTTCAAATAACATTGTTCATTGTTAGCCAATATGCTTTCTTCATATTGCCCATTCCAATTGCAAAATATTTTTCTTTGTACAAATCCAAAAGGAATAGCACCAAAACTCTAAACTTGACCCTCCATAGATTCATTTATATTCCTTTTCTTCTTTGTTGGTGGAAACTTTGGCATCAAAGCTACAATAGATGGTTGTGGTGTGTGCACAAGTAATGTTGTGGAAGATGCCCTTTCCCCATCTCCAAATAACCCAAGTAAGCCTGGAAGTTGTTGATTATCCATTGCAACTTTCAAATTGAGAAAAATAATAATAAATGGTGCTTGATTTTTATTATAATTTAAGTGTCATAACTGCTTTCATAACAATGGTTAATAAAACTAAGGGTTAGGGTTTTGGCCACTTTACTATGAAAAATGATTTTTTTTTATTGGGGTTAGTTTTATTTGACTATTAGAGGTCTAGAAGAAAAGTTTCAATTTGTGATTGTAATTTGCAACTCAAAATAAGTTACAACCAAAATGTACAACTAAAATTCCATTAGTTGCATAAATGAAGTTGCATGCAACATTTAGTTGCAAATGATGATTTAACATGATGTCATCACATTCCACATGGGATGTATATGGTCAACATATACACCTTCATTCGTTGACCATTCATATAAAGTTTACAACTACTCACCATTATTTGCAATGCAACTATGTTATAACCCATTACAAAATGCCACGTGGCAACATGATAAAATTTTTAAATTATATTTTTATATTACATATTGGATCTTCATCATCTATTTTGGATTATGTTAAATCATGCCATGTGGTACAATAACATTTTTGCCACATTGCATGTTAATTGAATTTTGGCCAAAATATGTTTAAATCAATCTTTAGGTAGGTATGTATGTGGGTAGGTAAGTAGGTAGGAAAAAAGGTACATGTAAGACTAGGTAGGTAGGTGGATAGGTAAATTAGGAACTAGATATGTAAATATTATGATTTTATTTTAAGTTTAGCCTTGAGGATTAAGCTTCTTTCATTGGCTCATCCCAAACTACACATGTTTTTAATATGAAAATGTAAAGCAAAACACTTTTGTTATATACTTTACAAGATGTAAATGGAAGACAAAACATATGGGATAAATTTTTTAGTTGTAATTTAGTTTGCAACTAAGTTGAAATTAAGTTGCAACTAAAAAGTTTATTCCATATCCTTTATTTTCTTTTTCAAGTTTATAAACTATATATCTAATGGGCAATTTACTAACTAGAATTAATTGCTCAACTGAATATTAAATAATATTAAATTTAATTAATATAAATAATAATAAATATTCTTTAATTATTAATTATTATCATTAATTGTAAATAATTAAATAATTGAAATGAATTATTAATTAGTTCATGTATATTAATAAATAATTGAAATGAATTATTAATTAGTTCATGTATATTAATACTAAATTATTTTATCATGTTATTAATTAAATAATACATGATTAATAAATTAAAAATAACGAATCATTATTAACCAATAATTTAATTAAATGATTATTAATTATCTAGCCAACAATTTATTAATAACACAAAATATTTAAATTATTGGATAATAAGAATTTTCAGTAATTAATAAATTTACTAAGTAATTTAATCTAATTTAATTATAAATTATTACTAATAAAGAATTATATATCAATAATAAGATATATTATTATTGTAATTATTAATAATTATTACTATGAACTAGTTAATTAACTTGTAATTGGTAGTAACTATTATTTATATTAAATATAGTAAGTATTTCTACCTATTTAACTATTTACTTATCAACTTGCCTAGTTTACATAGCCACCATATATGCCATAAATATAATTAAACAAAATTCCTGAATGTATAAATATACACCTACTATATTTTACAACACCTTAATATATATCAAAGGTATATGTACATTACGTAGAAGTAACCAATTTGTGCTTATTTTTGTAATTAATTGGACATAGAGGCCCTTTCTTGGATGAAAAACCTAAAAAATTAATCATCATAGAAGGATATAAAACCTAATAGTTGCAAATTAATTACACCATAGTTGCCAAAAAAAAAAAGATTAAAATGATGGTGATTAGTTGTGAAATGCCAAACATAGTTGCAAATTAAATCGTTGCATAATACAAGATTTCTTTTAGTGTTAGTTTTTATTTAATTGTCACATGTTAAAAAGAAAGGTGTGTTGAACACTTAGGGTCTAAGCTCCCAAGTTTTATGTGTTGGAATTGGAACCCAAAAATCTCAATTTTGAACCCTTCATGAATACTTCATCCAATAAACCCTAAGGTATAGCCTAGGTTTCACTACATGTGCAAGGCCCTTTTGTGAGAAAAAAAAGAATCACCTCCTCTTCATTTCTCAATTTGCTATGTTAATGGTGATGCTCTTTCTTTTCTTGATAGTTTAGTTTAGAACTTTGGGCTGAAAGGTAGAATATATGTGAGGAAGATTAACATTTACCCCCCCATTGCAATGTATAAAAACTTTGTAAGATTGGATTGGCTTCAACTGCATAATTCATGATTAATTCAGTTTCATATTGAGGTAGTTTAGTTTATAACTAGTGTTGTGTAAATAACTAGGTTAACTAGTTAATTGGAGGTGATTTTGGTTTTAGGCACTTGAGGTTTTGAATCTAGTTTAGAACTTGAAGTAGGGTTAGGGTAGGGTTTGAAAACCAAGTGGGGGAATTGGCCTTTAGGTTTTGGTTCCAATATAAGAAGGAATGGGTAACTAAACTTAAGCCTAATTTTTCAGTGGACCCAACACTTAGAACTAGAGAGCTAGTGGAGAAAAAATTGGTTTTAATTCCATGCTCAAAATTTAAACCCTTTGCCATCATTCTATTTGGTTCGCACCTACTATCATCACCTTTCTCTTCATGTTTTTTTGGTTTTTGCTTATTGCCATTGCCCTCCTCTTTTGTGTTTTTTTCTTGGTTCACATTTGTTACCATCATCTTTTTTTTGTGTTCATTTCTTAATTCACACCTACTAGCATCGCTCTCCTTTTTGTGTCCTTTTCATTATGCTTACTATCATCTTTTTTTTTGGTTTGTGCTTATTACCATCACCCTTTTTTTGTGTTTTTTTCCTCATTTGTGCTTGTTGTCATTGCCTTTTTTTGTTCTTTGGTTGGCAATAACCTTTTGCCATTACCTTCCTTTTCATGTTTTCATGATTTTTGCTTGTTGTCATCACCCTCTTATTTTATTTTATTTAAAAAAGTTTAAGGTTTGATGTCATGAAGGTTATTCTTGAAAAAATATTTTATTTCATTGAACTTCCATTGAAGGTTGATTGTTGCG
>Ga0209208_10005381_pt1 | contig 17861 bp, 18 predicted proteins | sample S1TSphfallax_3_FD_187694 | JGI IMG/M metagenome (GOLD analysis project Ga0209208, IMG submission 187694) | Host-associated microbial communities from peat moss isolated from Minnesota, USA - S1T2_Fd - Sphagnum fallax MG (SPAdes) (version 2) | ecosystem: Host-associated > Plants > Peat moss >... | reverse complement strand
AGTGCTACCAAACCTGCCTTCCAAAAAAGAAATTAATTTGAGAAATAATTTTTTTGGCAAAAATTTCCATGAAATTACAAATTCAGTTGAATTTTAAAGTAGACAAGCATATTTTCCCAAATTTTTTGTCCCCAAAAAAAAAATCCAACAAAATGTTTTTGAGAAAAATCTCTGTCTAGTACTAATAAGTAGTGTGAAAAAGCTCAAACCAGTAGGTTTATAGGTAGGTAGCTATGGGCATCATTGGGTCCTTAGAATAGGACCTACAAATAGGTACTTATGGGTGACTGTATGGTTAGGTCCTTAGAGAGAGAGAGAGAGAGAAAGAGTATAAGGGCCTATACGTAGGTACCTACTGCGCCTAAGGACCGTTCTCTCCTCCTCATCACGACGAGGTCGTCAGGAGTCTCGTGTGTCCCAACGAAAGCCTTTCCCCCTTTCTGCAGCAACACTGATGATTTTGGCACTTTCAGGATCCGGCTCTTTCCAGTTCTTCTTTTGCTGCTCTTGCTGGCTGGCTTGTTGCTTCCAGAAGATGCAGAAAGTTGCAGAAAAAGATCTCTGAAAGGAAAGACATTGTTCTGTTTCATAGCTGAAAACTGTCATCACACATTACTTCCTTGTTTTTCTGCTGCTTCTTCACAACAAACAGCAGCTCTTCATATTCTGCACTTCTTCTTGTTTGTTTGTTTGTTGTGCAGAAGTTACAAAGAGTCTTTGCCTTCTCTTCTTCTTCTTCTTTCTATATCTCTTTCCCAACTTGTTTTTCTTCATCTCCTTATGGGCGGAGAAATGTTTTTGGGTTTTTTGTGGTGATGAACCCAAGCAGCAGCACTGGTAGTTCTAGATGAGGTTTGCTGTGAAATGGAGTTTTGTAGTGGTTGGGTTGTTGTTGGGTGTCTCTTTTGAGGGTTTTAGTATCATCATCAGTTTGTGGGGAGAGTGAAGCTCTCAGGAGTGATGATGATGCTGCTGATGATGCACAGGTTCTATTTGTTTATGGATGCCAGGATTGTTGGATAAAGAAATAGAGAAGAAGCTTGCGATTTGCGGATCTGGGTCTTGTTATTCTCGTGGATGGTACCCTTGAGTAATCGCAAGCAGTGCTCAGTGTTGTTGAAGAGGAAGAGGATGTTGTAGACGAGAAGAAGGGGAGGGGAACGGGATGGCGTACCTGGGCACAGCGGAGAGAGTTGGAGACTATAGAGGGGGCAATGTGTCTCGACCATCGCCTTCTCCTCCTCCTCCTCCTGCTGCTGCTCCTTCTACTGCTGCTGGTGCTGATATAGGAGATTTGTCCAGGAAGCTAGGGTCTCTAGAGATGGGATCAAATTCTCAAGAACCAAATCAGGTTTTGTGATCTACTTCGGACCTATCTTACATTTCTTCACTAGCTTTTACAGATGATGCTCTAGAGTTCATTGCAGGAAGCACCTGCGGTTCTGATCTACAGTTGAAGTTTATACTGTCTGGTATATTTCTCTTGAGAGGTGTGGGAGCGATTAGGTACACAAGTTTAGGGTTTCTATTCTGGAAGTAGCAAGCTGATGGTTCCTTATTTGCTCATGTTTCTTGTTCTTTTATAAGCTGTTGCAGGCACATGAGCTTGTCGACATTATAGAGGCAGCTGAAACCACCATCCGGACCCAGGTTGGAATGAGCTGGCAACCATGACCTTCTGTTATCTGCAGTAGTCATCTCCAGTTGCAGCCCCAATGCAGCACCCTTACCTTGTCAAAATTTGCAATACTGATGATGCAAATCAGGCTCATGGCTGAGTTCTTGATTGCACTTCTGGTGGTTTGTGACTTTTTGTGTTGCAGATGGAGGAGAATGAGCAGCTGAGGGCTAGTCTTAGAGTAGCAGAATGGGAGCTTCAGAGCTATGTAAGCTGCTGCAAAGGACTGAATTCCCTTTTGCATTTCTTCCATTGCTTTCGATTTGGGGACAGCTAGGGTAAGGGATGTGAACTTTGTTAGTTGCTTTCTGATGTAAAGAGCAATGTAAACAGAAGCTTGATCAGATAAAGCAAGGTGCTGCTCAAGGGTATCAATTTTCCCCACAAAGTACTCAAAGACCGAATCAGGGCAATCGTCCATCTCTGCTGATGGAAGGGCAACGAGGTAGTCCTGGCATGTTGCCCTCATCTGAGTATCAAAATGGGATGCGACCTCTTACTCCAACAAGAGATGCATCATCTGCAGCACATCACAATGGAATGAGCAATGGAGATAGCAATGGCCTGGTTACCAAAGGTTCAAATCGCAGTGGGCAAACTCATGGAGCACCTATCATTGACACAGGCAGCTTCTCACAGCTCTCAAATGCATCCTCTCGCTCTGTCTCTCCACATGGGTATTGTGCTCATTGCCTTGGTTACCTTGTTGGACTTTCACAGGTCCTCCAAAACCAGCATTGGCTTGTGTGGTGATGTGGGAGCAATCAAATTCCTCAGATTGATGGGATTTGTGGCAACTGTACAGGCGCAGGAGAGACAATGGCACTGATCTACATCGGGTCTCAAGTCAAGGGCAGGGCTTCTCATCAGATTTGCCGGATTACAACAACCAACTTGCCTACCGTACACAGGTGTGGCTTGTTATGATGTTCTCAGAGCAGTGCACTCTGTGCAGTACTGGTCAGACTTCAAGTTCTATGTATGGTATAGTTTCAGATGTGGCAGCTGTCCAATTTTATTTTGTCTTTGAATGCATGTGAGAAGAGCACACCATGAGACGAGCTTGTGGATGTGTGATGATTGCATAGGACATGATGGTGCGGAGCTCACGAATGCCAGAAGATGGTGACAACCAGAGACAGTTGCAGAGTCGACTTGGGGATGCTAACATCAAGGCACTTTCCTTCGTATCTTTTGCAGCACCTAACTCTGTCATGTGTCAAATTTTCTGTCACTCTGTACTGCCTTGATCAACAGCTTCACTAATGGATGGATGGTTTCTCTCTTGTTGGATATCAGGAAGCTCAACTGATCAGTGAGAAGAGGATACTGGAGCGACGGGTTGCAGAACTGCGACTGGTAATGTTCTGTCTATCTCCTTTTGTGATCAATTGTTGCATGTGTAATGGACATTGTCAGCATTACTAACTTCAGCAATGGCAAGTTATGTGGAACAGGCCTATGATCAGCAGCAGAAAGGGCTTGTGGATGCGGCTTCTCAGGCTTTGTCATACCGGCAGGAAATTCTTGAAGAAAATATTCGTCTCACGTATGCACTTCAGGTATTTTGCTCATATTGGCTCTACATTTGTGCATGTGTGATAGAGCTTTTGAACTGTGTCTCATGAGCTCGCTTTCATGAGTTTCTCTGTGTAGAATGATGGAATGGGTGCATAAAAATCATTTGCTTTGGAGTTTGTGATGAGGCATTGTAAATGTGTTCAGATTCTGTTTCTGGATTGTGAGATGTAATGTAGAAATTCTGTGTAAATTTGAGAACAGGTTGCCGAACAGGAGAGGGGATTTTATGTGCAGTCTTTGATGCCACTTTTGGCTGAGTTTGATCTGCAACCTGCAGTATCAGATGCCCATTCAATGGTCAGCCATATCAAGGTTGGTTGTTCTTCAGCAACTTCCCTTCCCAAACCACCCTTCAATCTTGTAAGGCATTGAGGCCCTTTTTCTAATTTATTTCCATCAGTTTTTCACAGCATGTTACGGGTCTAGACAAATGAATTCCAATGTGGTGCTGCCCTCTGCTAATCACAACTTTAAACTGGAGTCTTGCAGATACTGGTACAAAAGCTGCGATCAGAGCTGGAGCTTATGGAGGTACCAATATTGCCTTTATCTGACTGGAAGCAATACATAACTCCTTGACTGCAGCTTCATGTCTTGCTGCAGGGACAGAATGACTCTTAATACTTTCTCCAAATGATTTCTGGTTTCTTTTCAGACTGTCACTGCACAAGCTGTGGACTAGCTGGAAGTTTTGCATGTCTTGTTCATTGTAATTGAACCCAAGTGTCTCTCAGTGTCATATGCAATGTGAACTTGCTGTTGACTCTAATGGGTGCAGAATAAGTTGAAAGATTCACAGTACTATCGGCAACCATATCAGCCTCCTTATCAACCTGCAGCAGCATACAATCCTCCACCCCAGTCCCCTCCATTTCAAGTGAGTCCCAGCTTAGTGATTTCTCAGCTTTATTGAATTGGTGTTTCTAGTCTAGGTTATGCTATGCATATTAGACTAGGGACTATGCTGGACCTTATTCTTCCCTTTGTAAGCAGGGTCATGGGCTAGAGATTGTGCCATCATTTTCACAGAGACCTCAATCTCCACTCCAACGAGCAGGACCCCGTTGGGACACAGGTGTTTCATCCCCTCACTATGGAGGTGCAACTGATGATAATGGACAGCAAGGTGGCTTCAATGATCGAGAGTGAGTTTGAATACCCTTTTAGTTGTTTCACAACTATCCTTCCTCTTTTCATTCAACTGACAGTGAGGGATTTTGAGACCAACCCTGCTCTCTCTAAGGTGTTCACCAGTTCAAACTTTGTGCACTTGGATTTGGAATGACCTGATAAACATGGTTGTGCATGATGCACAGGCAACAGGCAGATTCTCGTGCCATTGTGCCACATGAATCTGTAGTGAGCCGGGGAACAGAAGCATTCAGTTACCTTGATGGTGATGAGGCCCCTTCCAATGGAGTGCAAAATCATGAGCGGGACACTGACTTTGAGAGGCCTGAAGCTGCTCCTCGCTCCCCTCCACAGCTTCCTACACTGGCTGAGGAACCTACCTCTCCGAGCCTTGAAGGTTGGTCTTACACTTGCCTGAAAAGTAGGACAGAAATGCCAGCCATTGTCCTGTACCAGATATTCCCAAATCTGATGTGAATGATGAGATGAGAATTGGGTTGTGCAGAGGGTGACCCACTACCTGGGATTGTGGGCCTGCGGATAGTTGGGGATGCTGTACTCAGTGGCCGACTCACCGCTTGTGGCCACTCCATCAATGGCACTGCTCTTTGCATCTTCCAGGTTACTTAAACCTTCGCAGAGCATTTCTTTTCCTCTCAATCTTTTGAGCTTCTTTTCAAAGATTGCTTCTTTGCTGGGACTGTCTCGGTAAACTCTGCCTGGCACAACCCAAGGTTGAGGAATTTCTTGCACTGGCCCCTGATTTTAATGAAACAATGGGAGAAGCAAAAGCTAGTTAGAACCTTTTTCTAAACATCTGGTTTTGGGGTGCTTTTCTTGTCTGCACTGGCAGTGGGTCCGCCACTATCAAGATGGAACTGCAGCCTACATTGAAGGTACAACAATGAGTATCCTCTTCTTACCAAGAAACCTTTTAAGCATTCATTGGGAAGTCATATTTCTACAGAAAATTTCAATGAAAAACCAGCAAATTTTTCGTATTTTGATTGCTGAGCTTTGACTAATATGCAGCAAATTCTCTGCAGCAAGTCTGTGATGTCTTGTTAGTGTAGTTGCGTTTCATTGAGGAGTTCTGGCACCAAAACTGGCAGTCCATGTCTCTGTCAGTATTTTTGGTATTTCTGTGATGATGAACTAACCTGGCATGTTGTCCTGAAAGTTCTGGTTTCCAGAAATTCCATACGCTAAGCTGATTTGTAACTGTGTGTTTGGTTAATAACAGGGGCAGCACAGCCAGAGTACACAATCACTGCTGATGATTGTGATAGCATGGTTGCTATTGAGTGTGTGCCAATGGATGAGTGCGGTCGCCGGGTAAGTGCTCCATTTTTGGTTGCAACTTAGTAGTTGTTTTCTGAGTTTTTTGCAGTGAGGTAATAATCCAGCAAGTTCAAGATTCTCTAGTCTGGATTTGTTGGCATGAGCAACACTTTTTTCTTGAAACTTTGGAATTGGTGGGTTAACTGAATCAATGAATGGGCATCAGAACCAGAAACCACAATCTCAGATTTAAGTACTTAACAGTGTAGTTCTACATTTGCATGCGTATGCAGGGAGATCTAGTCACAGTAATGGCAAATGATGGCAACTGGATTTCTCGAGGTCAGCTCCATTATTATTTCATGTTTTGATCCTGTTGCTGTTTCTCATATGATGAGACTGAGCATCATGAGAATAGTCTAATTCTAGTGTCCTCACAAGACAGTTCCAAAAGAGATGAGGAGGTTTCACTATTTGAAATATTCTGCAGTGCAGTCTCAGCTTCTAACCAGCTTTCCCTCTCTTGACATTGCTGCTCTGTGACCACCTTTGATGTACTCTAGTGGTGACTTTTGTGTAGATCCAATGATGCAAGATCAAATTGACAGCTTCATTGCAAATGGTCACGCCTCCTTTGAAGTCCAGCTATTGGTCTGTATTTTTCTTTTTAGCATCTGTTGACTTGGGTTTTCTTGTACGGAGTTTCAAAGTGCAGGCTCATGTTGTTAATTATCACAGAGACTGGGTTCACATCAAATGAAGCACAACGAGTGAATTGCATGTCAGGACAACTAATAATTTCTTTTCTGCTCTTTTGTTGTTGATCAGAGCAGGGTTGTATAATTTACAGTTAATAGATGAGTACAATGGTGAACTTCATCAACATATGAGAGGCATGCAAGTTTATCTGTGTGTAGGTCTTGGATAAGACTTGTCAATTTTTATTTATTTTTGGACATTGGAATGGACAGCTGCAAGAAGGGACATCAGATGAGACAGCAGAGCCTGCAACATTGCTCCTACGACGCTCCACTTATGAGATTCGTCGCAACAGTGCCCGGAGACTAGTCAGTGAAAAGTACACACCAGAAGTCTCTGTATGACCACCAACCCTCCCTCCCCGAACCAGAGTGCTCTCTTTTTTAGGATAAACAGGAGATGGGCATGACCAAGAACTGATAGTAGGATCAAATGTCCTTTCCATCCCACAGCAAAAACAGTGATTGCTTTATGATTCACAGAAACAATCACTGTGAATGACCTGGTTCTCACACTTTTTTACAGATAAAGATTCCAGTTGGGCAGTTGATACAATGTGTGATCACAAGCCATGATGGTAGAGCAAACTTTCTTGAACTGCGGGATCCACGGTGAGTCCATTTACCCTGTTGCATTAGATGTTACAATGAAGCCTTGAGATGTTAAGGCTAAAGTAGCTCAGCTGTAACCAAATTGTTTTACACTATGAAGAGCGTATTGACAGAATTCAGGTTATGCAGAATTCAAAGACCTAAATTGAGGGTGCATTTCAATGCAGGACTCGGGATACTGCTGTGTTGACCTTCCGGGCTTTCCATAATGCGGTATGCACTTTTAGCTTGAATTTTCACTTTCCTCTTGGACTTGGATTGTCTAATAGCACTACAGAAGGAAGTGTAGATACTTCAGGATGCTTTGCAGCCAAGAGCCTTGAAGATTCAACTTCATTTGACATATTGAACAAGATCCCTGTTGCTCCCAGAATGCTGTTGTCCAAACCCATCATGCCCAAGATCTGTGCTTGGGGTCCATTGCATACCACCAAAAGTGAATAACACACAACCCAGATCAGCTTGCTGCTTGCTGTTAGATGTCCAAATCCCTAATCTGAGAGCTCTTCATGTGGGGATTTGCAGGCTATAGATGAGCAGAAAAAGAAAACAAGGCGCAAGTGGCTTCGAGGTTGAGGTGTTGTTTCCCATTTGATGTGGAAGTCTTGTCTGTTCAGAACTGTGTTGCTGCTGTCTCTAAGATTGTCGGTGTTATATTTGTGTTCAATTCAGGGGCATATTTGAGTGTATTCTATGTGTTGGATCCTCCAGGGTTGAGAGCCTCAGTTGAGAGAGGAGCCTTCTTCTAGTATATTTTTCTGTTGACATGCTTTTTTAATCATACGGATGGTAAATTTTTTCAGCTCAGACTTTATGAAGGACCACAGTGGACCAAAATTTTTTTAACCCTCATCTTGGAACACTAGTAGAGAGATACTCAGACTAGTAGTTGTCCTTGTTTGGTGAAAGCACACACTATGTCTGCAAGCTGCATGTTATGTAACGTAGAATGTTGTAGAATAAAGCTCTTCTCAAGAATCTGCCCAGGAATCAGTGAGGAAACAACTGTTGGCTCTGGTTGTATTGTATGCCATAAACAAGCATCACTCACGTTGTAGAAAGTTATCATGAATAGTTGGAATCACCACTTTAAAGCCTTTGCAGGTAGATAGAATTTCTCACTCTGCACATCAGGATCCAGAACGAGCTTATATTTTCAGGTACCTGGGTCATCTATCTATCCATAGGGCAGGGAAGTTGGAGTCATTGTTGGGTGGTTTATCAAGTACCAATATCTATATTGATGGAATACATGGAAGTTCTTAGGAATTTGTTCTGCAGCACAGAAGTTCTTAGCACTGAATTGTTCTGCAGCCAGAGGCCAACTCGAGCCTTGTTTCTGACACCTGCCAATAGTCAAATGCATCCTGGGTGACATTGTTGATATCTGCATGTGACAGGCCAGCATTTGTATTTTAAAGTTGGGGTAGAATTTACAGTTTTCCATTATCTTTTCATTACCCTGTATTAACACCATTTGATGCTGGTACAATACTCATTACATTTGTGTAGTCAATTATGGACTCTTATTTAGGTTTGCATGATTCTACATAGCCCCTTTAAGGCTTGACTGGTTGTGTGCAGTTGAGTATTCATAGTCCTTGTGGGATTTCAATTCGTTTCTGATCCAATGATGCAAGGTGTGCTTTAAACGATCAATTTAATGGTACTTTGATGTTCTTCACAGAAGGGATCAAAATTATTTTGGAGACTTGCTTGCAATGCAATTGTGGAGCCAACTTGCAGAGAAATGAGAATCCACAATACATTGCAGAAGTCATGCATCACATATTGGTGACAAAATAAGAAACATTCAGTGCTGTTTTTAATGTAGAAATGTGCTTGTTTCAGAAATTATTTTCAGGAAATCTCAAGGAATGATCATGAGTCAATATCAGGAAGGCCACAGATGTTCAACTACCCATTGCAGCTCAATATCCCTTTAACTACTGTCAAAGCTTGAGACATCTTCAACTGCTCTTCAACTGCTGCTGTTGAAAGTTGATATATCTTCAACTACTGGCTGAAGCTCAAGATGCCTTCAACATCTGCTGTTGAAGTTGAATACCATTCAACTACTGTTGAAGCTTAATATGGGTATTTGCAAATCATCTATTTCCCTATTTCATACCTGTCTATGAAGGTCAGTTCACATCTAGAATATATCCTGTGTAAATTTCTCGTTCTACAATGCTTCACCAGGTATACTCGGTTGAGCACAATGTTAGTCCCCATGATTATTATGTGTACATTAAATTCTTCGTGCAAACACATAGGTGTGTTAAACAAAAATTCACAAAATTTCTGGAACCACCCATTTATATGTAGGAAGAGAATATCATCTCTGCCAACTCCTGCACAAAATGTTGAAAAGATGTTGATCAGAACATTGTTTTTTTGGCACATAAACATAAGCTCTACACAAAGAAGGCAAAAAATAGATCATGTTTTCTACAAAAGAATAAAGCAGTGTAATGCGTACCTGCTTGCCAGAGAATAGAGGCGGTTCACCCCACTCTAAAGCATGCTTTTCCAGATCTTCAAACTCCACCTTTCCAGCCTGCAACTCCAGAAATGAACAGTTCCATAATCAGATAATCTTCTGTGCCAATAATACACAAATAGTCCACTTTCCTTCTCAACTACTTTTGGTCATTGGCAGAAAATTGTCCACTCAAACCAAATGATGGGAGCTTGTCAAAGGAAAAAATGTATTCTCACCAAACTCAAAGTACTTCCAGAACTACTAAAAGTCTTATAATATGCATCAGCAAAACAAAGCACAAAGTACTACCCATGTCAGACTCAAAGCATTTTGCTGCTCAAGGGGAGGGCAGCAAACCTCAATTGCTTCTCCAAGAGGAGAATTGAAGGTAGAGTAACGTTCATCCACAAGCTTTGTCAAACGGCCCTCCTGCACACCACACTAGTGAGGAAACCCAACACCCAGGACAGATAAAAACAGAAATAAAAAACAAACTGGAGCAGTTTGAACAACAGTGACAGTCACACCCATAGATACCATCATCAACCACAACAGGCATGTAAATCCAGTTTAGCTTGTGCAGGGGATATTTTTGTTTGGATTTTATTTGTTGAAGCCAAGTGAGGAAGGCATTATATTTTTCTGAAGTATCACAGGGTTGGCTAAATGATATGGGTTTGACACTGATGTCATGGTTGATTACCTGGAGAAGCTTGGCAGCGTTTCGTAGGCCACGGGCAAGAGTGTCCATACCCAATATGTGTGCAATGAACAAATCCTCCACATCCACACTCTCCCTCCTCCTGTAAACAGAGAGAAGCTACTTCAATGGCTCATAAACTAGATCAATCACAAATACTGCAGTGAGTATGGAGTGACACATTTGTACGTCATCTTTCAAGTCATCTGCCAACAAAAGAAGAGAAAGAATGGAGGAAGATTTGGGGCAAACAAAACAAACAAGTCCCTCATTTTTCCTTTCGTAGATTGGACTTCAGAGAGGATTCTGAAAGGAGATGACATGAAAAGGAGATGATACTCACAGTTTTGCATCAAAGTTGAAGCCACCAGGTGCTAGGCCTCCCTGCACCATGTGTAAAACTTAGTGGGTAGCTACAAGCTGTTATTGGTCAATCTAAATTTTGCATCATGAAACTGCTCCCTTCTCCAAGCAGCAGGAAATACAGAAAACTGTTCAATCTTTCCCTCCTGGAACCTACTAAAACTCAAGAGTCAAACAAGCCATTTCTGACAATTTCAAGCAAGCTCCTGCAGGATTTCATTCTAGACAAATCTTAATGTAACTTGAAAAAAGAAATATGGTGCCATTCTCACATTCTTGATGACACTCAGCATGATGAGAGTTGCTTCACTAATGTCTGTGAGAAACTGATCAGTGTCCCAACCTGCAGATTTTGCCAAGGATTAAATTATGTGCATAAAAGTGATGCACAAGAACATATGGCACAATCGATGACCAAGAGCCAATTTACATCTATGGTTGAAAGAATCAGTGTAAGCTTGAAAAAAAACTTGCCTGTTTGAGCATCGCCGGTATTAGCATCAACACTTCCCAACATGCCATAGATGCGTGCCATCTCCAGCTCATGGTGACAGCTGCAGGCACACCCTCCCTCATCAGAACAGCAACCTTCCACATGAATTATTCATGGATTTAAACTTAAACAATTCAAAGACATTTCGAGACCTGATATCATCAGAGAAGCTTATACTCTGCAAGGGTTAGCTAGGCCACAATTGATCATTGAGTTTGAGAGATATGTCTGGGACCTATGTCCAGAGAGAGTTGCATGGTTGCACTCAAGATTGAGCTTATATTCACCTGCAGAAGACACACCCCAAAGATCACCCTATGTTTGGATCTCCTGGCAGGTTCATATAATGTCAGGAGCTCCATGTATCCAGTGTTTGATACAGTCAAAAGCATCATCGTTCTTTGAATTCAAAATCTGGATGTCACCTTAAAGAGGTGACAGCCGAGAGCATGACTGAAAGCTCCTCACAATTATCTTCTCTCTTGTCTTTGCTTACAGATTCAACAAGGAATTTTCATCAAGGATGAAGAACAAATCATCTCAACAGAAAGAAAAATGATGGTGTTGACTTGGGCGCAATGGTTTGTGCCTGCAAGTCCATAGTTTTGCAGGAAACCCATTGTCGTTGCAGCATCCCAATCATACCTGTTGAACAAGAAGAGCAGTTCAAGCTCTGAGATACCTAACAACCTATTGAAAGAACTCCAAAATGGAGATGTCATCGTCATCCATAGTTTTTCTAAAGCAATGTTTTTACAACAGAACAATTTCAAAGTCACGTACTGGTGCTTTGTGGGTTCCTGTGGCTTTGGCTCCAGCAGCAAATTCCCTGCATGTAAGAGAAGCTCTTCTTAGCACCCATTGGTACCCTCATGCTGGAAGTGCTTCAACACAGACAATAAGCAATTCTGTTGAAACCCATCAAAGGGGTGACTGGCTTGCCTTTAAAACCAAGCTTCTTTTTCCAAGATGCAGCTGATTGCAGAAAGGTGGCCTGCGCAAAAATCAAGTGCAAAACCCCCACCAAACACAATGACCATCATGATCACCCCCTGAGCAGAATCTGCAGTTTATACATAAGATTAACACAGGCTGTGTGCATTCACTGCACAAAGCTTGTAACCACAACAAATGTCTAGATTTCTCCTGGTCCTATGCACCCCCCAGTCACCATCATATAAACCCCAAACCAGAAATATGTAAATGTTCATGGGAGTTCCAGAGGGAGAACTAGTGTAGGAAAAATGGGCAAACCATGTGATCAAGCTCCTTCTTCAAGTCCGTATTGAGGAGAGTTTGGTAACCTTCTCTACCACCCCAGAAGACATAGTTCTCTCCCCCAAGCTCATGAGTCACCTGCAATGCATGCACAAACATATTTGTTGTGGCAATGACTAAAGGAAAAGAAAACCCAAAATGTAGTGGAAGAAAGAGGCAAAGGCCTTAAAGTGTCTGTACAGTATGGAATTACCTCCATTGCCTTCTTGACCTGTGCAGCTGCATATGCGTAAACCCGTATATCTGGGCTGCAAATAGTTTCATGGAACAGAAGGGTTACAACTTTGGTGAGCAATTTTGGAAGAGGTTTCAGAAGTACTGATTCCTGACAGCCAGTTTCATTCTCCTCCCTGTTAAATGGATTAAGACAATTGTAGGGGAAAATAGAGGATGATGAGCTGCAACTCTGCAAGAGGGTCAGTCATTTGCAGAAACCTTGTGGCAGCTCCGTGCATGAAGCGGGGATGCTTGAACAGCTGTGCTGTGCCCCAAAGCGGTCGTATACTGGTTCCTTCCTGATTACCAAGACACAAAAGCCATCAACCTATATGCTAATCCTGATTATTAGGTAAGGAGAACAACCAGCAATCTCTGTTGCTTTTCTCACTAAAATATTGAATTGCAAACACAACTCTGCAGTTTCACAAATCAAAATTCTAGTGGAATACTAGTTACATGCATTACAGTCCATCACACTTTGAGGGATGATGTGATGACTGCTCAAAAGAAAGTACCTGCAATTGTTTGGCAAGAGCAATGATGTGATCAAGGTTGGCATTGGATTCCTGCCATAAACCACCACAGATGAATCAGTCCCAGCATGAGAAAGGTACACAAAGAGATTCACATTTGCATTTGATTGAAAGCATACACATGAATAATTTGCATCATAATCTAGTGGATTTGGAACTTTACCTCAATTGTAGATCCTTCAGGTGCAATATCACGGTCATGGAAGCACCATCTCTCTACTCCAAGCTTCTTCAGAAACTCAAAGTTGATTTGCACTGCAAATGATGCACAGAGCACACATATAACCAAATAGTGCATTGCAGATGCAGATGCCTCATGTAGTGTTTGGGAACAACCCAGATTGCAATGCCAGAAAAACTGCTAGCTAGGTATGGCAACAACCCATATATAGCTAAGGGAATAGAAGGACTTATGTGCACTTCGTTTGGATGCCATTGCCAGTGAGTTGGTGCCATCTTCCCAGCGCCACTGCTTTGTGGGGGATCCAAAAGGATCACCTCCATCACCTCGGAACGTGTGCCAGAACGCAATACTGAACCTCAACCAATCCTGCATTCAGCAAACTCCCCTGAGTGCTTGCTTGAGAGGAGGGTCTTAGTTTAGGGAATATCCTAAACAAGCAGTCATTCACATATGTATTGAGACATCCTACAACATGTGCACATCTGAGAGTATGTACACACCTTCATTTTCTTTCCAAGAATCACCTCCTCAGCATTGTACCACTTGTATGAAAGTGGATTGTCACTTGCAGGTCCCTGGAATGGACAAACAGCAACATAGGAAAAGTCCCCAGACTGAGATTTCCTCTTCCAAGATATGGTTAAGGAACAGCAGTGCAACAACAAGAATCAAAACACTTGCTTGCTAATCAAGCAGACTCCCACAAGAAAACAAGTACCTACGTCATCGTTCTCTGATTCTAGTTCAAAATGAAATGAAATCCTTGCCCTAATTTTTTTCCTTTCTGTCATCTCTTTCCTTGATATTGTAGACCAATTTGGACAGTTATGTGCAGAGATGAATAGTACCTCATATTTGACATAAGGGATTTCAGGAAAGAATTCTGAATTGGAATGCATGTCATATAGTCCTTTACAATCTGTCCCATATGTGTTGCCACCAGCTGCAGTTGCATCCAACCCACATGTCATGTCTGCCACTAACCTCTCCTCTTCCTTCCCTGCTGCCTGTCAACCCCAACAATTAGGTAGTTTCTGAGTATCAAAGAGCTTCAAACATGGATCGTGCTCAATGCCATTTCATTACTGCCATGAGTATGGATGTTGCAAATCCTGTGTACTAGAAGACTGGTTACCAATGATTGGGCATTCCAACCATGCCTCCAGAACATTCCAGAGCTTGCAGAATGTGAGTGTCCATTGGTTTCAAATCCATTTTACCTGCTGCTCACCATTGCAGCTGCAGAGAACGAGGATTATGGAAAACAGCAATAATCCTCTTCCTTTCATTGCTCCTCCTTTTTTTTCTGCTTGCTCAACATAGAAACAGATAAAAAAAATTTAGGAGTGTCTTCCAGGATACATCCATTATTATACTGGACCCTGAAAAACAAGAGTACAAACTCTAGGTCTTATCTAAAACAGAAATGGAAATCTTAGTCTCAGGAAACTCAATTAGCTAACAACAAAGAAAACCCATTTTCTATAACCTAGCACACATGCACAAACATGCAAAAGACAAGCAAGAAAAGCGAGTGCAAAAATCAGAGATTTCTTCTCCGTAGTCACTCAATCAGGGAATGAGCTCCAAAACCAACAACCCACATTGCAAAAATCAATCCTCAAACCTTCAAGAGAGTCTCCAGAGGTTTTCTAAACCGGATTACCAAATTCCAAGCTGGGAAGAAAAAGCTTCACTTGGGTACACTGTTTTGCTCCTTCTCTGCACAAAAATCTGCTGACAACCAAGCCTCCAGAATCCTCACAGCTTGTTACCTTTGCAACCCATCTCTTGGTGTTGCTACAAAAGAAATCTGCAACCAAAATTGGAGTGTGTACTAGGGACCCACAAAGAGTGAACAAAAAGTAGAATGTCTAGGAGGAGGTGGAGAGCTTATCTCCCTTTTTGGATTTTAGGGACCCTTTCACCCTCTTTCTAGGGGGGCCCTTAAACCTCAGAAGTCCCCTAGGATAAGGCCACCCTCCAGCCTCTAGCATGATCATGCTATCCTCATGTCATTTTACACACATAATAATACATGTGAAATTCATGACATCATGAGATATGCCATCCATGGCTTTTGTGCAAATATCTCATGTCTTTTGACATTTTTGAGAAATTTTGGTTCACTTAAGTCATCACTTATTTGCTAAAAGCTTCTTGAGATGCTTGCTTCTGACACCCAAGCATAGTGTCATGAAAAAGAACACTGGTTTTAAACCAAGGATTTTTTTCTCAATTTTGTGAGGTAACCACACTAGCTCTTGTCCACAAGGAAGGATTTACTCAAATTTGGCTACAAGTCATAGTGGAAAATTTTTAAAAATTTGAGTTCTATTTTGCAACTTGCTGGAACATATTGTGTAAATATGGTGATTTCAAAAAAAAATGTTCTCAAACTTTTGTGACTTTTGACACATATTTATCACAAAAATACTTTTGCTTCAATGTCATGTACTTTTATGTCGGTGCCTATAATTATTGTTGTCATCACACATTAAAAACATAACATGAAAACATGTTAAATGGTACACCATGTTCAATTCAAAATAGTATTCACCTTTGCAATAATGTAGGAATCCAAGCTCACAAAACAAATCTCAATACAAACCATGCAAAAAAAACTTGCATCCCAAAAACTTTTTAAAACTCCAACAATAAAACATGTGTGTTTTAAAATCTCAAATTATCAAAAGTGATTTGAGATCACACAATTTGAAATTGAACCTCACAAAATATCTTGAACCCTATTCACACCTAAATTGATTGAAGATAAAAAAAATCAAACAATTAAGCTAGCCCGATTTTCTCTAATTAACTAATCAAATAACTAAATTAACACACCTAACACCAATCACATTAGATTTTTCTTTTATTAACTTGGTGGCAAAAAATTGCCAACAAACATGAACATTGATTATAATCTTTAAAAACCTACATTAACAAGTTGAAAAGTTAAGCAAAGCTTCCTTTTCTCAAACATTAAGGTCTTGGGTGGTAGATTGTGTCATTTTCTTAAACCCATTAGAGCAAATTGATTAATGAACAAGTGCTTAAGTTTTTGTAGGCCATGTGTTCACTTTCTCCTCACTTTCAACCTTGGAGGTTCAAAGGAAATAAGTAGCACTTCACCTTGCATCTCTATAAACATATACAAAGCTTTGTTAAGCTTGAAATGAGCAAGGTAAAATCTCCCAAAAGAAGGACAGTTGGAAAAAAAAAATTGATCTCTTGTGAACTTGTATCCTTCCATATGTGATTAAAATGCATCTTATAACTAAACATGTCAAACTTCATACACAAACAATATCACTCCTATTTCTAAATGATCTAAAACATGAGATGGAAAAGAATGATTATTGATGACCAAACTCAAGGAGGCAAGTGAAAGTGATAAATATTTTGGCACAAGGGAGTTTTGAAATCTATTGACATACACAAAAACATTTCCAAATGAAAATTTAAAAAACCTTAATCACAAAGTTTTAAGAACTGGTTGTTTAGTTTTAAAATATCACTAAAGGATTACTAGTTGGGTGGTATTTGCTAATGGGCCATTTTTTGAATTGTCTTGATATTCACTCGCCTATGGTTTGGTGATGGGTGATTTTATCTTATGGGATAAATTTTCGCTGATGATTTTTCACTTTTAATAATAAAAACCAAAATATGTTTGTCAAACATGAATTGGTTTTTAAAAATTGTTGAATTTGTTTCCCTAGACTTTAACATTATGAAATGGAATCATCCCATGATGTTGGGTGCGTCGTTTAGCTTCACCTTAACATGTTCATTGGATGGCATAACCAACATAATAAGCAAGTGTTTGACCATTTTGTTGTCCATAGATGAAAAAACATTCCTATAAATGATTGCTTGAGGCACAATGAAAAGCTCAAGAGAGGTTCATCACCAAATAAAAAGTTAATACACCAAAGAAATAAAAAAATCATTTTTAAAAAAAACCAATAATTTAGGGGATTTATCAAGGAAGCTTGGACTACAAATGCAAATCTCCATCATAAAATAATGGGTTTCGAGCTATTTGAATTGTTTGGACCAATGTTGGTTGATTCCCTAGTTTTAGGGGGACTCCTTGCAAGTTGTTTCTTAACATTTTTCAAGGGATTGATATGGTTTAGTTTTTTCTATTCCAAATACGGGACCCAATTGTAATTCTAATTGTAGGGGAACAATTTTGGTTCTGTTTTTTTTTCAAGTGAGATCAATTTGGATTCTCAATTAAATAACCTTTAATTATGGGTAACCTTTTCATTTTAATTCTAGCATACAAAATATAAAAATTGGCAGTGCAAAAAAAAAAACTTGAACTTTGTTCCAAAAATATATATATTAAAATGTTTTTAAAATCTTAAACTAATACAAACTAACTTATTTGAAAACCCTAATTTACATTAAATGTTTCTTAAGATCATAATGTTGTTATGTGTTTCCATGTTTAAGGTTTCAAAAATAGTACCTACCACCTTGATTGACCTTTTGTCACACTTGAAGACCCCCAATTCTACCTTATTTTAAATATATAGAAACCTTATTTCAACCCC
>Ga0209208_10005380_pt1 | contig 17861 bp, 7 predicted proteins | sample S1TSphfallax_3_FD_187694 | JGI IMG/M metagenome (GOLD analysis project Ga0209208, IMG submission 187694) | Host-associated microbial communities from peat moss isolated from Minnesota, USA - S1T2_Fd - Sphagnum fallax MG (SPAdes) (version 2) | ecosystem: Host-associated > Plants > Peat moss >... | reverse complement strand
TTTGGAGAAATTTGTTGTACTCAAGATGTTTCCTAAAGTGACCCCCCCCCTTTTGGGCCTTCTTTCATCCCCCAACCCTTCTTTTCAATCTCTAAACAATGGTATCTGCAAAGTAATGAAATTTTACTAAATATGAGTATAAAATGTTATGACCCAAGAGGGTTTTTTTTTAGAAATCTCATCCCCTTTTATCACCAAAAGAGGAGATATGGTGCTGTGTTTTCCTTTTACTTTGCAAATATCTCTATTACATGATTTGTCACCTAGTTGGTCATTTCAGAAAACCCTAGACAACGTTTTGTTCAACTTGTTTCTCACTTCATTAAAAAAACCCTAAATCACATCTCATTTGGAAGCCTGATCTAAAACAAAAAGGCTAAAGACATTTTGTAGGTGGGCATCCCCTAATATTATTCTTTTAGTGGGCTTTTTGCTTCTAACCTTTTTTCATTCACTAGGAAGCTTTGCTTTTGATTGTAACAAATTGAGATGAGTGGATATTCTTTAATAGAATGCAAGGGTATTGTTCCATCACTACCTTACTATACCACTTTGACATTAATTATATTATTTTTAGAAATGTTGAAATTTTCAAAAACAAATTTCAAATAACAAAATTATGTGAATAAAAGTATTGAATCTTCAAGAATATATTATCTGGAAAAATGAGTTTTTTTTAATTAACTAATTATTTGACAAATATGTGTTGAAGTTGACAGGGTATTATGGTATTCCTACCTTCATATGTTTAATTTCAATATTTTCTACAAACTAGGGCATCTTGTGGTCACCTAATGATTCTTTTGCACATTCTATGTTGAAAGAATGGTAAACATTTATAAGTTATGAAAGGTATGAACTACAAACTCATATATGTTATTGTTCAATAAAGATGTAATTCACAATATTCATACATAAATTAAATATCCTTAATACAAGTTATGCATTACATTGAAAGAGTTTTTTCACATGCAATTTAGTTTATTTTAAATAGTCTACACAATGTACATGTATTAATTAAATTATGAACTTATATTAGGAAAAACTACATTGAACTCTATTTTAGTGCAAATATTAAAATGAATTTTTTTAATTTTGAATTGAAAGTGGTATTTTAATGTATTATACCTTAATTAAATATTATAAATGGTTTAAAAGTTATGAGTTGTTTATTCATATGATATGCAAATTGTACATGGCAATCATGGAACATAGTGTGAAGAACATTTTCCTTTTATTGTTCCAAAAAATGTGGAACATGCCCAGATGAACACAAACCATGATTAATGGCCAATGGATGTGACATTTTAATTTTTAACTACCTAAGACTATTAGAGAATTTGTTCAAACATATAGTCTTGCAATCACCTTATGAATCATCTATCTTAAATAGTGATGTGATTTTTTAAGCAATCCTTTATTTTGAAAGCACTCCTTTTAAAACTTGCTATTTGCAAATGGTGACAAAAACGAAAGCAATTGATGATGATGATGGTGGAACATAAACAATTCCAATTGAAACTTAAGCAAAAAGGTCTCCAAGCAAATTTGTTCACATTTTGCCTTCTTGTGACTTGACTTTTTGATGGGATATTAGGTTTTATATCCATGACCATGGCAAGTTTTGTTTTTCCCAACAAAATCCATCATTTCATTATACATAATTTTACATTCCATTGATTATTAACATTTCTATGTCTGGAGGAGCCAGAAGAGCTTCTTCCCAAGGCTTTCACTATATTTGTTGGCACGGGCATGAGGTCAAAAGCCCTAGAACATAGTAGTCAAGGTCAAGGGAAGAAGCCTTTTCCAATGGAAAGGAAGTTAGATTTCTTTCTGCATTTTCTTTCCAAATTTTCCAGCTTTTCCCACCTCCTTGTTTTTTTAATATGGTGGTAATGCATTTTTATTTTTGTGTATAGGGGAAGTTGGATTGAGTTCCAATAAATGCAAACTTCAACTGAGAATTCAGGTATGAAAATACATTACAAACTTTCCAATGGTTTTGTCAAGAGGTTTTCATATTTGCACAAGCAAACTATCAACATTTTTTTTTTTTGTATTAGCCATACATCCACCCACAAATTCAACATTTCAACAATATGACATTTACAAAAGTACATTACGATTACATAAGTTTTCAAATTTTAGTATCTTCCACACCTTAATTATGAAAATAATGAAATAAACTTCATTAAATTCAACTTGACAATTACTTTCCAACAACACCAAAGACACCTTTGGATTTAAGGAAATTTTTAAATATGCATTTGTAATAATGTATGTTCAATATATGTAATTTATTTTTTCTTTCTAAATCAAACGTTAGTTTACAACAAATCAAGTAATGAAAAATAATTAATAATTTCATGGAATTTTTATGTTTATTCATTTTATGCATATGATGTTTTAATTTTTTTAATTATAATAAAAATTCATTAATTATTATAGTACATGTAAATGTTTTTTTATGTACATAAATGGTTATGTATGATGAATTGTTTTTGTGCATATAAATATTACACTATAATTTGAAAATAAGTTTTAAGGAAATTCTAAAATATAAATCAACTTAATAATGTGTATCTTTAATACATGCATAATTTCTTATTTTCATGTAGATTCAATTTTAATTTACAACATATCAAGTAATGATACTTAATTAATTTTTTTTGGAATGTGTTCAATACATGTGTAATTTATTATTTCCATGTAAATTTCAATTTAGTATACAACATATCATGTAATGATACATAATTAATATTTTTTTAAATCTTAATTTTTATTTTAGTGTTGGCTATTAGTTCCAATTATTTTTTTATTCTTTCATTTTATTAACAATATTTTATTATTTCTTTATTCATGATTAAATTGTAATAATGATTAGAATAATTAGTAAATATACTTAATAAAGTATTATATAATTTCAGAAATTATTTTTATTTAACACTACTAGAATTTTTATTTTTATTCATTATTTATTTATTATATTAGTTCTTAATAGTTCCAACAAATAAGATAAATTTATGAATAATAATAGTTAAATACCTAGCCTAACCTAACTACTACGTACCATAGTAGTGACATACGAAATATGAGTATTTTTCGAAGGTGCTCAAAAAGAAGTATTTTCAAGTATTTTTTAAAAATCCCAAAAAAACGTATAATACGCGTATGTTTGAATCGAATTGAGAGTATGTCACTACTATGCTACGTACAATATTATTATTAATGTTGTTGTAATTACAGCCATTTATTAATTATCACTACATTATAATATTATTATAATAAAATATCATTTAGAATTTATTATTGAATATTTATATTTTAGTTTTTAAAAAATTTATGAAATGTTAATAAGAAGTTCCAATGAATTTGGGATTATTAAAAATATTCAGTAATAATTATTAATTTAATTAATACTTTTTTTTTTAAAAAATTAACTAATAACTATATTATTTAGTAAATTATTTAATATGTTTAATTGTTTAATTATACAAGTTATTAAGGTAAGTACCTAAACTTAGGCCAAGTACATTATTGATTTAGGTTTAGGCTTACCTAAGTTTAGACTAACTTGTACAACTAAATTACAACTATTTGAATTGCAACTAGGTTGCAACTAGATTATGACTAAAATATTTATCCCATATTGTTTGGCTTCATTTCTATGATTCCAAATTATATAAAGGAATGCATTAAGATTGTTAGAGAACATAACAAACATGAAAACGTAATAGCCATTTGGGATGAACCAATTAAAATGGTTCAACCATAAAAGTTAAACCAAATGAAAGGAAATAACATTCCTTAATTACCGTTTGGCTTAGGTTTAGGCCTAACATAGATGCCTAGGTCTAGCCCTAATTTAAACCTAAGTTAAATGGCTTATGTTTAGGTTTAGCCTAGGTGCTCAGGTTTAGACCTAACCTATGATTATGCACCATGCAGCCTAGCCTATCAATGTGGATGTGTTATGTGTCATTTAACTAATTTTTTGAACCCAAACTTTGTGAACATGCCACATGCCATTTAATTACTTGTTGATCCCAAAATTTATGATTTCGCCATTGTTAACATTGTGAATGTGCCACATGTCATTAAACCATTGGCCAAATGTTCAATTTACATAATTGTAATTTAGTCGAAATGTTGAACTTATATAATTGCAACCTTGTTGAAATTATAATTATAAATTTTTTTTGACATCATTCCCAATTAATGGATGAAGGTCATCCACCAATCAAAAGTAATTCACAACAATTTTCAATTATAATGGTATGCGGTTCACAACTAAAATGGTAAGTAGTCGCTATTGATATGGTGTTGACATGTGGTTGACATTTTCAATTAGAATTTCATTTTCAACTTGTAATTCTTGACTTGTTTCATTTGTAATTGTAAAAAATAGTTTGTAACTACACTTGTTCCTTTCAACTATGTTTTGTACTTGAATGTAGTTGGACACATAGTTGCAAAAAGGGGGGTTTTTGTACTAATGTTTAAACAATTTCATTCCAATTCAATGTACTTTGTTAAAACTCCCATATCCATATATTCTTGGGTATTGCATGTGTTTTCAACCTTTCGACCATTGAACAAATGCTAATGGCATCCCACAAGGTGTGGGAAAAGTGAGGAAGGTATGTCACCAAAAAAAGATGGTAGTATTATTTACCAACACCACGATCTAACTTTAAATTATAAATGGTTAATTACTAAATGTTCCAGAATGTAATTGGGATTATAAAAAAAATAAACCGTTCATTACAAAAAATCATGGCATTATTTGATTGCAAAAGTAAACCAAAAATTAGTCATTTAAAGATTTGGTCCATTTGACCACTTGGTTATATTGGTCAAATCGATTAGACCATGTCTAACTTGATTGGTGGTTTTTTTTTAATGACCATAAAATGATCTTTTTGACTAGTTGAATCAAATAAAAAATTGGGTAACCAAAACAATTAATTACAAAAATAGCCCAAATTTTAAATAATAAAAACACAATTAACTAATAAATAATAAATACCTACCTATCCACCCACCCACTCATGACTGGTACCTACTTACCATGACTTCCTACCTACCTATCCACAACCCATCTAAGTATTATACATTTACACACATATATAAAATATATATACAAACATACATATTCCACATAATATATGTTGGTAAGGGGCATTCAACCTTGATTTCCTTGGTTCAAAATTAATGGTTTGGCAATCAAACTACCACAACATTTGTGAGGCGACTTTTTGTCCCTTTACCATCAATGAGATGATTATATTCAAAGGTACATATGCTATTGGTGAAAGCAAAAATGAAAAATGTATTTTTAAATATCAAGTTGCACTTGTAGTTAAAAACGAATAGTTTGCATCCTCTGCATCATTTATGATTTGGACTTGATATATATATTTTCTAAATTCAATCATTCTAAATTCTAAAATTTTATGTTAAACTATTACCCATTTAAACCAATTTTTAAAGATTTGACAATATATTCAACTTGACAACAAACCCCTAGTCACTCAAAACTTTATTCTTATCACATACGTTATCCAAATCTAATTTGCATTGTATCATTGGAAAGTTAACTACAAGGCACATCTGCTTATCAAATTTCAAACTTTGCATCCAAATTGGTAAAAAATTATGACATAGAACTCCAAAGGGTTTCACAAAGATAAAAAATTCAATTTGACAATAAACTTCTAATCATTCAAAACATTATTCCTATCACTTACATTATCCAAATCTAACTTGTCTTAATTCAATAAAAACTTAACTACAAGGTGCATTTTCTTACCAAATTTCAAGCTCTACATCCACATCAATAAAAAGTTGTGGCATAGAACCCAAAAGGGTTTCATGAAGGCAAAAAATTTAACTTGACAACAAACCTCCATTCATTTAAAACATCGTTGTCATCCCATAATTTATTCAAATCTAGTTTGCATTAGTTCATTGGAAAGCTAATTATAGGGCACACCTACCTACTAAGTCTCAAACTTTGTACCTAAATAAAAAAACAATTATGCTACAAAACCTAAAAGGTCCTATGAAATTTTTCTAAGATTTCAAGTTCCCAAAATTGCCCTTACTCGTTTTCTTTCTTTCAAAGGTATTATTATCATTCAATCTATTCTCTTTCTTTCCACCATGTATTAAAATTAATCATTTTTTTCTTCTTAAGAAAAGTTGTAAAAACGAATTTTCCAAGATTCAATTAGAAGATTATGTTTTTAAAAAAAAGTTTAAAATGATTCAAATTTGCGCCTTTAAAAATAAGAAAAAGAAGGAAGTGAAAAAAAACCCCAACTTGGTGGCTAATGGAAGGTTCCAATGTTTAGTGGCCCTTGGAGGAGAAGGAGAAACATCCTTTTCACCTATTCTCATTTTTCCCCTAACAAATTTTATTTAAACCTTTTTTTTCCCCATTGATCTTAAGGTTTTACTTTACCATGGTTCTAGACCGTCCTTTCCTTCCTTTTCCTTAACCTATAAATTATAATCACGCATTTCAATGTAATAAATTTCACACATTCATTGCCAATTTGATTTAAATTAAAGATTTTTTCCTTTCTTTGAATTCATGGCATCGTATATGACCATGTCTTACAAGCCTCTAATCACACAAGTGAATGAAAAGCCACCTTAGGAATCATCCTTAGATTTGATGTTGACGCAACATGTTCGTATTAAAAATTTCAAACCATGAAAAGTGCACCCTTGTCTTGAAATTGAACCCCCTTGAACTTGGTATTATATCGCATTTCTCTAAACTTTCACACCTTGGTGATTTTATTGCAAGTCGATTTCACTTCTAATTATGAATCTAAAACTATTTATGAAGGTTTTTATAAAACTAAAGACATTTTTATCTTCACATGACCTACAATTCTCAACATTGGACACTATTGTTGGTTGTGCAGTTCAATTTGTCGACTACCTCCTAATGGTAAAGTGGATTATTTAGTTCACGCCATTTGATGCATCCTAGATTTCCTGCAATTATGAATCATCATTGTGGCATAACCCAAGACTCAACATGTAATTACAGCTCCTTGTGAAGCTTATCCATAAGCTAAATAAAAGTTTCACTCATCATGAAATCCATGTTGCCATTACCACCTTATCACATTATTTATCGTTGTGTTGTCTCGAATGAATCTCATGCTTACAATGTTTGAAGATTATTTTATTTCCATTAAACTTTTCATTGACACCCTTTCAATAGTTTCACGAATCTCAAACATCTTCGTTTACACGACTACCCATTAAATACCACAACAAGATCAATATTTTGTCGAACATTACGAATTTTGGCGTTTACTTTTAACCCTAACCCTTTAGAAATTTCTTAGCCATAATCATGCAATGAAAGTTCTAAAACTATGATTACTAACTTTTGTTGAAAAAAATAATTAACCTTACGGCTCATTCATCTAATATCAAATTTTGAAAAAAAATAACCCCCCATGCAATCATGTGTAATTATCATTCTTTATTCTAACATGAAGTTATTAAAAACCCCTATAGCCTTACCACACTCAAATATCCTTGATGCAATTCTTAAAAATTGAGACTGTTGCACATGATTGTGTCGGTATAGCTCACACAATTTTGTAAAACAAAATGATACTAAATGCATTAAACATGTTTTTAAAAACTCCAATGAAATTTTTTATCAATGTGTATAACAACATTTAAACTTCAATAAATAAATGAGTACATACTTAACTAAGTAAATAAGTACACATGTTTACCTACCTTCATTTTTAAATGTACATATTTAGTTATGTGTAATATAAAGAATTAGGTATATAAATAGATATGTAGGTAGGTAGGTAGATAAATAGACAAGTAGGTAAATACAAAAGTAGATGTTAAGTAGGTAGGCAGGTTATTTAGTAAACATAGCAAGTATGTTAATTAACCAAATTAATATGGCCAAATTGATTAAATATGGCCATTTGTATGGTTGATTTAACTAAACCATGGGCATTTTAACATACCATTTTATTTTATTTTAAATTAACCACATATACACCTAAAAATTTGGTTAAAATGGTCATTTTAATTAAGAAAACCAACCAAAAAAATCATGTGTCTTCCATGCTTCATGCCTTTAGTTGAAACAAACATTATTTTGGTTAACGTAAACACCTTAATCAAGTTGAACCTTTTGAAAAATCATGATTAATGTTTTTGTATCATTTTTTTAATCTTTCAACCATTTACACAATAAAACACATAAAATCTATGGACCTAAAGGATTCAAAAAAATTTAATTTGTCTTTCAAAAACCCATGCCCTTTTTGTGGTAATTCATACTTTATAAAACACATTTCCAATAATTATGATATAAAAAAACAATGAATGGTGTTCTCCCTTTTACAACAACATTCAACCTGAAAAGTTCGACATAGATATAAGCATAACTTGAAACAAATTACACAAAAAAAAATTCCATTAAACTTAGATTTATCCACAATATCCCATTTTCCCTCTAAAATTTCCACAACAATGCAAGTACTTTCTTCCAAAAACATGAAACCTAACCAATTCCCTTAAAAATGTTTTATGACTAAACACAATTGAAACATGCCACTTATAACATTCATGAAATCCATAAACTTTTTTACCATTTTTTTAAAAATAGCCCCTAAATTATTATTTTTAACCTACTTCTTTCTATTGAAACTCATAATGTAACAAAACAACAAAGTTCAAAAAAGAAAACAGTCATTTTGCAATAGGGCATTCTGCTTCAACCACACATAATAGAAATTCATTACACACATGGCATTCAATGCTCACAGACTTTTCAAAACATAAAATTTGAATAGGGTGTTTAGTTTCTTCTTTAAAATAAATGAAACCTTTTAATTCAAATAAATTTTCACTTCTTTTAGTTTAAGCTTTTTCAATTTCTCGCCATCATAAAATTTATCAAACCAATAGATGGCAAAATTTTATGATTTGTTATGAAAAATGAACAACAAAAATGATGAGTTTGTGAGCTTACCAACAAAATGAATAAACCAAATGCCCACATTTTTTTTAATTTCATGAATGTAAACACATGCAACCATAATGTAAAACAAAAAAAATGTCATTACTTGGAGCAAACATAACCACCAAATTGGTGAATGATTAACAATCATATGAAAATTATAAAATGAAAGTGTTTTCTGACAATATAACCATCAACACAATGAACTACTTTCATAGGGTAAAATACTCAAAAGTTAATTTTGGAAGGATTTATAATAAAAATAATATTAGTTATTAAAAATAGTATCTTAGTCCCATTTATTCGTAAAGGCATCATAATAACTATTTAAATACTAGTACCCTATTTACCATTATTTATTTACTAGGGGTGAAACCATATAAATTAATTAGTTAAATGGACAAGGGATGAATGGATTTCCTTTAATTAAAGTGTGTGGAAAAGGATTATGATAATGAGATATAAGAAAATAAGGAAATTTAAAAGGATAAGGATTCAACCTTTATGTGATAAACATCTTTCTTGAATTTTTTATTTATTTATTAGAAGAAATGAAAATTTTCATTACAAGATTAAATCATTATTTTTTATTATTTATAAAGGATTAGACATTAAATCATTAGGAGCATGTTTATATGAGACACTTTTGTGTGTGAGAAAAAGAAAAAAAACATGTAAAAAATTTGTATTTGTTATTATGTAATGGAAAATGGTTGAAGGTTTTGTGGATTGTAATGTTTCTTTTTATTGTGTTCTACTTAGAATGATAAAAAAAAGGGATAATAATTCATATCAAATTTATATGGAGTTTTGTTTCTCTTATTTTATTTTTTAAAATTAGAATATTATATTTTTTATTTTAATTTTGAAATAGAAAACACACTCTATTTTATGATGATAATTACCATTAGAAGGCAACAACAAAGAGGTAGCCATTGGATTTAAGGTTTACTGAAAGTATAAAACTATTGCAAACAATAGGCATAATCTATAAAAGTCCATAAACGACAAGTAGTAACTACATGAAACATTTTGGTTATTCTTTTAATTTTGTTAAAAAAATAATTACAGCATGGCAATAGTTGGTGGGTTTTATAAGATGATAAACAAACATAAAATATGTCTTACTCTCATGTGTTTTCATTTTTTATTATTTTTAAAAATTATTTAGTAGCCTTTTTTGTAATAGTTTTAAGATTATTGAACCTACGGTTTTACAAGTGGTCAATACATTATAATAAATATTTGTTTATTCATTTTTATCTGTAATAGTCAACTTATAATGTCAAAAACTACCATGTACAATAAATCACAAATTGAAATGTTTTTTAATTCCTCAATTTTAGAATGCATGTTGTTAGATTCTTTGATCATTTCACAATGTTTACATTATTTGATGATGACATTTTAACTAACTCAATTTGGTTATGCCAAAAATATTTCTTTTTTTACTTTTATAATAATTTTAGGTTCATTAAAATGGAGTCTACATTTTTAACATTCAATGTTACAAAGTTGAGAAATATGTTAAAGACAATTTTTGTGAGCAAACTTTTGCAATTGGGAGTTTTAAGCGAGGTCCAATGTTGGGTGCAAATGTGAATTTTAATTATCTTCTCAAAAAATTCAAGGTCATCCAACATTCAAAAAAAGTTTAAAACAAGATTTAACGAGTTAAATACATAACATGCACTTTATTATTAGATTTAAAAATATATTTTAAACATCAAATTTGAATGTATGAAAATTTATTTTTAAAAGACCTCACATTGTCATAATAAAAAAAATCAAGAACTAAACATTTATCCACAATATGTTTCTGATTTTATTATAATTTGGTGAACTCCAACAACACATCTTTAATTGCATATTTGAATGTCAATTTATAAAACTAAAAAAAACACAAAAAAACTAATGCAACTTTGTAATTTGGTCACAAAATGTTAAGTGTCCCTAGTTGAACATTTGCTCACATTTTTTTCTAATCTTTTAATAATTTGGTGAAATTTTACTCACACATGCATAACAACATACTTAGATGTTTACAATTTACAAAATTGACAAAAAATAAAAGACTGAAAACTAATGCAACTCTGTAATTAACCACTAAATGTCACAAAATGTGAAGAAACCTTCAATTGAACATTTTACATTAAAAAAATTATAATTTTATTGTAATTTGATGAAATTTCAACCACACATGCCTAACTACATATTTAGATGTTTTGAACTTACATAATTGAAAAAAAGGACAAAAGCTAATGCAATTTTGTAATTTAACCACCAAATGCCACAAAACATCTTTCTATAGACATTTGTAGAAACTTGGAATTTTTTTTCAAAAATTGCGCAAATTATCACAATAAAAAATCGTTATAAAACACTTAATAGCACTTTCAATTTTTATTTTCGCTTTTTGGCTTTATTCAACCAATCAAAAATAAAAGGATGTTGACACTAATTAAACTAAAAAATTATGCACATTAATGATGCAAAACTTTAAAATGTTTTTCAAAAAATATGTATTAAAGTGCATGATGATTCAAATATTTAATAGCACATTATTTGAATTATTTGATTTGAAAAATGTGTATAATTAATCTAAGTAATAAATTCATGATAATGAAAATAATAAAATACATTAAGAATGACCATATATGATCTATTTACAAAGTTAAGTTCATTGAAAACTTTATGACATTATTAAAATGATTTAAATGCAAAAAACCTTAAATATAAATGGTCATCAAATGGTTTACTTTTACATACTTTCACTTTCTAGCACAATCATTGAGAATTTTATTTTATTTTTTCACATAAAAAAAAATTTGGAATATGAAAAATACATGAATCAACAAACAAAACATTGTTGTATTGAAATTCATGTTTCATACAAAATGTTGCATGAATTTTGTACCCATACAACACAAATGCAAAACATTTAGTAATCTTTTTGAACATCTAGAAGATGTTTTAACTTAAGATTTTGTTAAAAATTTAATGCCAATCGCAATTTTTTTTGCTTCAACCATTCCTCCATTGTAATCATAGATTGAATAATGAACTTTCCAATCTTTGTTGACTTTTGTTGTAACTTAAGCTTCAAAGTTTCAATTTTTTCCTAAACATCACTTAATTTCTTTAAAATGAAAGCCATGTATAGGTACCCAAATAAAAATTAGTGTATAATTTTTATTTGGGTACCTATAAGTTGGTTTTTGGTGGGAAGGTGAGTTGAAGAGTTTTCTTTTGATAATGTGGGTTGGTTTTTTAAGACAATGGCCTAGGATAGTAAGTTGGATTAGTTTTTGAACAAGGCAATTTGGAAAAACCTAAGTGAAGCTTTTGAGCAAAATGGATATGCAAGTTAGCTTACACTTTGACCTTTGAGTGGAGGTGAAGCTTGGTTGTAAAAACACCTTTTGTGGCTAAGCAACCCCTTTTCTGTGCATGCACATAGGCCCATTAGTGTTAGGACACTAGAACAATTCACCGCAGACCATGGTCTAGTGAGAGGGACTTGAATCCTAATCAAACTTTGAAATCCACAAGATTCAAATGTACTGTCCCTCCAATTTCCAAACCTACTAATGTCATCAATTAAAGCAAAGAATATAGATCATTTAACATGACATCAAAAAACACTTCCAAGATGAAAAAGAATCTTACAATTTTAAGCTTGTTTGAAAAAAAACCTCCAAGCTCTTAGTATGTAGCATATGGCACCAGCACACCTGATGCAACATCAAGTGAGTTCTTCATATAGCCAATGATACAACATTTGTGTAACACCTCCAGACACAATCAACAGTGGTGAGCAAAACTTGCCAAGTTTGAACCATTGGAGCTATCACAAACACACACTGAAGATGTCACAAACACCCACAATCCCACCACCCCCACCTTTCTTTCATTGCTTGGCCTGCACACATCATTGGCCAACAAGAAACAGATTGGCACTTCCAAAAAGAATTGGACATCATTGACCAACAAAACAGAAATTGGCACTTCCAAAATCCTGGGAGAAAGTAGAAACAATTTGACAAATGCAGAGCAAGGAGGAGAAGAAAGACCCCTTTCAAACCACCCCAAGACCCCATCTCAGTGGGGGAGATTGAGAAGGTACCTTCAATATGATTGTTCTGCCCTGAGCAATCACAAGTTTCCAAGAGTGGCCGATACCTCATTTCTCAGTGATACCAAGAAGCACCATCCCACCTGCAATCTGAATCCATACATACATCAACCCATCCGATTGCAATTGCCCAACCATCTGACACCAACAACAACACATTAGAGAAAATTCCACTCCTTTTTTGTTGTTGCACACAACTGAATATGAAATCAGCCTTTTACATCTTCAGCAAACAGAGAGATCGCACCAAACCCAACTTTACTTTTGCTTCTTCCAATTGCCTTCCAGTTGTGCTGGATGTCAAGCTCCACCCACCGATAAAAATCATGACAAAAACATCTAAATTTGCCACCCTAAACCCTAAACCCTAAACCTTTGCCAAGAGAAGCACATAATCCTTTCATGCTAAGAGAAGCAGATAATCCTTTCCATGAGATCTGAACTGGAGCATCGAGATGTGTCAGATATGCGAAAATGCAAACCTGCAGCACTGGGTGAGCTTGCTGGATGGTCGTTGCCCCCATATGAGCACAACAACATGAACACCAAACCCTAATCCTGTTGCGGAGAATTTGTAGCAAGCGAGCTCCGGCAGCTGCAGACTACGGTGAGGGAGAGAGAGAGAGAGAGAGAACAAGATCTGAGACCAAGGAAGAAGATTGCAGCAAGAGCAGAAGACCAAGGAGCAGCAGCACAAGAGACAGCAAAAGGGGGAGAGACAGACAGACAGACAGAGACAGAGATAGAAGCTCCGGCCACAGAGAATGGAAAGGATTCCAGGAAGAAAGAGAGGGGGGGCATGAGAGCTTCTTCAAGTTCTGCAGCAGATGAGGGCAAGAGTTCATCAATTCTTGCCGGACTTCGATACAAGGTTTGGCGAGCAGTTTTTGGAGCGATGAAGAAAGTCAGGGAAGGCTTGTACATCGGCAATATCAGGGACGCCGCAGCAGTGTTAAGCGCGGCGGAGGAGGAGGAGGAGGAGAAGGAGCGTCCTTCTTCTTCTCCTGCTGCTGCGGTCACTCACATTCTTTCGCTCGTCAGTCAGGAGATCAATCCTCTGGATTTCAAGAGACCAGCTTCAAGAGATCCTCGTGCTGCTGCACCTCCTCCTTCTTCGCCAAACAAAAACTGTAAGCTGAAGCAGAAGACTGTTCCGCTTCTAGATATCCATTCCCAGAACCTGCTGGACCATCTGGAAGACTGCCTCGAATTCATAGAGAGCGGCAGGAACAGCGGCGGCGTTGTTTTGGTTCATTGTTTTGCTGGTGTTTCTCGCAGGCAAGCACCAATCAATCTCCTTCCCCCGACTTTGTACCTATGCATCAGCAGGAGAGGATGATGATGTGGATGATGATGATTCTCCAACAACAACATGCCATTTGGTTTCTCTTCTGCAAGTAGTGTGTGTTTTTTCCTCCTGGAGAGCCAAGGGTTTGTGAAGTGCGAGATCCTGGAACTAAAACTACGGCTGTGGGTGTCTTTCTTTGGGTTGTGTGATTGTGCAGTGGAGCTGTGGTGACTGCATATCTGATGAAGAAGGAGCACTTGGCAATGGACAGTGCGTTGCTTTTCTTTTTCTCTCCACAATCATGCATATCCTGATATGCTTCTTCAGTGTGCTGCTTCTGGTGTTTTTTAACCAATTTAGGTGTTTCAAGGTGGAGTTCATCTGAAGTGGCAGTAATCCATGTGCAGATGCACTGGAATCACTGAAGAAATCCAGTGAAATTGTATGCCCAAATGATGGATTTAAGCAGCAGGTAACTATCACACATTCCTGAGGTTTTCTGTCCTGTTGTGATGGCCACATGTTGATTGAGAATTGACTTTGTTTGTTGGCGGGAACCATGACAAATTCCTCATGTTTTTTTCTGTTGTGTTATGATGGCCACAATGTGCATCAAGAATTGGAGTAGTTCTTGTTGCTGGCTTCTTCAAGGTCTAGTTTTTTCCAGAAATGCATTTGTCTCTGTGTGGAATGTATGCAGTTGCAAATGTTTGAAGAGATGGGGTGCACTGTGAATCGTGCAAGTTCAGTTTACAAAAAGTTCAGGCTTGCAACTATGGGTGCGATTGTCACAATCCTTTTCTCTCTAAATTTTGCTTGAACATCTTGTTTTTGGCAGACATAATGTTGATTGTACCTTGATTTGTTGTTAAAAGTTTGTCTTCTAATGACTGCAAAACACAAGATTGTAGCAGGATTAAGGCATTGAAAGTTGTGCAATTGATCACAATAGGGAACAAGAATGTTCAGCTTGTTTCTTGATGGTACAGTGAAGCTATTTACAGTGTGCAGTTTGTGCTTACCAGGGGATGCTTATACAAGGGGAGAGAAGATTGATAGCTCAAGCTATGCAGCTGATCCTGGCAATGTCACCAATGAGCAAAACTCTCAAGATTTAGGGGAGCAACAGGCAGTGAGCAATCAACTTTCTAAAGTGTATCGCTGCAAGAAATGTCGGCGAGTAGTAGCATCTGAAGAGAATGTGATCACCCATATCCCTGGTGCTGGGGTAACCTCTTTCAAGTGGAGGAAGAGAGGAGTGCAGGGATCAGGGAAGGATGAACTGACTCAACCTGAGTGCACCTCCATCTTTGTCCAGCCCATGCAGTGGATGACACCAGGTACTCTTTCTAGTGGTGAATGTTTGTTGCAAAGGTAACCTATGTCATGAATAGCTAATCTTGAATATAATAACTGACTACTTTGTTTTTGCCATTGTATAACACTTGGTTCTGTCTAGTCACAAGCCTACAATTTGTTGTGTGGAATGTTCAATGACAAGTTGCAGGTATAGTTTGTATAATTGACAAACTTCAATTCTTGCAGTATGAGTGCTGGAAATTCATATATAATAGTCGATACACCTACTTTGCACATTGCAGTGCAAGAGGGCTTGGTGGAGAGCAAGCTTCAATGTATCAAGTGTGAGGCAAGGCTGGGTAACTTCAACTGGGCAGGAATGCAGTGTAGCTGTGGTGCTTGGGTGAATCCTGCTTTCCAACTTCACAAAAGTCGAATAGATGCAGCAGCCCTGTGAGCTTCCACACAGGATGGTCTCTAGTATATGATATTTGGTGACCCGCATGGGATCTCTTGCAGCAACATATGTAATCTGCCCAGCAGTATCAAGGGTATGGGAGGCAAGAAAATGTACGCCAATGAGCGGAGTGCAATACCCTGACTACCAGGCAGAATCTTCACGCCATGTGACCCCTCATGCCAAGATCATACTAGGTCACACCAGGTGAAAATTCTGGTGCAAAACTTTCCGCCCAGCTCTCTTTTTCTTGTATGCACATTGCAAGCTGGCCTGTGATGAGGAGAGGATCATCTGTGTGGCACCCAGCAGACACAGGAATGGTTTGGGCTCCCAAATGATTCACCAGATAATCAGTGAAGGTTAGTAGTTTGGCCAAGATGGGGCTGTACACAAGAAAGGTTGTCAGTTGTATTCACCTTCTTTCAGTGTCAACGTCCGGAGCATGGGCATTTGAGTGATGGTGTGTATTTGGGGAAGGTAACAAGGTTGGGGTGGGTAGAGTGTTACCGTGTGTATACAGTGTGAAAGCCCATAGTGATGATGCATGGATCTTCTTCATTGTCCATAAAGCAGACTACTGCATTTTGTTAATTTCTGGACATTTTGGTCCAGTATCCAAGGGTTCTTACCACATCTAGGTAGATGCTGGAACTGATTGTATAAGGCTGTTTTTCACAGAGTTGCACACAGGGAGTGAGGAGTGATCACTTTCCAAGGAAGGTGGAGCGCTTTATCCATCCAGCCAGACACAGCAATAAACACAAAAAGGTAGAATAAGATATCTTGTTCAATATGAATCCTAAAAGAAGTCAGCAACTCTTGAAGGTGGATTGTCAAAGCTAGGAACAACTCACTGTGAACAAACTGTCCTTGATCATGCTTATTGATGATTGTAGCGGTCAGTAATTTTGTATATTATAAAATGAGTCGGTCTAAATACCTATTCCTAAGATGCCACTGCAAGTTCCAATTGAGATTGAGATTGAGATTGAGATTTGTGGAAACACAAAATTGTTGCATGAAGCACAGCAAGCAACTTGCCTGTTCCTCTGCTTGGAAAGAAAAATGGATCACATGCATTATTTCTTGAGATTGTGCATCAAAATTTAGCTTGCATGACAAGCACTATTACTAACGATTTTTGTTCCAAAATTTTTTGTCATTTTTTCATACAAAAAAATTGGGAAAAAATCACCTTTGATTGGATAGTTCTATTTCTTAGTAACAGAGGATGACCTCTTATTAGTGTGGTTTTTTATGGCAAATTTTCACTATCTACAAAAACATTTGAGAAAAACTTGGAAAATTTTGTTTTCTTAGTGCAAAATGGGTTTTTCAAAAAAAAATGTTTTTTTGTCATTTTGCATTATAAAAAGAGAAAAATATTTCCTGACATTTGCATGCCAAGTTTGCGCAATTAGGAGCTTAAAATTGTGAGTTAGAACCAAGTTTTTTTTCTTTTTTCTTTTCTTCTTTTTTTCTTTTTTGTGATATAGAGAAAAATTGGCAATTTTTTTTCCCAAAAATATAGAGAAATTAGTCGAATTTCAATTTGAAAAGAAAATCCAAGCTTTTTCTCAAATTTTTGTTACCAAAAAATGACAAAATTTGTCTACCCAAAAAAACGTTTAATACAACCAGTACCGAATTTTTT
>Ga0209208_10005379_pt1 | contig 17862 bp, 17 predicted proteins | sample S1TSphfallax_3_FD_187694 | JGI IMG/M metagenome (GOLD analysis project Ga0209208, IMG submission 187694) | Host-associated microbial communities from peat moss isolated from Minnesota, USA - S1T2_Fd - Sphagnum fallax MG (SPAdes) (version 2) | ecosystem: Host-associated > Plants > Peat moss >... | reverse complement strand
ACAAGGGGCCAATTCCCTAAATAGGATGTTGGGGCGATGGTGGATGTTGATATGAACCCAACACTACCAAAAGTTATTAGGAAGGAGGTTTGTTTACGAGCTAAAAGTTATTATGGCCTCTCAAAGGATCCTGAACCCAAAAGGCTTGCAAACACTTAAAAGAAGGAAAAGTAAAAAAAAATAAGGGATTTCGCAAAAGTGGAAAATGGAGGTGTTCATCGTTAAAAATACAATGTGTGTTACACGAAACAATGAGTTAAAATTCCAAAAGTCACCTTAACATCACCCATTTTAAAGAGAAGATCCACATGTTGAACATCCTTTAGTAGGGCATCTTTGATGAAAGATGTTATGAAAGGTTTGTTTTTGATTGTGTGTACAAATTGTTAACGAAACTAAGTTATGTTATTTACTTACCTAAAACCAACATGACATTTAGGTTTGACCTAGGGTTAGGTTTAATCCATGTGACAACTTAGGCTTAAATTTGATATAGTCTACTTGATATTTGGACTAGACCTAAAATTAAATAGTTTACATATCATTTAAGCTAAACCTAAAGCTAGGTAATATATGTGACATAAATTATAAAACATTTTTTAAATTGTTGTGCCAAGCATTATAATTTTTGAAACACCTTTCAATATTTTTTGTTTACCCAATGTGAATATCACAAGGAAAAAATGATGCAAGTTTTTACATTTGATAAAGCTTAAAGTTGAGAATGAATTTGATTTCAATAAAACATGTGGTTAAAAGCAACCATTAAATACAAAATGCATCATTGGTTTTAATGTGATTGCATGACAATGTTCAATAAATAAAATGTTTTCAATTTTATTTTACTATATTCAAATTATGATTAATATTTTAATTATTGTTTTTAAAAACTATTTCCCAAGAAAAAATAAGTGATATACCTAATGGTTAAAATCTCTTCCTTCAACCAAAGGATTCAATGTTCAATCATTTTTTCAAATTTTTTCTCCATGAACAAAATGAATGAAAAGCAAAAAATCATTTGAGTAATTTTTTCAAATTAGATGCCCCAAGGAAATAAAAATTTACACAATGAGGAGACAAAATGGTAGCCCAATCATGTTCCCTATAAGGAGAATGGGACTAAGTTATTTTGGGGAACAACTTCTTCATGGAAAAAAATGTTAAATTATTTCAAGGAATAACTTTTCAAATGAGCAAATTCCCGAATGTTTAACAAAAAAACACATGGGATAAAATTTGTCCAAATCAAATGTTACTTATATCATTGGAAAGATTTTGAAACATAGATATCTAAAATGATTTTAGACTTTTGATTTGAATATGTAAGTTTAAAATTATGACAAAGAAAAAAGTTGAAAATCAAAATTTCAAGTTTTTAGGATAATGGGATTAAGTTGCCTTTTCCCTTAAAGGGAGAAAAACAATTTAATTACCTTTTCCCTCCTTCTTGTTGAGGAAAAATAATTTAATCCCTTTCTCCTTGAAGAAGAAAACATTTTTTTCTCCCCAAGGCATTTAGCTTAAAAAAGTTGCCTATAGACTATTTTGTTTTTCATCCATTTCATTCACGAAAAAAAAAAAAATGTGAAAAAAATTAAACTCTAAACCTTGTGGTTGAAGAAGGAGATTTTAATCATTAAATCACTTATTTTTCTTTGAAAATATTATGTAAAAAATATATATATATATATAAATCATATCTCAAGTTTAATTAAAAAATTTCAAAAATATTTTTCTTGTCGTCCACCAGTCGACTTTTACCCTTTCTGGTGAAACCCTAATCGTGGTTTAGGGTTTATCAAGCTTCGTGCGTTTCTCTCTCTCTCTCTGTGTCTTCTTCCATTGTTGCTGTCTCTCTGTCACTCAGTGTCTTCTTCAATTGTGCGTTTCTCTCTCGGGTCTTCTTCATGCATTTGCCTCTCTTTCCATGGGCATTGGGTTGTCGGGACTTGTAGTGCAAAAGAAGTTGTGGTGCTGGCTGTGGTGGGAGAGAGCACGTCACCAATGGCAGCAGGGAGTGGTGGAAATAGTAGCGGTTTTGTTTTGACGCCGCACAAGCTTGCGATATGCATGCTCACTCACGCTTACGCATCTCCAGCTTCAGCTTCGCCTCCTTTTCGTGCTCTTCCTGCTGATGCGCGCCGTCGTCTCGCCCTCTTCCTCCTTGATCACTCCAAGGTCTCTTCGATTCTTTTTTTTCCCCCCTTGTGCTTGCGCTTGTCTTTTTCATGTCCAAAATCAAGCAGCGCGAACTGATATATAAATAATTCCAACATTCATAAATGCTAGCATTTTCTTTCTTCGCTGGCATTCTAGGCCTTGAGATCGCAAACAATGCAATGCCAATGGAATTTTTGATTCATACCATTCGAGCTCTTTGAGATTGTCAAGAAAAGCAATGCGGATGGAGTTTTTGACTCCTAGCATCACCCGTTTAGGGTTTATGACCAAATGGAGATCTTTCGTTGTGTCTGTTGCTTTGAGAGCTTCGTTCTTGCTCTTCAAGCATGTGTCTGGAAATGAGGTGAAAAAGTGTCTACAGTTTTTTTAGGGTTTATTGAGAAAGCTGATTCTGTTGCCAAGATGTTGCTCTTCAGATTTTTTAATATCTACTGGGAATAAGATGTTTTCTCCTGACTAGTTTTGGAGGAGTTCCATGGTTTTAAGGTCTGTCAAGAGGCCAGAAGCTTTTACTGATGAGAAAGCTGGTTCTGCTGCAGAAAGATCTTTAGAGCGTGTCCCAGGATGTGTGTTTGAGTATGCAAATAGGGGTCTTCATGGTTGTAGAGTTGGAAACTCACTTTGTTGCAGGAGAATTTCTCGTCTTAGTGTGTTCATGGTTGCCAAAAAACTCAGAATATGAATTGTTAGGTGGGTTTTAGGGTTTGTTGAGGTTGGGAATCATTTTTTTGTGTTGCAGGCATGTGATGGATACTTGGAGCCAACACTGGAGGAGCTGGGCCAGCAGCTCAGGGAAGCTATGCCAGATGTTGGTGGTATGCTTGTTGAGCAGCTTGGCAGCCACCTACTGCTGGTGTCTTCACCTGAGGAGCTGTTCCAGTTCTTCTTCTCTATTAGAGGCAAGAGCATTGAAGTGTGCAACATGAAAAATTCTTCATCACATGTCACACTGTTTGATTCCATCCGCAATGCACCATTTGGTTTTTTTCCATGAAAAGCTCTCAGGTGTCTGATTCCTTTCAAATTTTCTGGTTTGGCAGAGCTGCTTCATCCAACTCCTGAAGGCAGTGAAGGTCATGATGAACATTTCCTAGTGGAGCAGAACAGCTTGCCTGGCCAATTTTTGCGCCGCTGCATTCTCTCTTTCAACCTTCTCTCATTTGAGGTAGGTCAAAGATGAATGTGTTTATTGTATATCATGTGTGTGGAGATTCTAGGTGCATTGTCTTGACAATATTCCCATAATTTTGCTAGGGAACTTGCAGGCTGGTGACTGAGCTGGATGCATACCATCGGCCAGCTCTCACCATTGCACGGGGCATTCCTAGTGATAAGGAATTAGCAGTGGGAAAGCTGTCTGACAGAGAAGATGAAGGAGAGGATGGTCTTGAAGATGAGAATCTGCAATGGGGAGGTGCAAATTTAGAGCACAAATTGAGTGCACTGCCCGGTAGTGTGAGTAGGAGAGATCCCACTCGTCGGATTTTTGGTTAGTGCCTCTTTGCCCCCTATCAGTTTGCAGATTGGTTTATCTATATGCTGTGAGTAATGACTTTCATAGGAAGGATTATCATAGCTCACTTCACAAAATAATTCTCTCTCAGTCACAAGGTTCCTCTGTTTCACTGTAGCTTATTTGGTGTTGTTGTAGGGAATACGACACATGAACTACATGAACTCGCAGATCCTGGGCGCTCTGGGGGTGGTGGTGTCAGAGATGGGGGCTTTGCCTTTGCATTTGGTGATGCAGCCAGCAGAGGAGAGAATGCATCCAAGACAAGTTTCTTGCGTACAGTTGGACAAGTGGAGGGTTACCTGAAGGAGCAAGCAGGCCTTATTGAAAAGTAGGCGAGTCTCTCACTGAATATTTTGCACCCATAAGATTGAATCAATTGCTGAGTTTGTAGTTGGTCTTTGAGTTCTGTCTTTCTTCTACTTCTCTGCTTTTTGGTATGCAGTCTTCTCATTTTCACATGCCATATTGGTACAGAGAAATGAGGCAAGTGCCCATGATGGAGCTTGATGCCAATTTGTGTCACCTTGAGAAGCTTGCTCCTGATATGCCTCGGGTATGTCTACTCATTGCCATGCCCAAGCTGAACATTGAAGTTGTTGCTGTACCTGCAGTGAGTCCTATTAGTTCTCAAGTCCTCCAGCTGTGTCCTTGTTGATGAGATCATGGCTGTTGAAATGCAGGGAAGAGTCTTCAGAAAACTTAATGAATAGACTGGGCTGAAATGAGAATATACATGTTTGAGTTCAATTCCATTGGAACCAAGTCCTGTTAATAGAGACAGAAATTAGCAAGGACTTTTATAATGTGAGAATTGTGGTTTTGCAGACACACTACTTGCGGTACCTAAATTGTCTGCACCATGGTGACTACCTTACAGCCATGGATAACCTTCACCGCTATTTTGATTTCAGGTTAGTTGAGTAAAATGATGCCTACATTGATAACCGGGACCTTCATTGAGTAGCAATGTCTCTTGAGTACTACCCAGCATCATGATTGAGTCTTCCTGTTGCTTCCAGAAATGTGACAGAACTCAGGACCCAGATGTTTGTGTAATGGTTTGCCCAAGATTGTGTTTGGCTTTTTAAATTCTTTCCTACAGTGACTGTTGGAAGCTCTGGGATGTCCTGGCAGCTTGTTACTGCTATTCATGATGTAGGTGATGGTCTGACACGTTATGAGAGGCATTCATAATGTTATGACCATACTCATTCTGTTGTGTCAGCTCCAAAGTGCTGTTGTGAAGTTTTCTCTGTAATCTCATGGGTATCATGAGTAGGACGTTCACCTGCATTTTGAGTTGATTGCACACTTTTCAAGGACTTTGTTTTCCCATACATGTGAGAAACTTGATGTTCAGTGCAGGAAAGGGTGGTATGAGTAGTGCTGGTGCATCTTCAGATGCAAGTGTTGGCAGATTCCAAGCAGGCCTTCTCAGTCTTGGGTCTATGCATGCTCACTTTGGTCATGTGAATCAAGCCATGCAGGTGCTCTCTTTGATTTGCCTTCACACTGCAGATTCCATTCTGCTACAAAGAATGAAACATTGTTCATGTGAAAGCTGACATGAATTTTCTTGCATCAAGCACTGTGATGATATCCAAGTGGTTTTCCTTTGAGTGGGTGCAGGCTTTGAATGAGGCTGTTCGCATTGCACAGCAGGTAACCATCATATTCCTATCTGAACTGCTGTGTACATTGTTTGGATGCTGCAAGAGAGCTCTCTCTCTCTCTGTCTCTCATATCCTGCTTTGTTATTCAATTGAGAACTTGATTTCAATTGTGAATCTGGCTTGGTCTTAGTAGAACATACTTTCAATGAAGATGAGGACTATCCATGAAGTGGGCTATTTTGTTTTTCTAATTTCAAAGAGACCTTGCAGAACAATGATGATTCATGCCTTGTACATGCTTTGGCGGCATTGTGTCATCTGCTATCTGAAGTGGGAACTGTGGCTGACTCCAGTCCTAAAAACAGCTGTGTGGAAACAGTTACACTTCCAGGTGATTGTGCATTTTTTATCATTTTCTGAAGGGGCGCTGTGTGTATATGTGTGTATATAGTTCACCAACTGTCTTAGTGCCCTGCATCTACCTCCATTCAATAATCAACAACCAGCATTCTAGGAAAGTAGAATAGTTTTGGCTTTCGTCTCTGCAATCTCATACGTATGCATATATGGCAACCCTCCACAAGTAAGATGAATATGTAAACTGGACACCTGCATGTGCTGGCAACTGCCATGTTTGTCCATAAAGCATACATTAATTTGGTATCTCTTGAACAGGTCCCCCCCATTGCTACAAGCTGATGAAAAATTGAATTTGGAATCTGCAACCGTTCAGGACTGCAGAGATGCATCATCAAATGAGTAACTCATGGGAACCTGACTTGGCCTGCATTGCAGGGTTAGATTTTGGGAATCAGCCTTCACTTGGTATGCAACAGCAACTTCTACTTTTGCTCAGGCGCTGCCTCCAACGGGCACTGGAGCTCAAGCTACCACATCTGGTTGCATTCAGCCGCCTTGCACTGGCCAAATTTGATTTGCAGGTCATTGAATTTCCCAGCCCAGATATACATTAGGCCATTTTTTTGTAGAGCAGGTGTATCATGTACTTCAGAGTGTCCATAGATACAGGGCATTCTTGTCTCTCATGGACAAATTCTTATTTCCTAACCAATGATGTTATCATGATGTTTGTGGCTATTGGTTAAAGGATGGGTTGTGCAAATGTAGCATGTTCGCAAATCACCTAGTTTTGGGGGCCTGAAAAGTGCTGGACGACAAGGTACTTCACCAGTGGAAGTTTGCAAAGTAAGAATGTTTCTCTGTCTTCATGTGCTTTTCTGATTGACTTTTTTCTAGATTCACAAGTTTTAGGGATCCAGGTCAAGAGGTTGAACCAGTCCATCACAACTTTCTTATGACAATCACCATCAATCATCAGATGGTCAGTTGTTGACATGTCTTATGTTACCCTGATGAAAGCTGGATGGACATTGCAGGTGAGATGTGTTGAAGGGTTTTCTAGAAGGGTCTACTGATGCCTTCCCACCTGCTTGGTCCTCTAATCTTGCTATGGCCTATCACTGAAGTGTACAGGGGCTTTGTTGCTTTACAGGCTCTTAGGTTAAGTCCCTACCTCCTCAGTGATACGGTCAGCAACTCCTTGTCACTCCAAACAGGTGGGTCAGGCAACATCGCCACAATCAACCAGCAACGACAGACTGGCAACACCGCAGCCTCATTCCCAGCACAGCCACTTAGTATGTCAGGAGGTATGACTGGAGGTGGTGGCTGGTCAACCATGGGAGGGCGACTAGGGCCCTTGCCTGACTCAGTTCTCAGGCTTGCAGGGACCTCACACTTGCTTCGAGCTGCTTCTTGGGAGCTCTATGGAAGGTGGGTTGTAGTTTGAAGTGACTTATTTCTTATGCCAAGATTATTGACTCAGGTTTTTGAGTGATGAAGTGACAGATATGAACAAAAGTGAATCATTTTGCCTGTCTCTATTGCCATTCTATCCCTCCTGGAAATCTGACTTTTAAGTCTGGATTTTAAAAAACATGGATGTCATTTTGCTATTTACTGTACCTTTTTCCAAGTAGGTGTGTTAAAGGGTTTGATTACTGGATGTGACAGTGCTCCAATGGTCAGAGTGAGTGCGTTGGTGCATGCAATTTGCTATACAGATGTTGCAAGGTATGATGATCTTCAAGTCTGTAATTCTTCTCATGTTATTTTGAGTTAGATACTGCAAGCCTTGTCTTTGGGTCAGCATGTCCTAACAAGTGTTAGCACACATGGATTGACAGGAGGGAGCAACATCCATCAGAGTCATTGCATCATTTCCTCATGGTGTTTTATATCTCTTTTTTCCTGATTGACATACAGCAGGCCTCTTGTGAAGTCTGACACCTGTGTGTACTGTGAGGATTTCAGTGCAGATGATTTGTCACTTTCTTATGTAAAGCTTGCCCAGCATCTAGCAGCTTCCAAAGGCTACTCAGGTGCATGTTCTTTGATTATCAGCAGTTTAGGCAAACTAAGGGTGCTGTGTTCCAGTGGACTAATACCAAGGACCAGCTATGCTGATTGCAGTGACTGTTTTTAGGAGGTCACTTCAATATCTGACATTCTTGTGCTCAAGCTCATACAGCTTCAAACTTTTGCTGGCATTCATGTTTGTTTGTTCTTCTATTCTATTGTCAGTGAGGTACTGTTGAGTTCTTTGCTGACAGATTGTATATGGCAGCTGCACTTGCTGCCCTAGAGTTTGCACGCAGGAAGTTCTCTATGGTGGCAAAATCTCGGGTGCGAGCAGTGCAACTTCAGCTTGTCCATGACCAAGCTCTACACAGGTAAGTGTCTTGATTCAGCCATGTGCCTCTTTTGTCATTGAACTTTTGTGTTTTCCACTGTTCTGAAACTGAAAAACTCTACACGCTCTTTGGATATGGAAAATTCTTCTCTTTGTGTCTACTTGCACTACCTGTGGAGTTCATTAGTATTCCTCTCATATTCTCCAGCTTAATCCCTTACAAGATTGTTCCCGCTTGAATGAGGATACTATTGACATTTTTAATTAGTTATGTGCTTGGGTGCTAGCCAGCATCATGACTGAGTCTTCCTGTTGCTTCCAGAAATGTGACACAAACTCATTCTTAGAGTTTCATTTTTTGCCGGAGCTGACAGAATGAGTTACCTTCAAGTGTTTTTGTAGATTTTTCTCAGCAATCTCATAGATACATTCCTCTTATTTTCCAGAGCTATTTCTGTTGTTGCATCTTTCAGAGGCAAAATTAAGCTTGCACAGGTGGCTTGTGGGGAACTCTCGTCCCTTGCCTCTCCAGCACTGGGGGTAGACATGGAACTAAAAACGGAGGCTGCTTTCCGCCATACTCGCAGCTTCCTTGCTTCAGGGCACTTAGATGAGGTTGTCACTTTTTCCTTTGGTGGTTGTTTATCCTCTAGTTCTATCTGCCTTACACAGAATTTCTCCACATTTCTTGAGAAAGATTTGATTTTTCATCATGAGCATGGAATGCAGGCAACTACTTCAGCACGAGCACTGTTTTCCTCATGCTACAAGGCCAACAATCAGCTGAATACCGGGCTGGTTCTTTTGCTCTTAGCTGATATTCATAAGGTCAGTTCCTTCGCAATTTGTTGCAAGATTCATCCCTGCACTGGTCAGAGGAGTGGTACACCTTATGAATAACAAAGCATTTAGTTTGTTCCTTTAGACTCATACTGGAACTCATGCAATTCTCCTACTTATTACATTGTAGATGTGGATGAGAATTCTGATTGTAATTGGTAGTAAGCCCAACACTCAATCAACATGTACTGCAGAGCCAACTGTGGGCTGCTCTTGCTTTTTGTACTCGACATGTGTGCAACCCAGTTCCTGTTGCTACACTAATATCATGGATTTCTTTTCACTAGGGTATGTGCTATCATATTCAGTAGGTATATTGTGTGCTTGAAATTTCTGTCAGGGAAGTGGTACAGATGGTTGACCCTGTGATGAAAAATCTGATCATTATTTACTTCTGGTGGACGTCCAGAGAGCAGGGAGTGCAGTGACAGGTCTTCCCTATGCACTGGCTGGTCTGACTCTCTGTCAGTCATTCAGCTTGGATTTGTTGCAAGTGACTGCCATGGTAACATTAGCAGAGCTATGGTTGGACCTGGGTGTCAGCCATGCAGCCCGGGCTCTCCTCCTCCTCTACCAGTGCCTACCCATTGTTCTAGGCCATGGTAGTCTTGAGCTTCGTGCACGCACAAATCTTGCTGTTGCCCATTGCCATCTTTCCAACCCCTCTTTCTCAGGTTGGTCTTGAGCAAATGCTTTAGCTCCATTCAGAGGAAAAATGTTTACTCCAAATCACTTACCTTGATATTTGGCTTAAGCAGTTGGGTGTGTATATGTAGTTTCATTTCACTGGTTACCAAGTCTGTAAGCTGACGGTCAACAGTTTCCACTGTGCAGTGAAACTAAAACCAGAGGAAGTGCTGGAACCCCTACATCAAGCTGCAGTAGAGTATGGAATTTTGGAGGTAAAATCTTGTAGTTTTAACTTTGGACCAGTTCTTGATTTTGATTCTGATTTGAAGGGTCTCCAAAGTTCTGTGTTCGCATTTGCCACTTTGTAATGCATTCTTCAGCTGTTATTTTCTTCAAGAGTATTTGGCTCTCACTTGTTTACAATGGGAATTGAAGGGAGCTTGCTTCATTTCAATCTATGAGTATCACTTGCTGAGTGATCGATCCCTGATTGGTGCAGGACAATGCTTTGGAGGGGGAATGTCACTATTTACAAGCACTTGTGCTGAATGCTCTTGACCGAAAAGAGGAAAGAGACGAAGCAGCCGCAGCATTCCGTAGATGTATGGTTGCACTCAATGAGAATCAAGCATCAGAACTTGCAGTACTGCCTGTTTAGTTTACCTCACTCTTGACATCCAGCTTGATTTCTGTTGCCATTACACACTGAACTTTTCAGGTGCACTCAAGCTTTTCTAGCCCTTTAACCAGTTATACAGGAAAATGATGTTTTGCAATGAAGAGTTGGGAGTGTGAAGCTCAAGATTTTGGAGGTAACTTCAATGCTGTTCTTGTTAGGAAAAGTTGTGAAATTTTCAGTTCCACGGTCTTATATGTACTTTTTGATAAACACACTTAGATTCTTTTGCAAATTTAAAGCAGACAATTTTGCAATCCTGACAATATGATTTTGAGAAACCTACAGAGATTCTCGTATTCGTGAAGTTCTTGTTGAATTTGCAGAGGGATTAACATTACTGATTAGTGAATGCAGATCATCAGAGACTGACAATTGGGCACAAATTTCTAAGATATAAGAATCTAAAATTTGCATTAAAAATTCTGAACACTATCAATTCATGTGCAAATGTTATAACTCAAGTTATCCTTGACCTTCTGGAAGTGTATAAACATCAGATTTCATTCCATGTATTGTGGTTTTGAATGCTTCTATTTGAAATTTTGTGCATATTTTCCAAGGATATTCTTTTAAGTAAAATAAGCATGTTAGTGTTAAAATTGGGTGAAAAGTCAAACAATCATTTTGTATCAATAAAAGCATGGCATTGATTTCCTATGGGATAGGATCAACAAGATATTCATACCATCATTTGTGAATGTCATATTATGTGTAAATTTTTTATCTTACATTATGATGAGTGAAACTCATATTATAACACTAACAATAATAATATTGAGGGAAGCTTAGAAGCATGAAATTTCTTTGCTTGATGTTAATGTAGTTGATGATACAATTATGTTTTCAATATTGTTTATGCAAATGTTGCCTCCCAAGGGAAAATGGCATCTAATTACTCATGTTAGTTCTAGCTTATGTTTTTTCCACACATTCTCCTTTATGATTTGAATGCCATTAAACACAAAAGTGGCTAATCAATGGGTTAAGGTGATTATAGATAATTTGCAATGTAAGATCCCAAGCAACAAGCCTCTAGTTGCCATCTAATAGTCCTTGCAAGGATAGGTAAGTTGAGAAGGCATGTTGACTTGAAAGTACAAAGCATTGGTAACCAACTTGTAGCAAGAGGAATGAGCGAGAACATGTATGAGTGGGTGTTGCAATACCAATTGTCAACAATTTGGAAATTAAACTACATGTATTTACTATGCAATGCATGATTTCTAATCAATCCATGGTAGGTTAATCTTAACTTGATTTTAATTTCTTTTAATGTTTACATGGTAATGTTTGTTGGAATAAGTTTGAAATGAATATAATGAATGTATCATAAATTTTTGAATCATAATTTGGTAATAGTATTTTATGTGAAATATTTTTTGTTTATAATTTGCTATGAAAATAATGTTTGTTTGATTTTATTTTTTTTAAGTGCATTGTCTTTTTTTCATTTTTTTTATGATATTAGTTTAATACAATGGGAAGAAATGAAAAAATAATTTTCTATTAATGTTTTATATCAAGTAATGTTCTTGGATTGGGGGCGTTTTTCAAATAAATACCCCCTCGCTTCACCTTGGCCCAATACTTATTTTTAAAACACCCCCTTTTTCATGTGTTACCCTATTCAAACACAACTATCATATTGGCCATTAAATGATGCAAGTGTTTCATTGAAAGGTCAAAACTTGGGGGAAGAAGGATATCCAAATATATATATATATTCATTATGTTATAATAACACCCTAAAAAAAAATTACGATTGTTGTGCAAAAGTAGGCAATTTTTTATAGATGGGACCTATTTGTAATTCTACTCTTAGTAAACCTCTTTCTTCTTGGGCACAAAACGTCCCATGTTCTTTAGTTTATCATGTATCATCAAACTTCGTAATTCCCATCACCCATTTTTTTTCTATGTCACCATAGATCCTACTAGTTCCCCCTATCAACCCCCAACCTTTGGTGTGAATATGGGGCTTCAACCTTACATTTTTTCAATCCCCCCAAATAATGCACATGTTGGCCCTTTTCCCCATCTCTTCTATCAACCCCTATAGGTGTTCATGAGTTAGACCCCCAACTTATCCCAATTTCCCCAACACGCCACCAACTTTCATTTGAAGCTTGTTGCCCCACTTGTGAGCATCAATTTACCCTTTGAGGATTAGCTTGCCACCAACATTCCTATCAAACATCCAATCCAAACCCATGTGAACATCCTGACTCAATACCCATGCTTATTCCCAACCCACGTGCATTAGCATGGGCTTGGGTTTCAACATTAGATGTACTCAAGTCCTTCCATTTAGGCTTTCATTATCTTCAGCTATACAACCACATCCCTATTGCTTTACAACATGATGTATAAGTGGCATTTCATTTTCCACTAAAGAAGTTAGCGTAAGACCTTTATAATTATGATGTTGTGGCTTGGCATTTGTTCTTATTATTACCACAATGGTGTCTTGTTTTGCCCCCTTTGGACAAGGCTACTAAACATAAGGAAACACATATTTGATTTAAGTATTTTTTAATAGGTGATTGAGAAAACTTGCAAGAAGAATTCTTCTTAGGCTTTGGCTGCAAGTTTGAGTTCAATGCTTCTTCCCCAACATGATCCTCTAACTCATAAATGATTTTTTTGCAATTTAGTTCTTGGACATTGGAAGGGAATACTTTCGAACAACTTGTTTTATGGCACCATTTTCTTTTACACCCACATCCTTTGACATCATTTTAATTTTCAATGCCTTATATATTGAATTAAATGGTTTCTTCTTGCTTTTCCTGGAAGACTATGAACCAAATCATGACTTCAAATTTTTGTCTAATATTTTCAAATTGGCATTCCAACACATGCCACATTTATCTACAAGTGGTCCTTCTGGGATTTTTTTAAACACTTTCAAGATTGTTCTTTCTTAAAAAATTCCAAGAATGAATTCCTATAATTGTTTTAGCCTTGTTTTCATATTACACAAGGTCACATTCCATGTTGAATTACACATGTCCTTGGGGCAATTTGCCTTTTAGCCATGACCAAGCCCTCAAGTGGAATTCATCCCATTGTTGTGGGAAAAACATTGTATCGACTCATAAGTCGCGCTTTATGTCTTCCATTTCATGATGCCTTCCTTAACAACACATTTCTCCTCCTACCAATTCAAAGTAACAACCAAGGGTGGATGTGAAGTGATAATTCATGACAACAGGTGGACCATGGACCTTCACCTTGACTAGGTTGTTATTCAATTGGATGTGGCAAATGCCTTCAATTTGGTGTTAAGAAGGGTCATATTTTAAATTTTTCATGCTATAGGTGGGGACATCATATAACTTATCCTTATTGTTCATGCATTCTATGCATTTGAATTTCCCTTGTTTTGTAATCATCATAACTATAAAAGTGATGTCATAGTCATCCCATCTGCCATGGGAACCCATCAAGGTGACCCTCTAAAAGGGGCACTATTTATCCTAGTTCATTTAAGGGCATTACATTTTATAGTTAATTATTTTCCCTTTTATTTATTTCCATCCATTGTAAATGACACTCACATCATAGGCCCCTTTCAATTGTATCATTTGCATATGAACATTTTCAAACCGAACTATGTGCAATAGGTCTTTCTATCTAACCTCATAAATATGTGGCATGGTCCCTCTTTAGCTTGCCACCTAGCTTTGACACCCCATCCCAGTTTAACACCCCATCAAAAGGAATTAAAGTCTTGGGGGTTCCATTAGGCAACTCACCCTTCACATGATCTTTCATAAAAAATGTCATGTCAAAGGATGTTCAACATGTCAAATTTCTCCCTAGAATGGGCGATGTTTAGGTAGCCTTTGGAATTTTAACCCATTGTTTCATGCAACGGCCATTGTATCTATTATGATGCACGCCTTTTTTTCCCACCTTCATAGACTCATTTATTTCCTTTGACTCTTCCCTCCTTCAACTGTTTGGATGTCCTTTGATAGTCTATAAAGACCTCTAATTCATAAACAAGTTTATCTCCCAATAATGTTTGATGACATTGAACTCATACTAACAACCACCATCGCCCACATAACCTATTTAAGGAATTGGGCCCTTTTAGTTTCAATCATAGTTATTAAGTTTATGGTTGACCAATGTCTTTTCCTTTTTGAAGTTTTAACATGAGTCAAGAAAAACACCTTTTTTTTCAAACAACACCTCCAAGTGGAATGTGATTTTTTATTGCCCCCAGCATGTGCATGTTTTTTTCCTTTTGAACAATTCATTGAGTAACAAATGTTTTAACTTTAAGATTCCATCTCGCAACATTTGCACCATCATACCCTTTCCAACATGTTCTCCAACATGATAACTAAAGCACATAATGCTTGAATTTTATCATGCTCTGGCCTTAGGGCAAGCGTTTAACTTATGGCTCAACCAATCTTCCCAACCTTTCAATTATCTTCTCCAATTTTCTCCATAATGGTTCAAACATGATTTGAATTATCACATCATTCAATTGCACACCCCCATTGAACCTATGGGTATCCATCTCTTACATTATGCCCATAACAACGAACACATAGGAACCCATGATGAAATATGTGACATTTGCAAACACCTACATGTGTTTCCTTTAACCATGTTCAACCCCTCTCGTCGATGAGTCGACATTGTGCTCACCAAAGATGGCAATTGCACCATGGTTGATGTTATCATTATCGATGCAACATGTGTGGATTTATTTATTCGATCCTATACAACTCAAGGATTTGTTGCCTCTAATGCAACTCAAGCTAAAAAAGAAGTTATTGCAATTGACACCCCACTGATCAATTCCTTTCTTTAATAATTGAAATATTTGGATGTTTGCATAAACAAACTAATGTCTCCTTACATGAATGTGCCAATGCCATTTGGAGCTTCAAAGGACTAAAAGGCCCTCCTTTTTATGTCTTGGTTTTTTTTTTCATTAAAAATTTTCAATTATGTTACAAAGGATGCAAGCATGTTCCATTTTAAATCGCATGGTAGCAGTAGGTTTAACTACTTCTCGGCTTCCACCTTTTTATGACACACCCCCATTGCCACAACTAACCTATTACATGTAGTTGGTTGTTGAGATGGAGAAATTTTGACATTTAGTTTGTGCTACCATGATGTCTTTTGATTTTATTTTTTTTCCCTAATACCCTTGTATATTTTCCAACTTAGTGGTGTGTTTATAGATAAAGTTTTATAGGGTTTTGATGATTTTTATGTCGAACACTCACACTAATGGTGTGAGTTTAGGAAAATTAGCCAAGCTGGAATCATCGGGTAATGGCAAATTTGTTGGACTAACGAAATACTATAATTGATTGCAATGGGAGAGTAGTCAAATAAATGTTATTAATCATGATAACAAGCTTCCAAAAGGGGTTGGAGGGGGGGGGGAAGGGTTTCTAGGATATGGACGTTTTATGACCTTCAAAAGGTGATCACCTTTAAATGCCTACCTATGTATTTTTCAACCCCTAAGAATTTTTTAAAAGGTGACGAAGCATGCATTCGCCATTGATTGGCAAACAAAAATATTTTTGTCTATTTTCAATTTGATTTTCTTTAAATCACATATTTGCCAAGAAAAAAATCATAACCCTACTACATTCAAATTTTAAAACATTATAATTAGAACCTTGTGACCAAGGGAAAAGCTTTAGATTGGAAAAAAATCATATTAATAAAAAATATAAAATGTAGAATGGCCATGTCATGGTTTTTGCATGAAAATATTTCAATTCAAAACATAAGCATATATCACAACTAAACATCTTAGCAATGAGCCTCTTTGATTAACCCATCATTATAATAAGTTATTAGAGTTTATAATCAAGACTTTCAAGATTTAAATTTCCTATCCCATTGGGTCATAAATATAAACTTCTGAAGGGGAACTTTGAGCAAAACATATGGTTTTGAGCATGGTACTACAAATAACACTCTTCTTCAAATTGAAAACAATCTCATATATATTTTTAAATTTATTCATCATGTATTTTTTATCTATTGTTGCTTTTCATAAGTATGTTGTTGATAAATGTACTTTTATAATCTTGAAACATCACCTATTTCCATCCATAAAGGTTCATCAAAAATATATATTATACAAATTCATACAAAAATTTCAACATCAACTTAAATAACCACTTACCACAATGGTTTAACTAAATAATGATTATGCCACGAAATGATTCCTATTACTTACCCAATTAACACCCCAAAGTATTTTTGTTTTATTTTTTATTTTGCCCACACGCAAATATCATAATTCACCTTTGAAATGTTTTTGAATCATAACAAATGTAAGTAATGTTTGTTTTTTCTTGTTTTAGTGTCAAAGTTTGTACTAATGTTGCAAGTTTTTGATGTGTTTACATGACAATGTTTTTAATATGTTATGGAAACATGTATGTGGAATACTTTGGAATGAATTTAGTGAGTAGAAAATACTCAAAAACATTCATAGAGTATTGTTTTAAAAATGCATCCATTGTTTTTCATTATTAAGGGACTTGAAATGTTTTCAAAATGACATAATCATGGATTTCTAATTCATCATTCTTTGTAACTAATAGCACAATTTGCCATATCATCCTAGTAAGCACTCTCATTGCCACCATAACATGTGATGGCGAGTTTTTCTTAGCTTTTGGTCTCATTTGAGTTTTGAATCACATCCTCGTTGGAAGTTGGTTCTTTCTAATTCTTTTTATTAATCTGCCTTGTACAATGGACATTGCTTTGAATTTTTTCAAATAGATCTTCTCAAAAACATATTAATATACTTAAACATGTGAAACTAAAAGGTTTTTGTAATCTTTCCAAACAAGTTTTCATAATTTTCAAAGTATTTTGATTTTCATCCAAAGGTGAATTGAACTTTATCTTTTGAAACTCCTTTCCCAAATCATGCATAATGACAAATAACTCTTCACATGGAACTTCCACATTGTTATAAGGCAAATTTTGTGCATTATAAAACCTCCTTAATTGTTTCTTTTTGAAGTGTGTTGTTTTCATGAATATTTATAAATGCTTGAATTGACATTGTATGTAACAAGTGAAGATAATTTGATCCCATAAATTTTTCACAACAATTATATATGAACTTACATGAGGTATAAATTATTATGCAATCTCAAAATATTTTTTCAGGAAGACATTATACCATTTGCCATCATTTACATAAGTTGACAATGATATAATAATTTTGATTCAATATTTTGAAAATTGATTGACCATGTTTTTTGTATGGACTTTCAATACATTCATTTCTAATCAATCTGTGCTTATGGCTATTATCATTTGGCCATCTTGCATACCTCTTGAAATCATATTATTAACATAATGTAATTTAATAACATTCCACCTTAAATATAATTCACAAAAATTCTAAAATTCTAAATAAAAAACTTTCACATAATGATAAGATAATACTAGCACACTTACATTTTTTTTGGTTTGAAATGGTCTAAAAGTCAAAGTATAATAATAAAAACCATCAAGGCTTTATATATTTAGTCAACAAACCACATGTGTTTAGAAGGATAGTTAGATGGCTATTGCTATTTTTGGAGTATCAATTCATAGTAATCTATGGGATTAGTAGAACACATGTGGTAGTTGATGCTTTGTCCAAATTACGAAAGAGCTTAGAACC